>Ga0335078_10007346_pt1 | contig 16346 bp, 17 predicted proteins | sample Lox_Sample_32_FD_206711 | JGI IMG/M metagenome (GOLD analysis project Ga0335078, IMG submission 206711) | Soil microbial communities from Loxahatchee National Wildlife Refuge, Florida, United States - Lox_Sample_3.2 | ecosystem: Environmental > Terrestrial > Soil > Wetlands | place: USA...
CGGAGCTTGCCTCCTTTTCACCCGGGTTCAGTGTGCAATGATAAGGATTCGTCCGTCGAGCAGCTTTCAGCGGACCGCACGTGTCTAACTGACGCCGTGTCTCAAAACCGCCCGCAGTCCACTCAAGATAATGGCTCCGGATGGACACGGATTCACACGGATTAGAACAGGTCTTGAGTATCGGCGTCCATCCGCGTGCATCCGCGGCCGATCCTATCGATACCCGTCCGGCGTCGATATAATGTCCGAATGTCGATCCAATCCCAAGCCCAGTTCGAGAAACTGCGGGCCATCGGCCGGATCGTGCGGCTGGCTCTGGATGCCACGGCGGCCGCGGTGCGCCCCGGAATCACCACCCGCGAACTGGATGCGATCGGCGCGCGCGTGCTGGCCAGGAACGGCGCGGAATCGGCGCCGCCCAAGGTCTACGGATTCCCGGGCGCGCTCTGCATCAGCGTCAACGACGAAGCTATTCACGGCATTCCCGGCGACCGCCTCATCCAGCCGGGCGACCTGGTGAAGCTCGACCTGGTGGCGGAAAAAGACGGCTACTTCGCCGATGCCGCCGTGACCATCGCCGTCGACGAGGCCAGCGCCACCGCGCACTCGCTGAAACGCTGCGCCGAAAGCGCCTTTTATCTGGCAGCACGATCGGCGCGCGCCGGCAACCGTGTGTACGATATCGGCCGCGCCGTGGAGCGGGAGGCGGCGCGCTGCGGGTTCCGCGTGATCCGCGAATTATGCGGCCATGGCGTCGGGCGAACCATCCACGAGCCGCCCACCGTGCCCAACTACCACGATCCGCATTTCAAGGCGCGGCTCACCGAAGGCCTGGTGATCACCATCGAGCCGATTCTCAGCGCGGGCACCGGGCAGGCGCGGCTCGAATCCGACAAGTGGACCATCCGCACCACCGACGGCAGCCTTTCGGCGCATTTCGAGCATACCGTGGTAATCACGAAAGGCGAACCGATCCTGCTGACGCAGGCGGCCTGACGGACCAGGTGGCAGCCGGTTATTCGCCGAGCCACTCTTTCGGATACTCCTGCGGGGGCGCATCAGGATTGAATCGCGGGATGTAACGGCCATCCACATCGGTGAAGCCGTACTCCTTCGCCAGGTCGGCGGCCCAGAGAAACCGGCCTGTTTTCTCGATGGCCTTCGGGTCCGCCGTCAAAGCGGCAATGGCGCGGCCGATGTACTCGACCGTCTCGCTTAAATCAAACCGGAACTGCCGGCGTCCATCCTCCGACATGCCGCGCATGTGCATCAACACCCGTTCCGTTCGCATGAATCCGGGGTTCATACCGGTTACGGCCACATTGTGGTCCTTCAATTCGTGGCTCATCCCCACGATCAATCGGCCGATGGCGTGGTGCCCGACGTCCCACATCATCTGCCCGTAGTAAGCGTTCGGATCGGGAACCAGATCGGTGACGTAGACGATCAGCCCGTGTCCCCTTGAGACCATGGCGGGAGCGGCGTGCCGGCCCAGCAGCCAGTGCACCGATGTGGTTTGAAGCATGTCGCGCCATAGCGCCGTATCCAGCTTCCAGAATGGCTTTCCCCAGGCTTCCAGAGGATTTCCGTACCAGACCGAGCTGGCCACCAGGTCAAGTCGGCCGCGTTCCTGCCGGACCCGGCCGATGAGCGCGCTCACCTGGGCTTCGTCGCTCAAATCAGCCGCCACGGCGATGCCTTCTCCGCCGCGGGCTGAAACGTCGGCGGCTGTGTCTTCGACGGTTCCCGGCACATTTTCGGCCGGTTTCGGACCGTTTCTGGACGTTCGCGCGGCAACGTATACTGTCGCGCCCGCGTCCCCTAATGCCAGGGCGATTCCGCGTCCCGCGCCGCGGCTGGCGCCCGCCACAATTGCAATTTTGCCTTCGAGTGCTTTCATGACGATCAGTTTGCCGGCGGTTTCCTGACACCCCTTGTCATGTTTATCTGGTAGAGTCTGCCTAGATGAGAGCCGACCGCCTAATTTCGATTCTGCTGCTGCTGCAGGTGCACCGGCGGCTCACGGCGCGCGACCTGGCCGAGCGGCTGGAAGTCTCCGAGCGGACTATTCTCCGCGATATGGATGCGTTGAGCGGCAGCGGCGTCCCCGTAATTGCGGAACGCGGCGCCGGCGGTGGCTGGAGCCTGATGAACGGATACCAGACGAAGATCACGGGATTGAACGCGGCCGAGATTCAGGCGCTGTTTCTGAGCCGTCCGCCGCAGGTGATTGCCGATCTGGGCCTGGAACAGCCCTCCGAGGCCGCGCTTCTCAAACTGCAGGCTTCGCTCAACGAATCCGGGCGCCGCCAGGCGGAGTTCGCGCGGCGGCGCCTTCTCATCGATACGCGCGGCTGGCGCGATCCCGCCGAATCCGTCACCTGGCTGCCCGTGGTACTGGACGCGCTGTGGCGCGGCCGCAAGCTCCGCTTCCAATATGTTCGTGAGGAATGTGAGCCGGCGGAGCGAATCGCCGACCCGCTGGGCCTGGTCGCCAAGGGCAGCATCTGGTACTTGATCGCGCGGGTGGAAGAGGAAACGCGGACGTACCGCGTGTCGCGCATGCGCGACGCATTTGCATTGGAGGAGCCCGCGGCCGCGCCGGACGATTTCGACCTGGCGGCTTACTGGCAGCGATCCGCGGCCGAATTCCGCGAGCACCTGCCGCGCTACTACGCGACATTCCTGGTGGACTCGAGCGTCATGCGATGGGTCCGCTACCGCGGTTGGCGCCTGGAAGAGGAGATCCCTTCCGGCGATCGCGTCCGCGTGCGGGTACGCTTCGATATCGAAGAAGAGGCGGTGCAGTTTGCCTTGAGTTTCGGCCCCAAACTGGAAGTGCTGGAACCGGCGACATTGCGGGCGCTGGTGATCGCGTCGGCGGAAGGAATCCTGCGGCAGGCCGGCGCTACCATCGGATAGTGGCGCTCGATGGCAGGCGGGTTGCCAGCCTGCCCCACAGTTTATGACTGCCGTGGTCTTTTCGGCTGGCGGTATGTTTGCCGCCTGGGAAGCGGGAGTGTGGAACGTGCTTCACCACCGCGTCCGCCCCGACGTTTACATCGGGGCTTCCGCCGGCTCCTGGAATGCGTGGCTGCTGGCTTCCGGCATGGCGCCCGCCGATCTTATCGGCCAATGGCTCGACCCGGCGTCGCACCGCCTGCTGCGCGTCGGATGGCACCGCGCCAGCCTGTTCTCTCCCGGGCCGCTTCATGAGAAAGCCCGCGATATCGCCGAGCGATTCCACCCGCTGGCTCCGGTCGCGTTGACCATGGTCGAGGTTCCGCGCATGCGCGTGCGCCTGGTGCGCGATGCCGAAATCACCTGGCGCCACCTGGCGGCCACCTGCAGCATCCCGTTCTGCTTTCCACCCGTACGCATCGACGGCCGCAACTACGTGGATGGCGGGTTGATGGGGGCGTTGCCGCTGTGGGCGGCCGAAGAACTGGGAGCAACCCGCGCCATCGCCATCAACGCCTGGAACAAGCTGCCCTTCCGGTTGCTCTTCCGCGCTATCGGACGGCGCCCGGGACGCGGCCTGGAAGTCTTTCGGATCGAACCCTCGCGCGATCTCGGTTCCCTGGCGTCCTCGCTGCGCTGGGACGAGCGGAACATTCGCGAATGGATCGCGCTGGGCGAAGAGGATGCGAATCGGGTGGCGAGTTCGATTACAATGTAGCCTATGCCGCTCTATCGGATCTATCGGATGAAGGATTCGCCACGGCAGCAGTTCCGTTGGGCGCCGCATGTTTCCGGCTGCGCTTCCATGAAACCGCGGGACTATGAACGGGAAGGCGAGATCGACGCCTTGCATGAATATGACGCGTGGCGGCTGCTCCGCGAACAGGGCACGCCGCTCGAGGTCGGCGACGTGTTGGAGTCCGATACCGGCCGCATGAGTATTTGTAAATATGTCGGGTTCGAGCCAGCGCAGTGGGTGCTGCCCGAACCCAAGCCTGCCGAGCCGGAACCGGCCGGTCAGCCGGCCGGCAGCTAGGAGCCCGCCAAATGCGTGAACCGCGATTGGGAGATGACATCGACGATTTCTGCGTCCGCTGCAAGCGGATCATGAATCACGCCATTGTCTCGGTGGTGAATGGCGAACCGGCCAAAGTGCGCTGCCGGACCTGCCACAACGATCACGATTACCGGCACGAGCAACCGCCTCCGCCGAAGGTGGACGCGCGCAAGCAGGCGCTTTTCAACGAAGCGCTGAAGAAAATCAATCCGGCCGCCACCACTGAGGGCGAAACCGCGCCCGAAGTCGAACTCGATGCCGAAGATCTGACGGTGGAAGAAGTTGCGGTCGAAGATCGGGAGGCGGATGGCGAACCGGTAGCGAGCGAGCCCGCGGAGGAGGAGCCCAAACCCAGGCCATCCAAAGCGGCAGCCAAAACGGCGCCGAAAGCCAAGGCCGCCAAAGCCAAGAGCGACGCCAAAGGCCGCAAGAGCGCCAAGTGACGCCGCCCGATTCGCGCGTGTGAAGTGCCGCCATACTGGATTTTCGCGGCTCCGGCAATCCTGCTTGCAATTCTGTCCTTATTCGGTGAGCGGAAGCGGGCGCGTTACGTCGCCGGGTGTCTCTCGCGGGAACCGAAACAGTTTCCCCGCGCCGCCGTCATCGTCCCCGTGAAGGGCGACGACGAGGGGTTGCGCGAGAACCTGGCCGCCCTGGCTTCGCTCGATTATCCCGATTACGACCTGGTGATCGCGGCGCACGCGGCCGACGATATTCCGCGAGGTGTGCTGCCCAGCCGCGCCGCGATCGTGCTGGCGCACGGCGGCGACCCCGATGCCAGCGAGAAAGTGCAGAATCTGGCCGCGGCCGTGAAAGCGGCCGGCAATCGGGCGCACATCCTGGCGTTCGCCGATTCCGACGGCCGCGTCACAGCGCGCTGGCTGCGGGCGCTGGTGATGCCGCTGGAGGATCCGGCGGTAGGCGCCTCCACCGGATATCGCTGGTTCGCGCCCGAGCCGCCCACTTTCTGGTCATTGATGCGGAGCGTGTGGGACGCCGCCGCGCTCAGCCGGTTCGGCGCGGGCGATGCTCCGTTCGCCTGGGGAGGCTCCATGGCGATCCGCAAAGAGACCTTCTTCGCAATCGGACTGCTGGCCGAGTGGAAACACGCCATCAGCGACGATTACACGCTGGCGGCGGCGGTCCATCGCGCCGGTTTGCGGATCGCGTACGCTCCCGGCGCGCTGGCGCCCTCGCGCGAGCGGCTGGCGATGACCCGCTTCTTCGGTTGGGCGCGGCGGCAAATGGTGCTCACGCGGTTCTACCGTCCGCGGTTGTGGTGGCCGGCGCTGGGAGCGCACGTAATCTATTGCGCGGGCATGGCCGCTTCGATCGCGGCTTCGATCCGGGGGAACCGGTTGGCGGAGTGGGCACTCATAGCGCAGCTTTCACCCGGGATGTTGAAGGGATTGAATCGCGCGATTCTGGCCAAGGCCGCTCTGCCGGAGTATCAAGCCTGGTTCAAGCGCCACACTTGGGTGCACGCCATCTGGACTCCGCTGGCGACATGGATCTGGCTGCTGGTGCTGTTGGCGTCGGCCGTCGGCAATACGATCCGCTGGCGAGGCCACACCTACCGCTTGAAATGAGCTGCGCTGCTACCTTTTCCGCGCGCGAATGACAACCCGATAGCTGTTCTCCGCGTTCAAATTGATCAGCGCCACGAAGGCGCGGCCCTGGTACGTGCCGATGGTTCCCGATTGCGAGATCGCCGAGACATCCCATCCCGCCGGCAACAGGACTGTATTTCGCAGTCCGTGCAGCGTCCGGTCGAAGACCAGCTCGCCGCCCTCGGGTTTATAACCGGCATCGGTCAATGTGCCCGTGATGCGCAGATGCACGCTTTGCTTATCGTCCTCGATCGGCACTTCCAGCTTGACCACGCTCCAGGAGCCTTGTTTGGAGGCGGGGAGCGGCCGGGCGGTATCGAGATCGGTCACCTTAAGGTCCTGCAAGGGCAGGTATGCCAGCGAATCCAGCCGCGCGACCGCGCCTTTGCGATAGTCGCTGTAGCTCTGATCGATTCGGATGTTGTGCGTCTCCGGCTGATCGAGATCGTACAGCGTGCGGATATCGTCGAAGAACATATCGGTGTAGGCGGTGGGCTGGAAGACGGCGGTGCTCTTGCGCGCATGAATCGTCACCGGATTGCTCTGACCGCTGGGGTTGGCGAACGCCAGTCGCAGCCGGCCATCGGGCATGGTGGAGAGCTGCGCCGCCACGTTGGACGACAGGAAGGCGAATCCCTTGGGCAGAATCACCCCCAGGCGGTAGCCGCTGAGGCTGCGCACCCAGACGATGTCGTCGTTGTGCATCTGGTAGGTGCGCTCGTCCTTGTAGGTTTTGTAAATCAACACGCGTCCGATGCCGCCCTCCGGAACCGGAATGGGCAGCGTGGCGTGAATGGAATGCGTCTCCGGATCGCTCGGTTCGGGGCCATAGGTGAATTTCAGCGGTTTGCCGGTCCGCGGATCGTAGACCTCGACGTCCGACCCTTCGCTGCCGCCGCGAGTGGCATTCACCAGCTCGGTGGCGCCCGCGCGCGTCTCCTCCGGCAGGAAGCGGATGCGGAATTGCGCCGAGCCGGGTTCGAGGATGGCGTATTCGGTATAGGCGTCCTGCGTGAAGAGGCGCGTCAGCGGCGGAGTGGGCCGCAGCGATCCGTCGGGATTGGCGCCGCCGGGGAAGGGACTGTTGCCTCCTTTGCGCTGCTGGGCGACGAGGCAAACCGATAAGACGAAAGCGGAGACCAGGAGTCGTCGTGGCATTCGGCCGTTCAGTCTATCACCGACGGCGGCCGCTTTCAGGAAGCGCGGCGAGCCGCCGCGGGCCGCAACGCCGGATTATCCTCGCTGCCGCGAAAACCCTCCCGCCAGCTCGGATATAGCGGGCGAAATCCCAGAACGGCCTTGGCCTTGGCGTTGGAAGAACCGCGCACCTGGTTCATGATCGATAGCCCGGCATCGCCAATGGCGATCCTACCCAGCCATGCCGGAATACGGCGCGGCGGCTTGGCCCCCAAAGCCTCGGCCAGGTATGGCAGCCACTGCGACACTTCGGCCGGTTCGTCATCCACGATGTTGTAGACGCCGGGCCCGCTGTCCTCGATCGCCAGCCGGGTCGCATTGGCGGCATCGTCGATGTGCAGGAAGGACCAGACACCGGTCCCTTCGCCGACGATCGGCATTTGCCGCCGTTTCACCAATTCCGTGAAATAGCCTCCCGGCCCGAGCGACGTTCCCGGTCCATAGAAGCTGCCATAGCGCAGCACCACGCCCGTCAACGCGGCGGCGGAGGTCACCATCTGTTCCAGCTGGCGGATGGAATCGAGGGTGCGCTTCATGGTTTTGGGCGGCGCCGGATCGAGCGGATCCTCCTCGCTTTTGATGCGGCCGCCGGTTCGCGAATTCGGCCATCCGGCGTAGCTTTGCGCCACAAATCTGACCGCGCCCGAGGCCTTGGCGGCCGCCAGCAGATACTGCGTGCCCTCGGTGCGCAAGCGGTTGGTGAGCGCAAATTCTTCATCGAAATGTTTCAGATCGCGCATTTTCACCAGAGCGGTCAATTGATGCACGACCACATCGGGCTGCGACGTCATCATCGCTTCCATGACCGCGGCTCGATCGAGGGCGTCGGCCACCACCGGCTCGGCGCCCATCTGCGCGATCTCGTCCGCCCTGGCCGCCGAGCGGGTCATTCCGGTAACGTGGTGTCCGGCCGAAACCAGCAACGGCGCCAGCCGTTTGCCGATCGCACCCGTCACTCCCGCCAGGAAAACTCTCATCGATACTCGCACTCTCCTATTTGCTTCGATGAGGCGCCGGCGCGGGATGTTTCATCTCGTTGGCGCCCGGCCGCACGGCATTGGCCGTACGGGGGCTGTCGCGCACCGAGTACAATGCTCCTGTGCGATTCTCGACGATGATCACGGCGGTGGACGCGCACGCCTGCGGCGAACCGGGGCGCGTCATAACCGGCGGCGTGCTGGACGTCCCGGGTAAGACGATGTTCGAAAAGAAGACTTACCTCGAGACTCGCGCCGATCATATCCGCAAACGCATGCTGCGCGAGCCGCGCGGCTACCCGGCGGCGAATTGCAACCTGATTCTTCCGCCCGCCAATCCCGAGGCCGACGCCGGATTCGTCATCATGGAGCAGGTGGAATATCCGCCCATGTCGGGCACGAACACCATCTGCGTGGCGACGGTCCTGATCGAAACGGGCATGGTGGCGGCCACCGAGCCGTTGACGCGGCTGAAGCTGGACACCCCCGCCGGGTTGGTCGGAGTGGAAGCGCGCGTCGAAAACGGCAAGGTGAAGGAAGTGACCTTCCACAACGTCCCGGCTTTCGCCACCCATCTCGACACGCCGGTGGAAGTCCGCGGCTTGGGCACCGTGAAGGTGGATGTCGCCTACGGCGGGATGTTCTACGTGATCGCCGATGCCGAGCCGCTGGGCCTGCGCCTGGCTCCCGACCAGGCGCGCGATATCGCGCGCGCGGCGGAGATGATCAAGGCCGCGACTCGCGAACAATTGCCGGTGGTTCACCCGGAGAATCCGGGAATCGCCGGGGTGACGATCGCGCAGATTTCCGGGCCTCCCGCGAGCCCCGGCGCGCATCGCAAAAACGCCGTGGTGGTATCCACGGGGACGCTGGATTGGGACAAGCCTTCCACCTGGACGGGCGCGCTCGATCGCTCGCCATGCGGCACCGGCACGTGCGCCAAGATGGCGGCGCTGCACGCCAAGGGGCAGCTCGCGCTGGGACGGGATTTCGTTCACGAAGGAATCCTCGGGACCACTTTCACCGGGCGGCTGCACGAGGAAACGCGCGTCGGACCGTATCGCGCCGTCAAACCCTCGATTTCCGGGCGGGCCTGGATCACGGGTTTCGCCCAATATGTGCTCGATCCCGAAGATCCGTTTCCCGAGGGATTTACGGTGGGCGATATCTGGGGCTAGAAACGGCTGGTTGCGGTTGCGCCTTGGACCGCGGCCATTATACACTTGTAGTTTACTCCAGTGGTTCCGACACACTTCGTGTGTTCCGGCCCCCAATACGAGGACAGTATGCACGCGATCATTGAAACCGGCGGAAAACAATACCGGGTTGCTTCGGGCGACGTTATCCGCGTGGAAAAAATAGCCGGCGATGTCGGCTCGGAAGTCGAATTGCCGGCCCTGGTGTTTGACGAGGGCGGCGAATTGAGCATCGGCGGCGCGGTGAAAGCCACCATCACCGGCAACGGCCGGGGCGATAAAGTGGTGGTCTTCAAGTTCAAGCGCAAGAAGCAATACAAGAAAACCATCGGACACCGGCAGTCGTTTACCGAACTGACGGTGGGCGAGATTCTGGCATAGGTGACTTATGGCGCATAAAAAAGGTCTGGGCAGCTCCAGAAACGGCCGCGATTCCAATTCGCAGCGGTTGGGCGTGAAATGCTTCGGCGGGCAGTTGGTGCCGGGCGGATCCATCATCGTCCGCCAGCGCGGCACCCCCATCAAACCCGGCCACAATGTCGGCTGGGGAAAAGACGACACGCTTTTCGCCAAGGTCACCGGCACGGTGGAATTCAAAGACCGCGGACGCATGGGGAAGTTCGTGAGCGTCATCGCCTCGGTCTAGTTCTGATTGTGGGGCAGGCTGGCAGCCTGCGGGCGACTGGCAGTCGGCCTTCCATTCCATGCAATTTCTCGATGAAGCCCGGATCCTCGTCAAGGCCGGCGACGGAGGCAACGGCTGTCTCGCCTTTCGCCGCGAGAAATTCGTTCCCCGCGGCGGACCGTCCGGCGGCGACGGCGGACGCGGCGGCGATGCCGTCCTGGTAGCCAGCGCGCAGCAGAACACGCTGCTGCAATTCCGCTTCAATCCCGAGCACAAAGCCGGACGCGGCGGCCACGGCGAAGGCAGCAACTGCACCGGGGCCGACGGCAATTCGATCGAAGTCGCGGTTCCGGTGGGCACGGTGGTGTTTGACGAAGCCACCGGTGAGCGCCTGGTCGATTTCACCGAGCCGGGCCAGCGTTTTGTGGCCGCGCGCGGCGGGCGCGGCGGCCGCGGCAATGCCCGATTCGCCACCGCCACCCACCAGGCGCCCACCGAGCACGAACCCGGGCGTCCCGGAGAAGAAAAGCGCTTGCGGCTCGAATTGAAGCTGCTCGCCGATGTCGGCCTGGTCGGCTTCCCCAACGCCGGAAAATCCACGCTGATCTCGCGCATCTCCGCCGCCCGGCCGAAGATCGCGGATTACCCGTTCACGACCCTGGAACCGAATCTCGGCGTGGTGCAAATGGAAAACTACCGCAGCTTCGTGGTAGCCGATATTCCCGGCCTGATCGAAGGGGCGCACGCCGGCCACGGATTGGGCATCCAGTTTCTGCGCCACATCGAGCGCACCCGCCTGCTGGCGCACCTGGTGGATGTGTCGGAAGCCAGCGGCCGCAATCCCGTCGACGATTTCGAAACCGTCATGCGGGAGCTGGCCAGCTACAGCGAGGATCTGGCCCGCAAGCCGATGCTCGTGGTGGCGACCAAAATGGATGCGGCCCAGGATCCCGAACGGGTGGAGTCCTTGCGGGCGCTTGCCGAAAGCCGCGGTCTGCCGTTTTTCGAGATCTCGAGCGTCACCGGGCAGGGAATCGATGCGCTGAAGTTCGCGATGGCGGAACGGATTCTGGCCCCGCCGGGGCAGGAGGCCCAGGCCGACAGCCTGCCGCACGCAAAGACTCTAGAATAGAAGCTTCGGAAGCGAAGCTGCTATGACCGATCGCCTGTATTACACCGATTCTTTCCTGCGCGAATTCACGGCGCGCGTCACCAACGTTTCGGATGACGGACTCCTGGTCCGGCTGGATCGCACGGCGTTCTATCCGGCTTCGGGCGGCCAACCATGCGACACCGGAACTCTGGACGGAATCGTGGTGGTGGAGGCCGCCGACGGCGATGCCGGGGACGTGGTTCACCGGCTGGAGTCACCTTTCGACGCCGGAGCCAGCGGCCGCGAAGTCGCCGGCATCGTCGACTGGAAGCGGCGCTTCGACCACATGCAGCAGCACACCGGACAGCACCTGCTTTCCGCGGTATTCGAGGAATTACTGAAGCTGAAAACCGTCAGCTTTCACATGGGGGCGGACACTTCCACAATCGACCTGGAAGGCAAATTTGACCCTTCGGCGTTGCCCGGTGTCGAACTGCGCGCCAACGCCCTGGTCCGCGAGAACCGTCCGGTGGCGGTGACTTTCGAAGACGCCGCCGGCGTGGAAGGGCTGCGCAAACCGTCGCAGCGCGAGGGCTCGCTGCGGATCATTGCCATTCAAAACCTGGATCGCAGCGCGTGCGGCGGAACGCACGTGCGGTCCACCGCCGAGATCGGCCCGATCCTGCTGCGCAAGACGGAGAAAGTCCGGCAGACCATGCGCGTCGAGTTTCTGTGCGGAGAGCGCGCGCTGCGCCGCGCGCGGGCGGATTACGAAGCGCTGTATAGAGTTTCGCAGACGGTATCGGGCGCCATCGACGAGGCGCCGGCGATGGTGGCGGCGCTGGCGGAATCGTCGCGCGCCAAGGAAAAGGCAGTGCGCAAACTGGAGTTGGAACTGGCCGGGTATCAAGGCGCCGACCTATACCGATCGACAGAGCCGGGCGCGGATGGTGTGCGGCGCGTCGCGCGGCGCGACCCACGCGGCAATCTGGAAGATCTGCGCGCGGTGGCGCAGAGCTTCACGGGGCAGCCCAAAGCCGTGTTCCTGGCGGCGATCGAGGATCCTCCGTCGCTGCTTCTGGCGGCATCGGAAGACGCTGGCATCGACGCCGGCAAGATACTCAAGGCGGCGCTGACCGAAGCCGGCGGGCGCGGCGGCGGCACGGCGCGCATGGCGCAAGGCAGCGTCCCCGACCGCGCGGCGCTGGACCGCGTGCTGCAAAGGCTCGCCTGAGGACCTATCGCTTCAGCAGGTCCTCGATGGCCTTGCGCAGATTCCCTTCCATCGTGTTCATATCGAGAAGTGCGTCGTTGCCCTCGTACTGCGCGCGAATCATTCCGCTCTTGTCAATGAAGGAAATCAGCGGCATCTTCGGCACGGTATTGCGCGGATGATGCATGAAATCGTAGACGGCATCGTAGTCGGCGGTATAACCGACCGGGAAGGACGGATTGAGGCTGTGAATGAAGGCCGGCAGGTGTTCCGCCGCGTCATTTTCCACCGCGGCCGCCAGCACCTGCAGCCCGCGCGCCGCAAAGTCTCGAGCGTCCTTGCTCAGACAACCAATGGCCTTCTGGCAGTGCGGACAGGTAGTGAGGATGAACAAGAAAACGACGGACTTGCCTCTATACTGCTTCAGTGCGAGAGGCTTGGCGCCGGGAATCTGGATCGTGAAATCGGGCGACTTGCGCGGCAGATCCGCCGCTAAAAGGGCCGAGGCGAGCAGGAGCACAAGAGCAAGAGCCACCGGAGCGCGACCTAAGAACATGAAGCCTCACTCTAACGCAGTTCAGTTATCCCCGCCGCCATCCCGGCGTTTCAAGGTCGGCCGATCGTCGGAGTCGCTCTTGGATTTTGTCGCGTCGTCGCCGGAATCCACCGGGCCATTGGTTCCCGGGCGCCGCTGCAGCACCGGCCGGGTGGAGTCGATGGCGTCCACCATGCGCCGATCGTGCATGGCCGCCAGCCGTGCTTTGACATCGTTGAATTCCGACGTATTGACCACGTACTCGGGGCGATCGTTGAGGTCTTTGTCGATCTCTTCCTGCGATTTCCGGATGCGCGACTCGGTCATGGGATGAGTGGAGAAGAACTTGCCGAGCGTCCCCGGCTTGTTCCTCTCCATCGATTCGATGCGCTCGAAGAACCCGACCAGCTCCGACGGGTCGTAACCGGCTTTGTACATGTACTGCAGGCCATAGAAGTCGGCGTCGGCTTCGTATTTCTGCGAAAAGCGGTAGTACTGTATGGGAAGCGCCACGCCGGCGCCCTGCCGGGCGGCATAACCGGCCCATCCGCCGAGAACAATCGAAGCCACGGTGGCGCCGATGCGCGTGAGATCGCCGTTGGTGACCTGGCGCGTCACGTGCCTGCAAGCTACGTGCGCCACTTCGTGCGCCAGCGCGCCTGCGAACTCCGCTTCGGAATTGGCGGCCAGCAACAGACCCGTATTCACGAAAATGAAACCGCCCGGCAGGGTGAAGGCGTTGATCTCGTCGCCGTCCACCACCTGCACCGAAACCGGAATCTTGACGTCGGAGCTGCGCACCAGGTTTTGAACGGTCCGGTTGACGTATTCCGTGACGATCGGATCGTCGAGAATCCTGGAATCGCGCTGCACCACCTGGGCCATCTGCTTGCCCATGGCGATTTCGGTATTCAGACCATAAAAGTTGATGCCGTTGCAGACGTCGCGATCGCCGATGGCGTCCGGGTCGTCCTTGGGGGATTTCGGCTTCACCTTATTGGTCGAGGCGCTGTCCTGCGCCCCGGCGGCGTCCTGGGCAATGGCTCCGATCGCCAGGAGATTCAGCCCCGTGGCCAGGGCGGCGACCTGTGGAAATCTCCGTTTCATGTCTGAAACTCCCGCGGCCAAAAAATCAAATTTGTGCTCTTGCCGGGGACGCGGCAGGAGGCCGCGAGGTTTCAGGGAAACGGGGTTATTGCGGCGGAAGCCCTTCGGCGCTTGTAACAATCGTTCCGGAGACGCGCAGTTCGAAGCCGCCGAAATCGCCCGACCCGGTCACCGAATCGGCGGTTTCCGCGGCCGCCTTAAAGCTCTTCCACCGCTTTTCGAGGGCCTTCCGATATGCGGCAAAATAGCGGCGGGCATTTTCGGCGGTATCCCATTCCACCGCGTAGAGCAGCACGTCGCGCCTGGTCCGGCGATCCTCGCGCAGCTCGAAATTGCAGCCGCGCCAGTGGGGAGCCAGATCGTGCGCGATGTCCTTGTCGGCATATTGTTCGAGGAGAATGGTGTGCTCCAGTTCTCCCAGCGACCCGCCGATCAAGCCCTTGTAGCTCGACGGCAGGTGCGCTTCCGGCAATTCCGGATCGGTGGGCATAACCTTATCGAAGTATTTTTCGGGATGTAAAATCTGTTGCGTGGAAACCGGCGGGCGCCGGAACACCTCGGCGAAGCCTTCCTGGCCGTCGTGTTGCAGCACGGCATTCTGGAAGAGCATCCCCTTGGTGTACGGGAACACCAGGGTCTGGCGCAGGTAGAGCGGAGCATTTTCGAAGACGGGGTATTCGCCGCCGCCCGAATTCTCGGTGTCGCTGGCCATGAGCGCCACCATCTCCGGGGAATCGCGCAGCGATTTTCCAGCCCGCTCGGCCAGATATTCGGACATCAACCAGGTGGCCTGGCCTTCCATCACGGCCAGCCGCGCGGTGCTGCCGTCATCGCTTTTGCGGCCCTGACGGATATAGCGGGCCAGGTGGAAATTCTGGTCCGCCAGGGCGTGCGAAAGCTCGTGGGCCAGCACCATATCCTGCGAATCCGAAGGCGTGGTTTCGGTGATGAACAGCTTCTTCTTGTTGTAGTCGTAGAAGGCCGCGGCCTGTTCGGTGAGCAGGTCGACGGTGTTTTCGGCGAGGTTATAATCCTGCGGGACGAAGCCGAAACGCTTCAACACAAGTTCCTCGGAACGGATGTCTTCGGGATTTTCGTCCTCGTGGACGCGCTGCTTGAGAAACTGGTTGATCTTCTCTTTGGTGATGAAGGCGCAGGGGACGGGGTGGAACAGCTTCATGCCGGAGATTTTGGTGAGGGTTTGGGCGATGGCCGGAACCTGGCCACAGAGATTGCCGGTGCTGGAGCCGGATTGCGCGAGGATCGGGCAGGTCGCGAGAAGGAGCGCGAGGAGCATCGCCCATGCCAGGCGAACGCGAAGCGGCATGCCTCTAGAATAGCCCGCGGGGGCGGGTGCCTGAGCCGGGCTTGGATTGTGCCGCGGGAAGCTACGGTACAATAAGACGAACACCATCCATAACCGAGGAGATTCCTTTTGGCGGACGACAAGATCTATAGAGCGGAATATTTGGGCAGCGGCACATTCGTGATCAGCAAGCCGAAGCGGAAGAAGACCAAGGTTCGCCAGTCGAAGCTGAAGAATCCGGAACGAGGTTCGCGCAAGTAGGACGATTTCCACTCAGGGCGGGCGGCCGTTGTTGGCGGTCTGTCATCCTTCAAGGGGCGGACGGAATCCGGGATTGGAGGAACGCTCCACCGAGCGGATGGGAAATGAATCGGGTGGGTGTGGTTTGAGGACTACGAGGTAGAATGGGCGAGCCGGATTCCTTCTGCCAGTTTCACCATACGATCCGGCGCGGATCGGCTCCGAAATTCGACCCCGCAACCTACTGCAAGGAAAGTACAAATAATCCCAATCCAGTTGTGACTGCGGTCTTCCCCCAGTATGCTCCCTGTGCCGAATGCGAAACACTGGCGACTCCCGTTCACGGATTGACCGCTGGAAACTGAAGGAACTAAAATAGATGTCGGCTGAAACCAATCCTGTCCCGAAAGCAGTGATCCGAATGAACGTGACCCGCTTTGCGATATGCTGCATTTCGTTGTCGGCTATGGTTGGCCTTTGGGCAGCGGTCGATCAGACCCAGGATCCCAAGCAGAAGCAAGACCCCACGCAATCGCAGGACACCAAGGACTCCAAGAAAAAGACCAAGGCCAAAAAGCCGGATAAGAACCAGAACCTGGATCCGGATGCGGAAACCAACGCCCGTCCAATGACGGAGAAGGAGCGCAAGCGGAAGGAAGCCGCGTTGCGCAAAGAGCTCGAAACCCCGTACCGCAAATGGCTGAATGAGGACGTCGCGTGGATCATCACCGACGAAGAACGGGCGGCTTTCAAACGGCTGCAGACGGATGAAGAGCGCGAGCAGTTCATCGAGCAGTTCTGGCTGCGCCGCGATCCGACACCCGATACCGTCGAGAACGAGTTCAAGGAAGAACACTACCGGCGCATTGCGTACGCCAACGAGCATTTCGCTTCGGGCATTCCGGGATGGAAGACGGACCGCGGGCAGATCTATATCAAGTACGGGCCTCCGGATGAAATCGACGACCATTCGTCGGGCGGTTTCTACGAGCGGCCTCCGGAAGAGGGCGGCGGCGAGACGTCGACGTTCCCGTTCCAGCAGTGGCGCTATCGATATATAGAAGGCATCGGCACCAACGTCATCATCGAATTCGTCGACCCGACCATGTCGGGCGAGTTTCACATGACCATGGACCCGTCGGAAAAGGACGCGCTGACCTATGTTCCCGGCGCCGGCCTGACGTTGATGGAGCAGATGGGGCTTTCCGACAAGACCCAGCGTTTCCAGA
>Ga0335078_10007347_pt1 | contig 16343 bp, 13 predicted proteins | sample Lox_Sample_32_FD_206711 | JGI IMG/M metagenome (GOLD analysis project Ga0335078, IMG submission 206711) | Soil microbial communities from Loxahatchee National Wildlife Refuge, Florida, United States - Lox_Sample_3.2 | ecosystem: Environmental > Terrestrial > Soil > Wetlands | place: USA...
GGCAAGGCTGGACCGATAGTTTCCCGGATCGCGCTCGGCTGCATGGGCATGAGCGGCGTGTACGGGGCCGCCGACGAGAACGAAAGTATTGCGACCATCCATGCCGCCATCGACGCCGGCGTCAATCTGCTGGATACGGGCGATTTCTACGGCATGGGCCACAACGAAATGCTCCTCGGACGAGCGCTCGACGGCCGCCGCAACCAGGTGCTGCTCTCGGTGAAATTCGGGGCGCTGCGCTCTCCCGATGGACAATGGGGCGGATCCGACGGCCGACCGCGCGCCGTGAAAAATTTTCTGGCGTATAGCCTGCAGCGTCTTCGTGCCGATCATATCGATATTTACCGCATCGCCCGGCCGGATCCCGAAGTGCCCATCGAAGAGACCGTCGGCGCGATTTCCGACATGGTCAAGGCCGGTTATGTGCGCTACATCGGACTCTCCGAAGCGGGCGCCGACACCGTTCGCCGCGCGCAAGCCACCCATCCGATTTGCGATCTGCAGATCGAGTATGCCATCGCCACGCGCGGGATCGAGCGCGCGATTCTTCCGGTTCTGCGCGAACTCGGCATTGCGGTGACCGCTTACGGCGTTCTCTCTCGCGGGCTTCTCGCCGGTTCGCGTCCACAAGCCGCCGGCGATTTTCGCACTCTGTTTCCGCGGTTCCGTGGAGAGAATGCCGCACAAAACCGGCAAGCAATCGAGGCATTGACCGCCATGGCCGCGGAACGCGGCGCGACTCCCGCGCAGCTCGCCATCGCGTGGGTGCTCAACCGCGGCAGCGACATTGTCCCGTTGATGGGCGCGCGGACCCGCCGGCAGCTTGCCGATACGCTGGCGGCTCTTCGACTGGAATTGTCCGCGGATGATTTGTCGCGGGTGGCCGACATCGGAGCCACGATAGCCGGCACACGGTACGACCAATCCCAAATGAAGTGGCTGGACAGCGAAAAACAATCGTTAGAGCCGTCACACAGCCTGTATCCATTTCGTCACGGCGTCACATCCAAATAGTTAGAGGGGGTGAGGTGATGACAGCGATTCAGTTCTTATCCAAAGAGAGTTTTGACCAGATTGGGCGATTGGGCACATGCCTGGTCTCGAACGCCATCGAGCGGCTCCACGGGCGGGTTCGTAACGAAGGCTCCATCTCGGGCCGCGAGATTCACTGTATGTTTAAGAACCTGCCGCCGATGTTGGGATATGCGGTGACCGGCCGTATGCTTTCTACCACGCAGCCGGCATATGGGCGGGCGTATCACGAGAATATGGCCTGGTGGCGGTACGTGGCATCCATTCCGGAGCCGCGCGTGTTAGTGGTGGAGGACGCCGACGACCGTCCCGGCGCGGGCGCGCTCGTCGGCGAGATGCATGCGCGCATCAGCCGAGCGATGCATTGCGTGGGATACGTCACCAACGGATCGGTGCGGGATCTGCCGGAGATCGAGGCCATGCAGTTTCCCTTGTTTGCCGGCAGTGTCTCGGTCACGCACATGTACGCGCACATTGCGCATTTCGGGGATGCGGTGGAGGTTGGAGGATTGAAAGTCGCCCCGGGAGATTTATTGCACGGCGATTTGCACGGTGTGCAGATCATACCGCTTCCGATTGCTCCGGAAATTCCGGGGATGGCGGCGCAGATCCTCAAGGAAGAGCAGCATCTACGGCGGCTGTGCGAATCGCCCGATTTCACCGTGGATCGCCTGGAAAAGAAATTGCAACGAATACCAGGTGGCGGCGTAGAAGTCCGACTGGACGGCGATTAGCGCCGTTCCCCGGCCGCTTCAACTATGTCTTCGGCGGCGCTCAGGAGACCGCTCTGTATTGCGACGGCCGTCGTGGCCGCCGGTCCCCTGCTGGTATCTTGCGGCGGGCGGACGGCGGTGGCCAAAAGCGTGGCGCCCGGTTCGGACGCACCCGAAATCGGCGTCGTGAGAGCGGTCCGCAAAAGCGTCCAGCAGAATCTGGTTGTTTCCTCCGAGCTGGTCCCGTTCCAGCAGATCGATGTGTATGCCAAAGAGTCTGGATTCGTCCAAAAGCTGTACGTGGATTACGGTACACACGTGCAGGCCGGCCAGGTGATGGCGGTGCTGGAAATCCCGGAGCTGCAGGTGCAGTTGGATGAAGACCAGGCCGCCATCCGGGCCGCGACCGACCAGGTGGGCCGGATGCAGAACAACGTCTCTCAGGTGGAAGCTCAGCAGAAAGATGTCCATCTGCAATTCAGCCGGCTGGATGCGGTGGCGAAGAGCCAACCCGGCCTGGTAGCGCAGCAGGAGGTGGACGACTGGAGAAGTAAGGACCTGGCCGCCGGCGCGCAAGCGGCCGCGGCGCAGAATATTCTCGAATCGGCCCGCAGCGAACTGATGCGCGCGCAGGCGCGGCAGCGTCACGACCAGGTGCTTTACGACTATGCGAAAATCGTGGCGCCCTTTTCCGGCGTGGTGACCAAACGCTACGCGAATTATGGAACGCTGATGCAATCCGGCATCAATTCCACCCAGGCGCTGCCGCTGGTGCAGCTCTCGGAAGACGATCTGTTCCGGCTGGTGATCCCGGTTCCCGAGACCTATGTCGAGTCGATACACGTCGGGGACAAGGTGGACGTCCGCGTGCCGGCGCTGAACCGGGCGCTGCCAGGCCAGGTGAAGCGTTTCTCGGTGGACGTGGACGCCGACACGCGCACCATGCACACGGAAGTGGACGTTCCGAACACGGGTGGAGTCCTGATGCCGGGAATGTATGCCGAAGCCACGCTGACCATCACACGGATCGCCAATGCCCTCACCGTGCCGCCGCAGGCGGTGGTAACCAACAACGGGCAGAGTACGGTCTGGGTGGTCGGCCCCGACAACCGGATCGAGATTCGCAACCTCACGATCGGCACGGAGACACCCAACGACGTCGAGATCCTCTCTGGTTTGAAAGCGGGCGAGATGGTGGCCACAGGCGACCGGGCAAGTTTGAAACAGGGCGAAACGGTTCGCCCCAAGGAAGTACAGCTCATTCAGTACAACACCAGCCAGTGACGGCGTTCCGCCAGTCGTCAAACCGCCGCCGCGGCACGGAGGGTCCCGTATGTCCCGGTTCGCGATTCAACATCCGTACCTGATCGTGGTGGTCTGCCTGGTTCTGCTGCTGATCGGCGCGGTCACCTTTGCCCGGATGCCGATAGACCTTTTCCCGCCCATCAACATACCGGTGGTGGACGTGGCGACGTTCTATTCCGGCATGCCGCCGCAGGATATCGAGACCGATATCACCAACCGTTTCGAGCGATTCTTCACGCTGGTGGCGGGAATGGACCACATGGAATCGCGATCGCTGCCGGGCGTGAGCATCATCAAAGTCTATTTCCAGCCGGGGACCGATCCGGACGCCGATATGACGGCGCTGTCCAACCTGGCCCTGGCGGATTTGCGCCGCCTTCCGCCGGGCACGCTTCCGCCGGTGGTGTTGAAGTTCGACGCTTCCAGCCTTCCGGTTTGCCTGGTAACCTTGAGCGGCCAAGGCCTCACCGAGACACAGCTTCGCGATTACGGACAGTTTCAGATTCGGGATCAAATCGCCGTGGTGAAGGGCGCCGAAGTGCCGCCGCCATTCGGTGGGAAATACCGCCAGGCGATGGTATATGTCGATCCATATAAGCTGCTCTCGCGTGGGCTGAGCCTGATGGACGTGGTGGATGCCGTCAACAAGAACAACCTGATTCTTCCCGCCGGCGATGTCAAAGTGGGACCGTTCGATTACTACGTCTACTCCAACTCGTTGGTCGATAAGGTTACCGACCTCAATTCGGTGCCGCTGAAAACCGTGGGCGACCGCTGGGTTTCCGTCGGAGACGTGGGCCAGGCGGAGGATGCTCACCAGATTCAATACAACCTGGTGCGCGTGAACAGCCAGCGGAGCAGCTATCTGCCTATCATGAAGCAGGGCGGGAACACCAACACCATTCAGGTAGTGGACGGCGTGCGCGCATTGCTGGGAAAGCTGAAGGGATTGCCGAAAAGCCTGAAGGCGGCGGTGGCGTTCGATCAATCGGCTTACGTTCGCGAGGCCATCAAGACGCTGTTTCACGAGGGCCTGATCGGCCTGCTGCTCACCAGCCTGATGATCCTGATCTTCCTGTCGAGCCTGCGCGCCACACTGGCGGTGTTTCTCTCCATTCCGCTATCCGCGCTGGCGACATTCATCGTGCTGTTTCTTTTCGGCAGCACGGTGAACACCATGATCCTGGGCGGCCTGGCGCTGGCCTTCTCGCGGATCATCGACAATTCCGTGATCTCGCTGGAGAATATCTACCGCCATCTGGAGGCCGGATCGCCGCCGGAACGAGCGGCGGAAGATGGCGGCACGGAAGTGAACCTGGCGGTGCTGGCGGCCACGCTGACCGCCGTCGTGGTGTTCTTCCCGGTCACGTTCCTTTATGGCGTGAGTAAATTTCTGTTCAGCGCCCTGGCGATGGCGGTGGTCATCAGCTTGTTTGCGTCGTACGTGGTCGCCATGACGGTGGTTCCGCTATTTTGCGCGCGGTATCTGCGGACCCCGGCGCATAGCGAATCGGAGGATCGTCGTGCGCGCCGCTCGCTGGGACAGAGATTTCACGAGGCATTCGACCGCCGGTTCGGTAGCCTCCTGGACACCTACGAACGGACGGTGCGGCGGGCGATTCGCCGCCCGGGCCTGACGGTGGCAGTCCTGCTGCTGGCGTTCGCCGCCAGCCTGGCGATTTATCCGCTGGTGGGAGTGGCATTCTTTCCGCGCACCGATGCCGGCCAATTCTCCATCAACCTGAAGGCGCCCACCGGGAGCCGGATTGAGGTGACCGAGCAGTATGTCGCGCGGATTGAAGATCTGATCCGCAAGGCGATCCCAGAGGCCGACTTCCACATGGTGGTATCGACCGTTGGGCTCGATCCCGGCTTTTCGTCGCTGTATACGACCAATGCGGGCGAATATACGGCCACCATTCAGGTGGCGCTCAAACCCTCGCATTCCGTCAGCAGCTTCGAGTATATGGATCGTATCCGCCGGCGGATCGCCGCGGAGTATCCCAATCTGCGGACATTCTTCAGCAGCGGCTCCATGGTGGACGCCGTGCTCAATATGGGAATGCCGGCGCCCATCGATTTGCAGATCTCCTCGGACGATCTCAACCAGGCATACCAGGTGGCGCAGGATCTGCGGGCGCGGATTCGCGGACTCGGCGGCGTCAGCGAGGCCTACATCCCGCAGGACCAGGACTACCCGGCCGTACGGCTGGACGTCGACCGCATTCACACCGCCGAACTCGGGTTGACGCCGCAAGACGTCGTGCGGAACGTCATCACGGCGCTGAACAGCAATCTGATGATCGCTCCCAATTACTGGCTGGACCGCAAGACCGGCAACGATTATTTCCTGACCGTTCAGTATTACGAGGACGGGCGTCCGGCTATCCATGACTTCGTGGATTTGCGGAACATCCCGCTGCGGTCGCCCACCTCGCCGCAAGCCACCACGCTGGACACGGTGGTCAAGCTGACGCACATCACCACGCCCACGGAGGTGGATCATTACCAGATCCAGCGCGTCATCGACGTCTATGTCACGCCGTCCGGCGAGGCGCTCGGCGGCGTGGCCGGCCAGATTCGCAAGCTGCTGCGGAACGCCAGGCTGCCCGAGGGGGTCAGCACCGATCTGCGCGGCATGGTGGCGTCGATGCAGGAGTCGTTCCAGAGTTTCGCGGCCGGTTTGGGGCTCGCGGTGGTGCTGCTGTATCTGGTGCTGGTAGCGCAGTTCAGCTCCTTCAAGGATCCGCTGCTGGTGATGCTGGCGATACCCATGGGCTTCATCGGCGTGATGATCATTCTTCCGCTAACGCATACTACGCTCAACGTGATGTCGCTCATGGGCGTCCTGATGCTGGTGGGAATCGCCGCTTCCAACAGTATTCTGATCGTGGAATTCGCGCACCGGCAGGAGGAGACGGGAATGGAGGTGGAAGACGCGGTGGTCAATTCGTGCCGGGTGCGGCTTCGTCCCATCCTGATGACGTCGTTGGCCACCATCATCGGAATGCTGCCCATGGCTTTGAAGCTGGGCACCGGCAGCGAGCAGTACGCGCCGCTGGCGCGGGCGATCATCGGCGGTCTGACGGTTTCGGTGGTGTTGACGGTGTACATCGTGCCGGCCGCATATCTGATGATGTACCGTCGGCGCCAGCCGGCTGTGCCACACTAAATCTTTGTGGCTGCGCTGACATTTCTACAGGCTCGCGCGATGGTGCTGGATGCGGTGACGGCAGCCACGCCCGCAATCGAGAGCATCGACCTGCTCGGCGCGCTAAATCGGGTGCTGGCCGAAGATGTCGCGGCCGATCGCGATATGCCGGCGCTCGACCGTTCCGTGCGGGATGGCTATGCCGTCCGCGCCGCCGACCTGCCGGGCGAGTTGAGCGTGATCGGGGAGGTGCGCGCGGGCGAGTCATTCGGGGGCGAAGTTGCGGCGGGGCAGGCAGTCGAAATCATGACCGGCGCGCCTATGCCCGCGGGAGCGGATGCGGTGGTGATGGTGGAGCACACTGTTCGCCAGGGCGATCGCGTGCGCGCGGATCAGCCGGCCACGCCGGGCCAGAATATCAATCCGCGGGGCTGCGAGGCCACGGCGGGCGCGGTCCTGATGGCACCCGGCAAGCGCCTCGACTACACCGATATCGCGCTGCTGGCGTCGGCGGGCCGGGCGCGCGTCGCAGTCTATCGCAAGCCCGCGGCCGCCATCATCCCCACCGGCGATGAAGTGGTGAACGTTCCGGAGACGCCGCGCCCGTTTCAAGTGCGCAATTCCAACGCGTACGCGCTGGCCGCGCAGGTGACGCGAGCCGGTGGACGGGCGAGGATTCTGCCGATCGCACGCGATACCGTGGAGCATACGCGCGAGATCATCGAAAGCGGCCTGGAGTGCGACCTGATTCTGCTGTCGGGCGGCGTCTCGGCGGGAAAATACGATGTCGTAGAGACCGTGCTGGCCTCGCTCGGCGCGACTTTCTATTTCGATCGCGTGCTGATTCAGCCGGGGCAGCCGCTGGTATTCGGCTGCGTGAAGGGGAAATTCTTTTTCGGGCTGCCGGGCAATCCGTCTTCGACCATGGTGACGTTCGAGATCTTCGCCCGCGCCGCGCTCGACCGGCTCGGCGGGCAGCAACAGACGGAGTTGCATATGCCGTTGGCGCGTCTTACGCAACCGTTCCGGCATCGCGCCGGATTGACGCGGTTCCTGCCAGCGCGGCTTTCTGCCGATGGCGCGGAGCTGACGCCCGTCAAGTGGCACGGTTCGGCCGACGTGCCTTCGATGTCGCGCGCCAACGCATTTTTGGTGGCCGATCCCGACCGTCCGGAATACGCTGCCGGCGATCTGATACGGGTGCTGCGCAAATGAATAAGCTCTCGCATTACGATTTGGCGGGCAGCCCGCGCATGGTGGATGTTTCGGAAAAGATGGCGACGAAGCGGACGGCCCGGGCGCATGCTTTTGTGAAGATCCGTCCCGCGGTGCTGAAGAAGCTGCCGGAGAATCCCAAGGGAAATCCGCTGGAAGTGGCGCGGATTGCCGGGATCGCCGCCGCCAAGCGGACGGCCGAGCTGATTCCGTTGTGCCATCCCCTGCCGTTGACGCACGCGGATGTCGATGTGAAGGTGGAGAGGAAGGGCGTGCGGATTGTATCCACGGCGTCCACGACTGCGGCCACTGGAGTGGAGATGGAGGCGCTGACGGCGGCGTCCGTAGCGGCGCTGACGGTCTACGACATGGTGAAGGCGCTGGACAAATCGATCGAGATTCAGGATGTGTATTTGCTGGAAAAGACCGGCGGCAAGAGCGGCGACTTTAGGAGAAAGAAGTGATTTGTGGGGCAGGTTGGCAACAAACGGACCGATTGTCAATCGGTCCAGGCGAGCGTAGCTCGCCCTGGCGGTGCGGCATCCTGGGCGCCCGCATCGAGGCTGGTTGCGGGGCGGGCTCTTGAGTCAAGGACTGCGCGCCGGCGGCGGCAAACGACTCCGGCTTGTGCATTTGCCGGCCAGGCGGGTTGAAAATCGGCCGCGGGTTGGAAACCTGCACCGTACGCAGGTTGGAAACCTGCCCCGGACAACCCATCCTGCCTCCCGCGAGGGCTGCGCGGCAGCGGAGAGTCACTGCCGCTACCGGCCAGGCGGGTTGCCAACCCGCCGCAGGCTGCCAGCCTGCCCCACTTAAAACCATGAATGTTGCCGTCCTCACTATCAGCGATTCCTCCGCCGCCGGGACGCGCGCCGACCGGTCCGGACCGGCGGTGCGTGAACGGTTGGTACAGTTGGGCTTCGCCGTCCCGCTTCTGGAGGTTCTTCCCGACGACGCGGCGCGCATCAGCGCCCGACTCCGCGAACTGTCGGATGACGGTCAATTCGCCGCCATTTTCACCAGCGGCGGCACCGGGCTCGGCCCGCGCGATGTCACGCCCGAGGCCACCCGTGCGGTGCTCGACCGCGAAATCCCCGGATTTGGCGAGCTTATGCGATCGGAGGGCCGCAAACACACGCCGTTGGCGGCGCTTTCCCGTGCCGTTTCCGGCGCTCGCGGAAGCGTGCTCATCGTCAACTTGCCAGGATCCCCCAAAGGCGCGGTCGAATCGCTGGACGCCGTGGCGCAGTTGGTCCCTCACGTGCTTGATCTGCTAGCGGGAAGAACTGCGCATTGAAGCCGTTCCTGGTCAGGATCGCCGCCGCACTCGCCGCTATCGCGATATGCGGCATTCTGTTGGCACAGCCGTCCAAATCGAAAAAATCCGATCGGGAGAAGGAGCAGGAGGAATCGATTCCCAAATTCACCGCGCCAGTGACCAACATCCTGGTTCCGGTGAAAGTGCTCGATCCGAAAGGGACCTTCGTCACCGGAATCCACGCCGATCAATTCCAGCTTTTCGACAATGGCAAGCCGCAGGACATCCACGTCGACGATTCGCTCATCCCGATCTCGATGGTGATCGCGATCCAATGCAACAACGAAGTGGACCAGATTCTGCCGAAGATCAATCGCGTCGGCAATATGCTCTCGCCGCTGCTGCTGGGAAGTCATGGTGAGGCCGCGGTGATCGTGTTCGATTCGCGCGTTCGCACCTTTCAGGACTTCACTTCCGATCCCGATAAGATCACCGCCGCGGTGGCGCGTATCCGCTCCGGCAGCATCTCCAGCCGCCTGGTGGACGCGATCGACGCCGGCGAGCACATGCTGCGCAGCCGGCCGACCAACATGCAGAAGGTGATCCTGCTGATCAGCGAAACACGCGACGAAGGCAGCGAGAATCGTGGCTACGAAACGCTGGATTACCTGCAGGTCAACAATGTCACCGTGTATCAGATCACCATGTCGCGGGTGCTGGGCAAACTCACGGCGCCGCCGCCGGATCCGCGGCCCGACATTCTGCCGCCGGCCACTCACTATATTCCGCCGAACTGGCCGGCCACTCCCGACATCGTTGCGCAGACCTACGGAACGGGCGGCTTCGGTATCGATTTCACGCCGGCGGTGAAGGAGCTGTTCAAAAATCTGAAATACCTGTTTGCGCTCCCCGCGGCCGACATTTTCACGCGCGGCACCGGCGGCTCCAAATTCGATTTCTATCGCGGCAAAGGACTGGAAGACGCTATCGAGCGGATGTCGGCGGAGCTGCACCTCGCGTATATGCTCAGCTACAGTCCGAACAATAAGCAGGAAGGCGGCTGGCACGACATCCGCGTGGATGTGAGCGGGCACGGAAGTGTGGCCGTGGAGAACCGGCCGGGATATTGGATGGCGGCGGACTTTCGGTGAGGCGTGACACTACTGGTGTCACGAACTGGCCCGTAACTCATTGAAAACGCTTGACATCTTTTGGCGCGTGACACTACTGGTGTCACGAGGGGTTCACGGCGGTTCCAATGCTATCGTGGAATTGAGGAAGAAACAGGGATGCGAAAGCTCGGCCTTCTGACCATTATCTGCGGCGCTGCGCTGCTCGGCGGACTACTGGTGGCGCAGTCGCCGCAAACGCCGCCGCCAAATTCCCAACCGACCGTCCGATCGGATTTCGAAGTCCACGTCACCAATATCTTCGCGCCGGTAAAAGTGTTCGACTCCGAAGGCAACCTGGTCACCGGGATCAAGCCGGACGAGTTCCACCTGTACGACAACAAGGAAGAGCAGAACATCCGCGTGGACGAGGCCTATATCCCCATATCGATGGTGGTCGCCATACAGTGCAACGGCGAAGTCGACCAGATTCTGCCGCAGGTGCAGAGGATCGGCAACATGATCGGACCGATCATGCTGGGAACTCAAGGCGAGGCGGCGGTTCTGGCGTTCGACCATCGGCTGCAGACGCTGCAGGATTTCACCAGCGACCCGGATAAGATCACTGCCGCGGTGAAGAAAGTACATTCCGGCAGCCAGGCGGCGGCCCTGATCGATGCCGTGGACAGATCGGAGCACATGCTGCGGAACCGTGGAAAGGACCGCCAGAAGATCATTCTGCTGATCAGCGAGACGCGCGACAACGGCAGCATCAATCGCGGCCGCGAGATCCTGCACGACTTGCAGACCGGCAATGTGACGGTGTACCAGATCACCATGTCGCGCGTGCTGGGCAAACTGACCCGGACTCCGGACATCCGGCCCGATCCGTTCCCAGTGACGTCCCATCCGATGCCGTCGATTGTTCCCGCCACGCCGACGACCGTGATGCAGACATACGGAACGGAGGGCAATTCAATCAGTTTTATTCCACTGTTTGTCGAGATGTTTGAAGATGCCAAGGGCGTGTTCAGAGCGCCGGCGGCCGAGGTCTTCACCAAGGGCACCGGCGGCGCGCAGTTCAGCTTCTATCGGGGCAAAGGCCTGGAGGACGCGATTCAGCAGATGAGCCAGGAGTTGCACGAGCAGTACATGCTCACCTACAGTCCGACCAACAAGGACGAAGGCGGCTGGCACACCATCCGCGTGGAAGTCAGCGGCCACGGCAAGGTGCACGTGGAGACCAAGCCAGGCTACTGGATCGCCGCCGATTTCCGATAGGGCAGAAGTCAGGCGGGAGAAGCCGGAATGGCTGGGCCAAGCCGATTACGGCATGGTCAGCGAATTGAGGATCGGTTTGAATCGTTGCTGCGCCTTCTCGATATTCCCACCCTCGGGAAGACGGATGGCAAAAATCAAGCGCGTGGCTTCACTCTGCACCCACGTGATCTGCTCGACCGCCGCGTTGGGGTAATCGAAAATCGCGGAGATCGCTTGACGGCTGCCTATCTGGAAGCTGGTGACCGAACCGGACCGCAGCGTGGCGCCGGAATTGCCCGCGATGTGCTCGTCGATGCTGCTCTGCAACCGGTGGTCGATATTCCGTGCGGCAGTGTCGTGCGGCTTGCCGCAGATGTTGGCGGCGATCCCGGATTCCGGGTCGGTAAGATCGATGCACGATCCCGGGGCCTTTGATGGCTTCCGCGAATGCAGGGTCCAGCCAGAGGGGATATTTACCGAGTATCCCACCAAGTCCGTGTAGCGCGAGGCCGGGGTTTGCTGCGCGATCATAACCGCCGCGACAGTTAAGAGTAAGAAGCCGCCGCGCATTTCCGAGAGGATAACAGGACCGAGTGCCGGGGGCAAGGCATGGGTAACAGGATTGCGGGAACAGCAGTCAGGAACCAGCGCCTGCCTTCTGACTCCCTAAAAATCGGTCCAATCCGTCGCGCGGCCGGGCGCGCCGATGGTCTTCAGCAACGTCTTCAAATCCACTGTCACTTCGACAATCGTCGCCGCCGAACCGCTGAAGGTCGCTACCATCATCTTGGTGAGCTTGCCGATTTCGCCGGTCATGATGTAGGTAGCTTCGCCGTGCGAGTGGGTGCGCACCAGCGGATGGAGCCCGGTTTTCGCCACGAACGAATCCAGCTCTTCGATATCGAAGCAGGTCTCGCAATCCTGCAGGTTCTCGAAGACCGCCAGCCGGAAGCCGTGAGTTCCCGCCGGATGCGCGACCTTGGTGGCGACATTGGCCAACCCCATCAGCGGAATTTTGGTCTGCTTGATGTGATAGTGCGATTCGATGGAGCTCACCAGGTGGCCGAAGTCGTCGGCCGCCAGGAGGGGCGCGGCCGCCATCAGCAACAGCGCGAACAACCGCATTCTCATTTGTTGCCCCGTCCCATGTTCAAGACATCCAGGTCGAATGCCGGAATATGGTACCGCCCGCCCAGATCAGCAAGCTGCGCCAGGTCGAATTTCCCGGTAATGCTGACCAGCGTAAACTCGCGCGGCTCGGCCGCCACGATCACCACGCCGCCCAGCATGCCATCGGGCGTCACCTTCAGATAGATGTCGGCATTTTCGCCGCTCTTCGATTTCACTCCCACCAGCTTGGACCAGTCGGGCATTTTGAGCTGCGCGCGGACCGATTCAAGGTCAGCCGGGTCGTAACCGCCCGCGGTGGCGAAATGGTAGCTCTTCACCGTAATGTTTTCCAGGCCGGCAAGCACCTTCTTGACTTTGGCCTGATCGGGATCGCTCGACGACAGGAACTGCGTCGTCAGCTTGAGCATGGGGCCTTGAAGCGAGATGTCGACGGACTCCTCGGCTTTCGCCGCCAGCTTTTCGAAACTTACCGGGAATTTGACTTCCTGCGCGAAGGCCGGAGCCAGCGCCTGCGTCAGGCTCAGGGCTATCAGGAGGGTTGCGGATCGCATCATTGTGTCCTCACTGACTAGATACGTGCCTTTGGCGAAATCGAATGCAGGAAACCCGAGAGTTGGGAATGGCAGACGGCAAAAAACGACCGTCCGCCCTACGTCAGTTTTCGCGAAGCTGCACCAGGCCCTCCGGCGCCGTGCCGTTCACCACCGCCTCGGCGTCTTCCGCCGTGAATGTCTCCACCTTGGCGGAAATGTTCATCGAACAGAACTTCGGGCCGCACATCGAGCAGAAGTGCGCATCCTTGAACCCGTCATCGGGCAGCGTCTCGTCGTGCATCGAGCGCGCCGTTTCCGGATCGAGCGAGAGCGCGAACTGCTCCTTCCAATCGAACCGGTAGCGGGCGCGGGACAGAGCATCGTCGCGATCGCGCGCGCCGGGACGATGGCGAGCGATATCGGCGGCGTGCGCGGCGATCTTGTAAGCAATGATGCCGGCCTTGACGTCGTCGCGGTTGGGCAGCCCCAAATGTTCCTTGGGCGTCACATAGCACAGCATCGACGCGCCGTACCATCCGATCATGGCCGCGCCGATCGCCGAGGTGATGTGGTCGTAGCCGGGCGCGATGTCGGTCACCAGCGGACCGAGCGTGTAGAACGGCGCCTCGTAGCACATCTCGTTTTCCTTCTGGACCTGCATCTCGATCTGGTCCATGGGGATGTGGCCGGGCCCTTCGATCATGGTCTGCACGTCGTATTCCCAGGCCTTGCGCGTCAGCTCGCCCAAGGTTTTCAGCTCGGCGAACTGCGCCTCGTCGCTGGCGTCGGCCACGCTGCCGGGCCGCAGCCCGTCGCCCAAAGAAAAGCTCACGTCGTGCTTCTGAAAGATCTTGCAGATATCCTCGAAGCACTCGTACAGCATGTTTTGCTTGTGATTCTTCACCATCCACTCGGCCAGAATCGACCCGCCGCGGCTGACGATTCCGGTCACGCGCCGCGTGGTCAGGGGAATATGCTGCACCAGAATGCCGGCGTGGATCGTCATGTAGTCCACGCCCTGTTCGGCCTGCTCTTCGATCACTTCCAGCATCACCTGCCGGCTGAGATCTTCCACGCGCCGCACACGCGATAGGGCTTCATAGATCGGCACCGTGCCGATGGGCACCGGCGACGCCCCGATGATGGCTTTGCGGATGGCCGGAATGTCGCCTCCGGTGGAGAGATCCATCACCGTATCGGCGCCGTACTTCACGGAGTATTCCAGCTTCTCGAGCTCGCCCGCGATATCGCTAATCACCGCCGAGTTTCCAATGTTGGAATTGATCTTGCACCTGGAGGCTACGCCGATGCACATCGGCTCGAGGTTGGCGTGGTTCAGGTTGGCGGGAATGATCATTCGTCCGCGCGCCACCTCGTCGCGAACCAGTTCCGCGGATATCGATTCGCGCCGCGCGACATAGTGCATCTCCTCCGTAATCACGCCCTGGCGGGCATAGTGCATCTGCGTGCGGATCTTGTCGTTCTTTCGTTTGGCTACCCAGTCTTGTCGCATGGCGGCTCCTGAAGTTTTTGGTGATTGGGGCCGGCAGGGCAGACTTTGCAAAGCAGGGTCTGCCCTGCCGTGTGATTATTTCTTCTTCTTGGGCTTCTTGACTTCCTTCTTCGGGCTTCTGTCTTTAGCCACGTTCAAATCCTCCCTTATGACTGAGAGTATCACTGATGGAAGTTGTAGGGCAGGCTGGCAGCCTGCGGCCGATTGGCAATCGGCCTGGCCGCCCTTTTCGAAGACTTGACCGGCTGTACGTAGCCTTTTGCGAAGATCGAACCGGCGGACTGCCAGTCCGCCGCAGGCTGCCAGCCTGCCCTACATCATTTTGCGATCACGCGGTGTGTGACATATTCCGCCGACAACAGCAGGGTATCGTTGCTGCGGCAGCGGACCACCACCTGGTAGGCTCGCGGGAACCCGGAAATGCCATCCGCCGCCAGTTTCTCGCGAAGTACGTTCAACGCGTCGGCGCGGGAGAAGAAGTCGGCCGCTCCGTGCGTTCCCACCGACGTGATCCCCGAGAAAATCATCATGTGATGCGGCCCGGCGGATTCGCCTTCCGCCGGCAGCACCGTGACCAGGCCGTAGACATCGGTATAGCGCTTGTCCGGTCCGCGCTTGCCCGCCCATACGGCATGCGACCCTCCGCGTTCGCGCACTACAACGTCCTGGGCGTTTTCGTCGAAATCGAGTGTCAGCGGCGTGCCGTCCAGGATCGCCGACGCGGTATTGCTGTTTTGCGGATCGGCGATGAGAATCACGTTGCGTCCGCGCAGCGCCGGGGCCGATGCGCTGCGTTCCGGCAGAATCTGGTAGCTGGCGCCCAACTGCGAAAGCGTCGAAGCTGCAATCGCGATCGTCAGGCTGTGACCCAGTTGCACGGAATTGTCCACCGGGTGCATCGATAGCTCCACGCCGTCGGGCAGCGGGCGGTGTTGCTTGAACATCGCGTACAGTTCCGGAAAAGCCGGGTACTTGGGAAGGCCCTCCGCGACCACGGTCATATAGGGCCGGACTACCAGATGAAGGTTTGTGCCCACCGAAATCAGGGTCTTTTCGCCGGTCGCCGCGACGGGATTCCAGGCTTCGCGCACGATCGCGTTGGGGTGCTGGCTCCCTCGGAATAACGCAATCGCAAGCGCTATCGAAATACCGACCGAGATCGCCAGAGCCGCCGTCAGGATCCAGACCAGGCGCCGCGAAGCCGGTTTGGGCGCATCCGGTGGGGAAAGAGGGGGCGGCGAAGGAGCGATTTCGACAAACCGGGGCGTGTACGAACCCTTCGGTAGTTCGATGTGGACGGCCGCCTCTGGCCGCTCTACCTCGTAATATTTGTGGAGCTTCTGGCGGAGCTCGTAGGCGCTGCGCCGGACGGTGGAATCCTCGGCGGGTGAGAAATCAGGTGCTTTCCCGAGGGCTTCTACGGCAACGCTGTACTCGTTGATTTCTTTTCCGTCGCCGGCGAGCGTGCGCTCGCAAACATAGCGGAGAAAGCTTCGCAACTGCTCGGACCGCGAGAAAGTCCCACTGGCCAACACTTCTTCCACAGCCGCCCGTTGCTGGTCCAGGTTGGAAACTACCCGTTCGCCCACACTGCGTACTAGAGTAACTCCTTTAAATCCGTTTGGCGAACTGTTCGGTAACGGTTTGGAACGGTTGAGAACTTGATACCTGGGCCGCCGGGTGAGAAGCTTTGCATGAAATTCCTTGCTTGGGGTGAGTTCGGGCATCCGCCCGGGAGGTTTAGTTCCAATGCGGACCACGTTAGTTCTCTGCTTGTTGATGGCGTCCTGCGCTTTCGCCCAGACGACCACCACCACCTTATACGGCACTGTGACCGATAAAACCGGCGCCGGCGTGCCGGGCGCCACAGTTGTTGCCACGCAGACCGGCACCAACCAGACGCGTATCGCCCAAACCAACCCGCAGGGTGAGTACCGTCTGGACTTCATGCCGGTCGGCGAATACACGGTCCAGGTCAGCGCCAATGGGTTTAAAAAGGTTCTGCAAAAGGGTGTGGTGCTCGAGTTGAACGTGCCCGCCCACGTCGATGCCCAACTCGATATCGGTGCGATTACCGAAGCCGTCGAGGTGACCGGCGCGGCGCCGTCGGTGAATACCGAGAA
>Ga0335078_10007348_pt1 | contig 16343 bp, 7 predicted proteins | sample Lox_Sample_32_FD_206711 | JGI IMG/M metagenome (GOLD analysis project Ga0335078, IMG submission 206711) | Soil microbial communities from Loxahatchee National Wildlife Refuge, Florida, United States - Lox_Sample_3.2 | ecosystem: Environmental > Terrestrial > Soil > Wetlands | place: USA: Florida...
TGACGAATACCAGCCCCACCAATCTTGATTACCTGCCGGAACAGGACATGAGCGCGCTCAACGGCCAGAGCGCCTTTGGCCCGTGGCAGTTGGAAATCCAGGACGACCGGGCCGGCGCCACCAACAACGCCTCGCTCCTGAACTGGCAGTTGGAATTTACCTTTTCCAATACGAATTTCGTTCCGCCCACGAACTACTCCTCGATTGTCATCCTGACCAACATGGTGCCTTATACGAATACCATACCGATTGCAACCAACGGGCTGCAATTTTATCAGGTGAACGTGCCGTTGAACGCGGATTTTGCCACGAACATACTGCTCTTTGCCGATGCGCCGTTGAACGTGTGGTGGAGCACCAATTTCCCGCCGACCGTGGGCCAGCCCAATGATGTTCTGTTGATCTCCGGAACCAGCGGTTCATTCCTGATGGCTACGACGAATACCATCCCGAATACCGTGCCGGTGCTGATTCCCGGAACGACGTATTATCTCGGCGTGCAAAACCCGAACAGTTCTCCGGTGACGAATTATGCCATCGAAGTGGACTTTCATTTGCTCGGGCTGGCGTATGCCTACACCGAACCGGCCACGCGAGTGACGGGAACCAACGCGCAACTGAACGGCTTCGCCACGCCGAACGGATACGCTTCCGCCGCCTGGTTCCAATGGGGAACCAACACCCTTTACGGGAACCAGACGCCTCCGGTCAACGTGGGCAACGGTTACAATGTGGTTTTCACCACCAATTCCGTCAGTGGTCTGGTGACGAATACGGCGTATCATTTCCGGCTGGTGGTCAGCAACTCCCTGGGCACGGTTTACGGGTTCGACCAGATTCTGGATGAAGCCTATGTCCTGCCCTGGGGCGCCGATTACGCCGGGCAGCTCAATGTGCCGACGAATCTATCCAACAACGCGACGGCCATCGCCGGCGCCTACGATCACAATCTCGCGGTGACCACTAACGGGCAGGTGACGGCCTGGGGCGACAATACGTTTGGCCAGGCGACCGTGCCGGCGGCCTTGACCAATGCGGTGGTCGTGGCCGTGGCCGGCGGTGAATATTACAGTCTGGCCTTGAAGAGCGATGGCACCGTGACCAACTGGGGAGCGAATATTCTGAACCAGCTCAGTGCGCCGTCGAATCTGACCGCCGTGGTGGAGATAGCCGGCGGAACCTATTCCAGCCTGGCCCTGCAAAACAACGGCAACGTGGTGGCCTGGGGAGCCACCTTCTTCAACCTGACCAATGTGCCGGCTGACGCGACCAACATCGTGGCCATCGCCGGCGGCGGTTACCACAGTCTGGCTTTGAGAAATGACGGCACGGTGGTGGCCTGGGGTGACGACAGCGCCGGCCAGACGAACCTGCCCGCCAGTCTGACCAACGTGGTGGCCATTGCCGCCGGCAATTACCACAGTCTGGCGCTAAGAACCAACGGCACGGTGGTGGCCTGGGGCGATGACAGCGTCGGCCAGACGAATGTGCCGGCGAGCGCGACCAACGTGGTGGCCATTGCCGCCGGCGGTTTCCACTGCCTGGCCTTGAGAGCCGACGGCACGGTGGTGACGTGGGGTGATGACAGCGCCGGGCAACTTAACGTGCCCGTGGGTCTGACCAATGTCGTGGCCGTCGCCGCCGGCTACCTGCACAGCCTGGTCCTGACGCCGCAGTTCCTCATCAACTCGACGAACATCACGGTGTTGAACCTGACGCCGGGCGTGCCGCAGACCAATAATATTTTGCCCGGCAACATCACCTATTATCGGGTGAATGTGCCGACCAATGCGGACTGGGCCACCAACATCCTGTGGTTTGCCCAGAACGGGCCGTTGAATATCTGGTTCAGCACCAATACGCCGCTAACGCTCAGCCCCACCAATGCCGCGTTCCTGTTCGGCGGCACAAATGGCGTATCGGTTCTGGGCACAAACACCACGCCGGCGATAGTGCCCGGTTCGACGTACTATCTCGGCGTGCAAAATACCAACACTGTGACGGTGAATTACGCGGTTGAAGTGGATTTCCATCTGGTGACCGGCCCGCCCTTCATCACGCTGACCAATGGCGTGGCTCAGACCAACGTCACGACCGCCGGCGGGTTCACCTATTACCTCGTCAATGTGCCGCTCAACGCGGACATCGCCACCAATACCCTGCTGTTCGCCACCGGCCCGTTAAACCTGTGGTTTGACTCGACCAGTCTGCCCGTTGGCACCAACCCGCCGGATTCCCTCTTGCTGGGCGGCGCGCTCAGCGGTGTTTCCATCCTGACCACCGCGAGCATTCCGACCAATATCGTGCCCGGCGGGTTTTATTACCTAGGCATCCAGAACACCAACAGCTTCGCCGTGACCAACGTCCTGCGCGTGGATTTCCATCTGCTGGCTCCCGCCCCGCCGACCACGCCGGTCGCCATTTCGGGCATTGTTTCCACCAATATCAACGGGACGAACGGGTTCCTGCTCACCTGGTACGCACCCACCAACGACCTCTTCATGGTCCAATGGACGGGCAATCTCCTGCCGCCGCTGACGTGGGGTACCTTCACCAACATTATCAGCTACACGTCGCTGACGCCCACCAACGGCATCGGTTTCTTCGAGTTCTTTGATGACGGGTCGCAAACCCCGCCGGGGCTGCCGCCGATCCGCTTTTACCGGCTGCTCCTGATTAGCGTTCTCCCCGGCGGCGGGCCGGTAACGAACTCGGTTCCGGTGAACGGTGTTAACTACTATCTGATCAGCGTCCCGACGAACGCCGATTTCGCCACCAATATTCTGCACTTTGCCGACGCGCCGTTGAACATCTGGTTCGACACAAACACACCGGCCACGACCAATGTCTTTTTGTTCGGCGGCGCCAGTGGTTCTTCCGTCCTGGCCACCAATGGCACTCCGCCGCTGGTGCCGGGCGGAACCTACTGGCTGGGCGTGCAAAACACGAACGCCTTTGCCGTCAACTTCAGCCTGGAGGTGGATTTCCATCTGCCGACCGCCGCCAGCAGCAGTCCTTTTTCAAATCCCGGCATCATCTACACGAACATCGGGGGAACCAATGGCTTCCTGATCACCTGGTATGCGCCCACCAACGATATCTTCCAGGTGCAGCATTCGGAAACCATGCCGCCGGGTTGGCAATTCTTCACCAATTTTATCAGTTATGGCGGTCCGCCCACGCCGACGAATGGTTTGTTCAGTTTCTTCGACGACGGTTCGCAGACGCCGCCCGGTTTGCCCCTGACGCGGTTTTACCGGATCCTGCTCGACGGTTCGCTGCCGTCCACGCGCACCAACGCGGTGTTCCTCAGCAGCCTGACGGCTACCAACATCGCCGGCACGAACGGTTTCTGGTTCACGTGGTCCGCGCCGACGAATTACCTGTTCGAGATACAATGGACGACGAATCTGGTGCCGGTCATTACCTGGCAAACGTTCCCGAATATCATTGGCTATAGCACGTACGTCAGTCCGACCAACAGCCTCTTCAGTTTCTTTGACGACGGCTCGCCGGGCGGCCTGGGCCCGCTCAAATTCTACCGGCTCATCATCTTGCCATAGCGCGGCGGTTTTCCGCCGCGCTTAACTCTTGCTTTGCTTTCCACCGCCTGTGGGATAACCTCGCCCTTTTGTTAAGGCGAAAAATTCGCGGCCATGAGCAAGGAATTCATCCGTATTGGTGGGGCGCGTGAGCATAACCTTAAAAACCTCACGCTGAACATCCCGCGCGACCGGCTGGTGGTTATCACCGGCTTGAGCGGCAGCGGCAAATCGTCGCTCGCCTTCGATACCATTTATGCCGAGGGCCAACGCAAATATGTTGAAAGCCTCTCTGCCTATGCCCGCCAGTTCCTCGACCAGATGCAGAAACCGGAAGTGGATTTCATCGAAGGCCTGTCACCGGCCATCGCCATCGAACAGCGCAGTTCCGGCAGCAGCCCGCGCTCCATCATCGCCACCACCACCGAGATCTATGATTACCTGCGCCTGCTGTACGCCCACATCGGCAAACCCCATTGCCCCGACACCGGCGTGCCCATCGTCTCGCAGACCACCAGCGATATCGTGGACAAAATCCTCGCCCTGCCGCCCAAAACCCGGGTGATGCTGCTCGCGCCGGTCGTTCGCCGGCAAAAAGGCGAGTTTCGCGACGTCATCGAACGCCTGGCGCGCGAAGGCTTTGTGCGCGCCCGCGTGGACGGCCAATTCGTCGAACTCGAAGCTGACACGCGCGTCAAACTCGACAAAAAGAAGTTCCACACCATCGAGGCCGTCGTGGACCGGCTGGTGATTGACGAAAAAATCCGCGTGCGGCTGGGCGACTCGGTCGAGACCGCGCTGCGTTGGGGCGAAGGGGTGATGTTCACGCTGCACCAGACACCGGTCGAGAGCCGAGAGCCGAGAGCCGAGGGCACAAAGCTGCGTCCGGCCCTCGGCCCTCGGCCCTCGACCCTCGACTCCACGGAGTGGACCGAGACCCTGCATTCGAACAAAATGTGTTCGCCGGCCACGGGTAAAAGTTTTGATCCACCCACGCCAAAACATTTTTCTTTCAATGCCCCGGCGGGGGCTTGCCCGGTCTGTCATGGCCTGGGCCAGAAAATGGTTTTTGATGAGAATCTGGTTGTGCCCGACCCGGAGCTGCCGCTCGACGGGGCCATCCAACCGTGGCGGCGGGCGGGCAAGCGGATGAACATTTATTACAAGGCCATGTTGCGATCGGTCGCGGCCCATTTCAACGTGAGCCTGGAAACGCCCTGGAAAAACCTGCCGGAGGACTTCAAAAAAATTCTGCTGCACGGCTCGGGCGAGGATGACGTGGATTTTCATTTCTGGCGCGCGGGCAATATGCACACCGTCAGCCGCCCGTTCGAGGGCGTGCTGCCCAACCTGGAACGGCTCTTTACCGAGAGTGAAAGCGAATTCGTCCGCAACCGTATCAAGCCTTACATGAGCCCGCAGTTCTGCGACGTGTGCAAAGGCAAACGCCTCAAACCGGAAATTTTAGCGGTGACATTGGGAGCCGAAGACACAAATCGGAAATCGGAAATCGGAAATCGGAAATTGAAAATTCCCGGCTTGTCCATCATGGACATCTGTTCGCTGTCAGTGGAAAAGGCCGACGAATTTTTTGCCACCCTCAAGCTCACGGAATTCGAGGAAAAAATCGCGCACGAGGTCGTCAAGGAAATCCGCGCGCGGCTCGGTTTTTTGAAAAACGTGGGCCTGGGCTACCTGACGCTCGACCGCGAAAGCGGCTCGCTTTCCGGCGGCGAAGCCCAACGTATCCGGCTCGCCACGCAAATCGGCGCCGGCCTCGTTGGCGTGCTGTATATCCTGGACGAGCCGAGCATCGGCCTGCACCAGCGCGACAACGACCGCCTGCTGGCCACGCTCAAGCGTCTGCGCGACCTCGGTAATACCGTGCTGGTGGTCGAGCACGACGCCGAAACCATCCGGCAGGCCGATTACATCGTGGATCTCGGCCCCGGCGCCGGTGTCCACGGCGGCGAACTGGTCGCGGCGGGCGCGTTGCCGGAAATTCTGAAAAATCCGAGTTCGCTTACGGCGAAATATCTTACCGGCGAACTGACGATTCCCATCCCGAAAAAGCGCCTGGCGCCCTCCGGCGACCGCGGCTGGCTCGAGGTGGTTGGCGCAAAGGAAAATAATTTGCGCAACATTGACGTGCGGATTCCGCTCGGCACGTTCACCTGCATCACCGGCGTGAGCGGTTCCGGCAAGAGCACGCTCGTGGACGATATTCTCCGGCGGGCGTTGTTCCGGAAATTTTATGGCTCGAAGGAAACGCCCGGCGCGCACCGCGCCCTGAAAGGGTTCGAAACCGTGGACAAGGTCATTGTGATTGACCAGTCGCCCATCGGCCGCACGCCGCGCAGCAACCCCGCCACTTATACCGGCATGTTCAATCATATCCGCGACCTGTTCGCGAAATTGCCGGCGGCCAAAATCCGCGGTTATGCGCCGGGCCGGTTCAGCTTCAACGTCAAGGGCGGCCGTTGCGAGAAGTGCGAGGGCGACGGCCTGATTAAAATTGAAATGAACTTTCTACCGCCGGTTTACGTCACCTGCGAGACCTGCGGCGGCAAACGATATAACCGCGAAACGCTCGAAATCACTTACAAGGGCAAAAACATCGCCGATGTGCTGGCGATGACGGTGGATGAGGCGGTCACGTTTTTCCGCGCTGTGCCGCAGATTTACGAACCGTTGCTGACGCTGGCCGAAGTCGGCCTGGGGTACATCGGGCTGGGACAGGCGGCGACGACGTTGAGCGGCGGCGAAGCGCAACGCGTGAAGCTGGCCACCGAATTGAGCCGCAAAGCGACCGGACGGACGTTTTACATTCTGGATGAGCCGACGACCGGTTTGCATTTCCATGACGTGGCCAAACTGCTCGAGGTGCTGTTCAAGCTGCGCAACGCCGGCAATACCCTTGTCGTCATCGAACACAACCTCGACGTCATCAAAACGGCGGACTGGATTATTGACCTCGGCCCGGAGGGCGGAGACGCCGGCGGCCGCATCGTGGCGCAAGGCCCGCCGGAAGCGGTAGCCGGCTGCGCCGGGAGTTTCACGGGACAGTACTTAAGCCACGTTTTGCAGCCGACGATGAAATAGCTTTTATGAAAATCGCGTTGTTTGGCCTGACCGGGATAAAGACCGGCAAACATAAGCTCAAGGATCCGCGCCTCGACGAAGCCGATAAACTGGTTGAGGCGGACAAGAAAACCCATGCGCAGGTGGATGTGGTGGGCGACGACCAGCTTCCGGATGCGGACGCCGTGCTCGTGTCGCAGGAAGGCCGGGCGGACCTGATTTTGAAGGACCTAGAATTTGTGGAAACGCGCCTGGGCCGCGACCTGCAACCGGCCGAGCGGGCGGCGTTGGAAAAAATCAAGACGCTCCTCGAACAGGAAAAATTCGTCTTCAATTCCGGGCTGGCCCCGGCGGACTTGCAAGCCGTGGCGGCGCACAGTTTCTTCACCGCCAAACCGGTCGTGACGGCCGAACCGCCGGACCTGGAAAACCCCGACGCTCTGCTGCTGCGCGCGTTTCGCGAGGCGGGCTACATCTGCTTCCTGACGGTCGGCGGCAAGGAGAACCGCGCCTGGCCGATTCGCCAGGGCACCACAGCCTGGGAAGCCGGCGGCACCATCCACACAGATATCCAGCAGGGTTTCATCCGCGCCGAAATCATCAGCTACGCGGATCTCATCGCGGCGGGTGGCGAAACCCAGGCCAAGCGCGCCAATAAAATGCGGCTGGAGACGAAGCAATACGTCATGCGAGACTACGACCTGACCAACTTCCGGTTCAACAAATAGGCGCCGGAGCGCTTTCATTTCCCGCTTTTTTCACCGCGCCACGTTGTTTAGATTCGGGCGCATGGCGTTTTGCTGGCGGTGGCTTTTGATTTTGTCAGCGCTCATTTTGAGCGGAGGACAGCTTATCGCCGCCGGCACGAAGGAACAACGCGCCTACGCCGCCGCGGTGGCCGCGTTTCAGGACGAAATGTGGGGGCGGGCGGAGACGGAGTTCGCGCAGTTCGCCCAGAAATATCCCAAATCCACCCACGCGCCGGAAGCTGTGCTGCGGCAGGCCCAGGCGCAATTCAAACAGGGCAAGCTGGCGCAAGCGATCGCGCTGCTGAAAACGCGCAAAACCCGGGCCGGCACTCTTGCCGACCAATACGCTTATTGGATTGGCGAGGCGCAATTTCAAAGCGTGGACCTGGCCGCCGCGGCGGATACGTTCGTTGCGCTGGCGCATGATTTTCCCGATTCACCCTTGCGGCTCCGGGCGGTGGTGGAAGCGGCGGCAGCCCGCGCGGAGCTGGGCCAATGGCGGCAGGTCGGCTCGCTGTTGGAGGCAACCAACGGCGTATTCCAGCGCGCGTCGCAACTCGACCCGGCCAATGAACTGGTCACCCGCGGGCGGCTGTTGCTGGCCCAGGCGGCCCTCGCGCAAAAGCAATTGGGCAGCGCGGCGACGACGCTCGCCTCCGTAAATCCACAGGCCCTCGAGCCGCAATTGGGCTGGCAACTGGCGTATCTGGTTTATCAGGTCAAGCTGGCGATGGGTGACACCAATGCGGCGCTGGCGGCCACCACCAATCTGCTTCAGATAGCACGACTGGGGAGTGACGTATCTTTGCTGGGGGAAAGCGTGGCGTTGCACGCGGGTCTGCTGGAACAGATGGGGCTGCAAACGGAAGCCCTGGACGCGTATCAGGAAAACCTGACCAATGTGCCGGTGGAACAGCAGCGGCAGGCGATTCTGAAAATTGCCGAACTGGCCGTCGCCCAAGACCGCTTTTCAATGGCCGAGGGCTCGCTCCGGGATTTTATCACCCAATTCACGAATTCGCCGGTAACCGACATGGCGCTGTTGTCACTCGGCGAACTGCATTTGAAGGATTACGTTGCGAATCCCTCGGCGACAAATCAATTGCCGGAGGCGCAGGCGCGTTTCGACCAGTTTCTGGCCACGTTCACGAACAGCCCGCTCACGGGCAAGGCCTACCTGGACCGCGGCTGGTGCGGGTGGCTGGCATCCAGAATGGCCCAGGACCAGGGCGATTTCACCAATGCCGCACAGAAGACCACTGAAAGCCTGGCCGATTTCGAACAAGCCGCTCAGCTGCTGCCGCCTTCGGAAGATCAGGCCCTGGCGCGGTTCAAAACGGGTGATGCGCTGTTTGCACTGACCAATTACGCGGGAGCTCTGGAGAATTATCAGGCCGTGGTCGAGGATTTCGCCCGGTTCCCGGCCGTCATGCAATCTCTCGGTAATCGTGCGCTTTACCAGAGCCTGCGCGCCTATATGGCGCTGACGAACACGGCCGGAGCGGAGGCCACGATGGATCGGATTCTGAAACTGTATCCGGCCAGCGAAGAGACCAGCACCAACCTGCTGCTCATGGGTGAATATCTCGCAGACCTGGATCAGCCGACGAACGCCCTGGACGTGTTTCAACGGTTTGAATTGATTTTTCCCCATTCGCTCTTGCGACCGCAAGTGGCGCTGGCCATCGCGCGCACCTTCGAGCTGGAGCAAGACTGGCCGATGGCCATCGGCAAATACGAGCAATGGCTGGCGGATTACCCGACGAATTCGCTCCGGCCGCAGGCGGATTACGCCCTGGCCCGCGCGAATTACCAGGCGGGAAATGAGACGAATGCCTTCAATCTGTTCACCAACTTCGTCGCGCGTTTTCCGACAAACGACCTCGCGCCGCTGGCGCAGTGGTGGGTCGCCGGTCATTTTTTCAATCTGGGCGATTATTACCACGCGGAGTACAATTACAAGTTGCTGTTTCAGACCTGGCCGGAGTCCGCTCTGGCCGATCATGCCCGCATGATGGCGGGCCAGGCAGCCCTGGCCCGGCCGGATTACCCTGCCGCTATCGGTTATTTCACCAAATTGGAGGAAGACACCAACTGGTGGGTGCAAGCCACTTTCGCTTATGGCTCGGCGTTGATGCGCATGGATTCGCCCGATACAAACAATCCGCTGGCCAATTTTCAACAGGCCACCAACGTGTTCAGCCAGATCTGCCTGTTGTACGCCACCAACGAATTCGGCGCGCTGGCCTGGGGTGAAATCGGCGATTGCAATCTGCAGCTTGCCAATTACGACGCGGCCACTAATGCCTACGCGCAGGTCGTCGTCTCTCCCTTCGCCAGCGTCGCCGCCCGCAGCCAGGCGCAAATCGGGCTTGGACTGGCGCTCGAAAAAAAGGCGGCGCTGGTTTCCGGCACCAATCAAACTGCGCTCCTCCAGCTTGCACTGGACAATTACCTCGACGTATTCGACACCTGGACCGGGAAAAACCTGCGCGACCACGAGACGCCAGACCCGTTTTGGGTGGAAAAGGCCGGCTTGCAGGCTTTGCCGCTGATTGAAACTCTCGGCACGGGCGACCCGGACAAATTTATTGATCAAATGGAGACATTGTTCCCGCAATCGAAGGATTCGCTCGAAAAAAAGCGCGCCGCCCTGGCGCGGCAGAAAAACTGACGCGCCCGTTTGACATGCCTGCCGGCCACGGTTAGCTTCAGTCAGCGATGGAAACGACAGAGCAGTCTGCAACTGAACGAGTGGTCAGCGTTACCGAAAATGCCGCAGCGGAGGTCAAATCGCTGCTCGCACAACCGGAGAACGCCGGCAAAACGCTCCGCCTTTTTGTGGAATCGGGCGGCTGCTCCGGCATGCAATACGGCATGGTCTTCGATGAGAAACGCGACGGCGACCTGATTTCCGAACAGCATGGCGTCGGCATCCTGGTGGACACGGTCAGTGCGCAATACCTTCGCGGCACAGTCGTGGATTTCAGTGACGTCCTGACGGGCGGCGGTTTCAAGATTTCCAATCCGAACGCGAAACAGAGTTGCGGTTGTGGCAAATCCTTTGAGGCTTGAGCAGATCCGATCAACCCGCGTAAGCCTGATCACGCCGTCCGTGGGATGCGGGACGGCTTTTGTTTTCACTAAATCCAGTTCCTCCGTACCAGCCACATTTTGATGAGTTGCGTCAGACCGACATAGCAAAGCAGGGTCGCCGCCAGAATCGGCCAGAATTGCCACGGCAGCGGAACGAAGCCCAGCGGCGTCGCCAGCGGTGAATACGGAATGGCCGCGCCAATCAGCATGATGAGCAACGAAGTCATCGTCAGTTGCCAACTGGCCCGGGATTGAATGAACGGCAACAGGGTGGTGCGAATGACGTGAATGATGAGCGTCTGCGTCATCAGCGATTCAACGAACCAGCCGGTGTTGAAGAGCGCGGCGGCGTACGTGTGATTCGCCGCGTCGCTGCCGAAGCGCGCCAGCAAATCCGGCGTCACACTCACCTGATTGCACTTGAAGAAAAACCACATCACCGCAAACGTGGTGTAATCAAAAATGGAACTGATCGGGCCGATGAACAAAATGAATTTGGTGATTTCCCCCATCTGCCAGGGACGCGGCTTGGCCGTGTATTGTTCGCCGACGTTGTCGGTGGGAATCGGCACCTGCGAAAAATCGTAAAGCAGGTTGTTCGTCAGAATCTGCAGCGGCTGCATCGGCAGAAATGGAAACCACGCGCTGGCCCCCAGCCAGCTGAACATGTTTCCGAAATTGGAACTGGCGCCCATGCGGATGTATTTCAGAATGTTCGCAAAGACCTTTCGCCCTTCGATCACGCCTTCCTCCAGCACCATCAGGCTCTTCTCCAGCAGGATCATGTCGGCGGATTCCTTGGCGATGTCCACCGCGTTGTCCACGGAGATGCCCACGTCGGCAGCGCGCAAGGCGGGCGCATCGTTAATACCATCGCCCATGAAACCGACGACGTGCTTGCGGCGCTGGAGCGCCTGCACGACCCGCTTCTTGTGTGCGGGCGAAAGCCGCGCAAAAACGTCGGTGCCTTCCACCTCGGCAGCGAGCTGTTCATCGGCCAGGTTTTCTACCTGGCTGCCGAGCAGGATTTTTTCGGCGTGAATGCCGACCTCACTGCACACCTTGCGCGTCACCAGGTCGTTGTCGCCGGTCAACACTTTGACCGTCACCCCGTGTTGCCGCAGGGCTTCGATGGCTTTGGACGCAGTGTCTTTGGGTGGGTCGAGAAACGCCAGGTAACCGGTCAGGACCAGGTGGCTCTCGTCGGTTTTGGAAAAAGTGGTTTGCTGGCCCAATTTTTTGGTAGCCACCGCCAGCACGCGGAAGCCGTCCTCACTCAACTCATTGACCTGCTGCACCAGATCGCCGACCAGAACCGGTTCCATTGGGAAAATTTCGCCGTCGCTCTCGAAATGCGTGCATTTGGCGAAAACCGCTTCCGGCGCACCCTTGGTCAGCAATTGTCGTTCGCCGTCCGGCTTTTCAATGGCCACGGACATCATCCGGCGGGAGAAGTCGAACGGGATTTCGTCCACCATTTTGTATTTTTCCAGGCCAAGTTCTGTATGCAATTGCTTGTAGCGCAACACGGCGCGGTCGAGGACGTTCTTCAATCCGGTCTGGAAATGGCTGAGCAGATAGGCGTCGCGCAGCACGGCTTCGCTCTCGTTTTTGAACACATCGCAGTGCAGTTCCAGGATGACGTGGTCAATCGTCAGTGTGCCGGTTTTGTCGGTGCACAGCACGTCCATCGCGCCGAAATTCTGGATCGAGTTGAGCCGCTTCACGATGACCTTCTTTTTGGACATCGCCAGCGCGCCTTTGGAAAGGCAGACCGAAACAATCATCGGCAGCATCTCGGGCGTGAGGCCAACGGCGATGGCGAGGGCGGAAAGAAAAATGTCTTTGCCCCAACTGTGCTTGGTGAAGCCGTTGATGAAGAAAACCGCCGGCGCCATGACCGCCATGAACGTAATCATCAGCCAGACAAACTTTTTCACCCCCCGGTCAAAGGCTGTCTCGATTGGCTGGCCGGCGAGACTGCTGGCCATTTTGCCGAAATACGTTTGTGCGCCGGTGCCCACGATAACGCCGGTAGCCGAACCGCTTTCCACGCTCGTGCCGAGGAAACAAATGTTCGTGTGCTCGATGGAGGAAATATTTGTGCGCGCGTCCCGGGCATCGTTCTTTTCAACCGGCAATGACTCGCCGGTAAGCGTGGCCTGAATGACGAACAAATCCTTGGCGGCAATCAAACGTACGTCGGCAGGAATCATGTCGCCGGCGGAAAGTCTCACCACGTCGCCGGGCACGAGTTGCGCGATGGGCGTTTCCTTCGCCTGCCCGTCGCGCAGGACGGTGGCGGTGACTTTGATCATCGCCTTGAGCTTGGCGGCGGCATTGTCGGCCCGCGTTTCCTGGACCAGGCGCAGCGTCAAGGCCAGCAGCACCATCGTCACCATCACCGAGCCGCTCACGTAATCGCTCGCGTCCCCGGCGGTCGCAAACGTAATGATGGCAATGACGGCCAGCAGAATCACCAGCGGGTTGCGCGCAGCGACCCAAAGCCGCCGTAGCCAGCCGTGTTTTTCCTCCTGGGCTACTTCGTTGGGACCGGATTGTTCCAGCCGCGCTTCCGCTTCCGCGTCGCTCAGCCCCGCCGGCGTGGTGCGGAGCTTTTCCAGGACCGCGGAGACTTCCGCCACCGCTGCCTCGCGGATGGCCTCGGAACCTTTCTGATCGGTCGAATTTTTTTGATTCGGCATAAATGAACCGCTCACCGGCGGCCCGGACCACGGAAGAAATACTACAAGCCGAATTGGTTTGGCCAGATTTGTTGCGTGACTTTCTCTAAACCGGGCACGAAAAATGGACAGGAAAACAGGCAGGAACAAACGGAACCGGACCGAAAGCGTTCAGGCTATTTCATCACCAACAAAAATTTCCGTCCATCCGGCCATCATATTCGGCCGGTCTTCAACGAAGCGCCGGTGATGTTCGGCCATTTTCACCAGGCGGGCCGCATTTTGCGGCAGACAGAGGGTCGTAAAAGGGCGTCCTGATTTTAATCGTTGCCGGAACATTTGCCATTCCACGCCCAGAATAAAGGCGAGTGGTGGCGAAATATCAGTCAAACCGGGGTCGTCCATGTCAAATGACTCCACCAGTTCAGAATTTCCCATTTCCTTCATCTTGAGGGGGTAAACAGCAAATCGCGGGCCACTTTGGAGTGCCACACGACCCCAATCCATCGGGATAAAACCAACGATTGCGGATTCAGCGGCCAGTTGTTGTCATTCATTTGGACATGGCTTTTAATATCCGGCACCACGCATTATGATGAAATCCCGCATGCCCGTAACCGGCGCAAAATCGGCTTTGACGGCGTTAGGTTTGTTGGTTCCCATTCTGGCCGGTGCGCAGCCGCGGCTGGACGTCATCGAGTTTTCCAGCCGGGTGCTCAAGAATAATCCGCTCCATGACCCGGTTGTCCGTAGCGTCGCGGTTTTTGTTCCTGAGCAATACACCAATCACGCGGTGCTGCCGGTGGTTTATTATTTGCCCGGTTATGACAGCTCTTCGGAGAACTTCATCAAGGATGCGGACCGTTGGCGCGCGTTTACCCAAAAGCTGGCCGACGAAGTTACGCCGGTCTTGCTCGTCGTCGTGGACGGACGCAACCGCTGGGGTGGCAGCCAGTATCTCAATTCGCCTGCGCAGGGCAATTATGCGGATTATGTCTGCGATGAAATCGTTGCCCGGGTGGAATCCCGCTATGGCATCGCCACCAACACGCCACGGCGCATCATTGCCGGGCATTCCAGCGGCGGGTTCGGGGCGTTGCATCTGGGGATGATGCGGCCGGACCTTTTCGATGCCGTCATCGCGCTCAGTCCGGATTCGGATTTTCCCTTCACGCACCTGCCGCTGGTGAAAATGCCTGGTGTGACCAATGCGAGCCTGTCTGAAATTGAATCCTGCATGGCTCCGCGCATGACCATTCCTTTGCCCAAGGATGGAGATCTGACTTACGCGCTCGGTTTGTCCGCCGCTTACGCCCCGGTTGGTCCCGGACGGCCTGGAGAATTTCAATGGCTCTACGACGCGCACGGCCGGTTCCGCGAAAAGGTCTGGCAGCGTTGGCTGGATAACGACCCGCTTACCATCGTTCAGCGCAACCTGGAGGCCTTCCACGCGAATCAGTCGGTCTATCTCGACGGCGCGGCACATGACCAGTTCGGCGCAAACGTTGGTGCGCGGAAGATTTACGAAGTCTTACGCGCACGCGTGGCGCGCTGCACCTTCTACGAGCCGCCCGGCAGGCACAACGATCATCTCCAGGAACGCTTGGAGCGGGGTCTCGCCTGGGTCTTCCATCGGCCTATGCAGGAAATTAAGTGAACCCGCATGCTTGACGCTTCAGCCTTCGCGGCCTAGTTTCAGAGACATGGGGAGCCAACCGGTCGTCCTGTTTGCAGGCGACGAAGGCTGAGAGTTCGGCGCGGAACGCCGAAGACCCGTTGAACCTGATCCAGGTAATGCTGGCGGAGGGAGGCTTGAGTCCGCTTCCTTTTCCTTCAGCAATCCGGCGACCGAATAAATGTTATGATTGCGAGCAAAGATTCTTTCGAACCGCGCAGCCGCGAGCAATTGCCGGCCAGCAAACGCCTTTACGTTAAGGGCAACATCCATCCGGAGGTGTGCGTGCCGATGCGCGAAATTGAACTGACGCCGACCAAATCCTTCAACGGCGGGCTTGAAACGAACAAACCGGTGCGCGTCTATGATTGCAGCGGTCCGTGGGGCGATCCCGCTTTCACCGGCACGGTCGAGGAAGGGCTGCCGGCATTGCGGGCAAATTGGATTCGTGCCCGTGGCGACGTCGAAGCATATGAAGGCCGCCCCGTCCAGCCGATTGATGACGGCTATCTTTCTGAACAGCACCGCGGGCTCTCGCGGGCGAAACGGCAGGACGAAACATCGTTCCGGCTCGAAGGCTTGACCACACCCCGCCGCAAAACGCTCCGGGCCAAACCGGGGAAAGTCGTAACGCAACTTGCATACGCCCGTGCCGGCATCATCACGCCGGAAATGGAATTCATCGCGATTCGCGAGCAAATGCGTACGGCGGAAATTACCGACCTGGCAAACGACATTGCGCGCAACGACTTGGACAAACAGCACGCCGGCTCGACGCAAATCTCAAATTCGAAATCTCAAATTTCAGATTATACCCCCAGTGTGTTCCGCCGCTTTCCCCAAAGAATTCCGAAAGAGATAACGGCGGAATTCGTCCGCTCCGAAGTCGCCGCCGGCCGCGCCATCATCCCGTCCAACATCAATCACCCCGAACTTGAGCCGATGATTATCGGCCGCAACTTCCTCGTGAAGATTAACGCCAACATCGGCAACAGCGCCGTCGCGTCCAGCATCGAGGAGGAAGTCGAAAAGATGCGCTGGGCCACCAAGTGGGGCGCAGACACGGTGATGGATTTGTCCACTGGAAAAAATATTCACGCGACGCGCGAATGGATTTTGCGCAACTCGCCCGTGCCCATCGGCACCGTGCCGATTTATCAGGCGCTCGAAAAAGTCGGCGGCAAAGCCGAGGACCTCACGTGGGAAATTTTCCGCGACACGCTCATCGAACAAGCCGAGCAAGGCGTGGATTACTTCACCATTCACGCCGGCGTTTTACTGCGCTTCGTGCCGCTCACGGCGAACCGCATGACCGGAATCGTTTCGCGCGGCGGAAGCATCATGGCCAAATGGTGTCTCGCGCATCACCGGGAAAGTTTCCTCTATACGCATTGGGACGACATCTGCGACATCATGGCCGCCTACGACGTTGCCTTTAGCATCGGTGACGGCCTGCGTCCCGGCTCGATTGCCGACGCCAACGACCAGGCGCAATTCGGCGAACTCAAAGTGCAGG
>Ga0335078_10007351_pt1 | contig 16340 bp, 12 predicted proteins | sample Lox_Sample_32_FD_206711 | JGI IMG/M metagenome (GOLD analysis project Ga0335078, IMG submission 206711) | Soil microbial communities from Loxahatchee National Wildlife Refuge, Florida, United States - Lox_Sample_3.2 | ecosystem: Environmental > Terrestrial > Soil > Wetlands | place: USA...
TTGGGAGCCGGCGTCATTCTGCCGAAGCGCCTCCTGGCAGCGGCCCTGTCTTCGGGTGAAGGCTCCTCGTACGAACATCTCCTGCGGGACAACTACGAAACCCCGCTCTACGCCCCCGAACTCGGCGGCCACCAGATCGAGTTACACGAGATGGCCGAAGTCCTCCGGCTCTCGGTTGCCGATTTCACCACGCACGCGCGCGTGCTGGCCAGCCCCGACGAATTGTCCGTATATATCGCGCGGCACCTGATGCACCAGCTCGCGCCCAGCTTACTTTGGATCACGCTGCACGACATCGATATCGCCCATTCGGGCACGTATTCGCTGTACCTGGAGGCTATCCAGCGCACCGACCGGCTGTGTGGGGAGATCTGGAACAATATCCAAAAGGAACCAGAGTACTCGGGCAAAACCACCATGTTCATCCTGCCCGATTTCGGCCGCGATTCCGACGACGACGCCGGCGGCAACGGGTTCCAGCATCACCGCACCGGCGATCCCCTTTCGCGCACCACCTGGATGATGGCCATGGGGCCGGGGGTTCGGGAAAACTTCGTGGTGGAGAGACCTACGGAGCCGACCGACCTGGTGCCGACTCTAGGGGCGATTCTGGGTTTTGACGCGCGCCTGTCGCAAGGCAAGCCGCTAGCGGAGGTTCTGTAACCGGCATGCTGCCCCGCGATCTGACCGCCAGCCAGTTTGCCGGTTATCCGCCGCAGGCCAGACAGTTGGCTGCCAGCCGCGTGGCGCTGTTGCAACAGTTGCCCATCGCCTTTCTGCCGCTGCTGTTGCGTGAAATCATCGTCTACGACTGGAAGTTCCCCCCGGAGCGAGCTGAGCTGGACCATCAGTTGGCCTATCTGGAATCCCGCTCGCCCGATGAGCGCCGGCAGTTGGTCGCGCGCTTCGAGAAGTTACACCTACCGCGCGAACTTGAGAACTTCGACTGGGTCAACGAGCCGGGCCAGTTCTCCGAGCAACTGACCACGCACTTGTGGGCTACGCTCCAGATCGACGCTTTCCGGAAGGCTGCTATCGATTATGTTCACACGGTCAACGCGGCCGCGCCGGCCGCGCCGCCGGCTATGCCGCGGTTGAGCATGGTGGTGCTCGGCAAGGATGTGGCCGAGAACAAGTACAGGCTGTTCCGCAAGCTGCGCCCTTACGGAGTGTACTTCAACCGCGTGCGGCCGGAAAACGGGCTTCGCATCCTGCTGGATGCCGCGGCTTCCCGGGCACGCGCGCATCCCGCTCCTTACGGCCATTGGTACATCGATGGCGGCAGCGAAGAGCCTGTCTCGAGTGAAGGACTGATCCGCTTCTCGTACGACTCGCTGGCCGGCGCGCGCGCGACTCTGCAAGACAAGATGCAGAAGACATTCCAGTCCGGCATGGGACCAGAGGCGTTCCGCACCATGCTGGCGCGCATGCGCCCGGAGGAACTGGGCATGGGAGGCACCCCCGATGCCGTATTGACCCGGTTCCAGGTCAGCGTGCTGACGGAAGGCTCCGGAACTCAGATCTTCGCCACCACGTTCGTGCAGTGGGCCGCCCGCGAGGCGTTCCGCCGGGCCCAGCCCGTGACGCTGCTGCTGCGGTTCGCTCCCCGCCAGCGGGCGCGCCCCATGAACGAGTTGCTGGCTGAAGCTCAGCGCAAACCGGAACTGGACCCGCAGGGATCGCTGGTGGATGCCGATATGGGCGCGTATTACACGTGGCTCAATCAACAACGGCTGGCGGGAGCGGCGACGTCATCGTTTTTGGTCTGGTTCGAAAACCACAACGAGGCGCTCGCCATTGGTCCATCCTTCGCCCGTGCGACGGAGTCGAATAGCCCGGTTGACCTTCGAGACTTAGTCCAGCGGATTTCTTAGAGTCCCCTACAACACTGGACCGATCCGCCAAGGGACGAATTCGTGGTGGCCCAGCCGTTCCGCGCAGGTCTTTTCGCAGGAAGCCACGCGTAAGAGCATGTCGAAGATTTCGCGGCCGACATCCGGGACGCTCTTCTCCCCATCGGCGATCGCGCCGGCGTTGATGTCCATGTTGTCCTGCATGCGCCGGTAGGTGACGCTATTGCTGGCGATCTTGAGCACGGGCACGGAAGGGAAACCGATCGCGCTGCCGCGTCCGGTGGTGAAAGCGATCAGGTTGCAGCCGCCCGCCGCCAAACCGGTAAGGGAGACCGGATCGTAGCCGGGAGTGTTCATGAAGACGAAGCCAGGAGTACGGATGGGCTCGGTGTAATCCACGGCGCCCCCCAATCCTTCCACCAATTCCTCCTCACCTGCAGAATCCGAACGCCGCGAGCCGTCTGAGGGTTGGCCGCAACTTCCGTCGCCTTCCCGGTACGCAAGGCCACGCGCTCGATGAGGTTGGAGCCGACTCACCCCGCCAAGTGCGTGTTTCAGCGCCTTCGGACGACCAGGGGTTGCGCGGGCACGGCGCGAAGCGGCGGCGTCGCGGTTGCTCCGTGGATCTATCGGCGGACGCCGCCCCCCATATAGTGGGATTCAAGCTGTGTAACAAAGTAGGTGACGACCGCCTCAACGTCGTCGACCCTTGTGGCAACATCAGAAACGCTATACCGCCCACCCACCTCCTCCGGTGTCCGGCGCCCGTGAGCGACCGCGTTGCGGTTCTCGACGAGTTCTTCAATTCGGCCAAGAAGGCGGGGCTCCGGCACGACGGGGGTTGTGAGTCCGAATACTGCCCAGATTGTCTGTAGCTGCCTCACGCGAAAGTGCGACCCGTCTGAGGGGAAAACCGCGTCATCGAGCGTGTTGAGGGGGACCGCGGATTCGCGCTCAGCCAAGAGGCCAATTCGCTGCTCCCACACCCGCCCACGCCCCGCGCCCGAAACGGATGAGAATCCTGAATCCAAGATAAGGGCCAGCGAACGATGGTGCAGTTGGTTCGGGCATAGGCCCTCTCCTCGAACGGCCGCGAGGACCGCTCGAACGGACGAGCGTACTGAGTATTCGTACACGCCGTAGAGATGGACAAATATCAGCCCCTTGCAGGTTGCCAATTCGACCTGGTTCGCGCTGCCAGACGTCTGGGCCCATGTGAGGAGCTTCCTGCAGACTAACATACGTGCGCTGGCCTCGGTTATGGTGGCACGAAACACTTTACTTGCCCAGAAAGCGGTTACGACAGAATTCAATTCGGCCGACTACTGTCGCCCTGTTGTTCGTCGCGCCGGTCGTCAGCGCTTTGAGCTCATCGGAGCCGACCCAACCAGTCGCCCCTTTGGTAACGACCTTTGGGCTCGCCCTGAGCGCCAGGGCGGCGCCAACTGCAACGGCTTCATAGAGGTTTATCGGCGTGATCTTCCGGCCGCTACTCCTCACAATTCCCGAAGGAAGAGCCTTCGTGAGTTGATGAAATGTTTGCCTGAATAACTTCTCACCTGCTTCGTACTGGAATGTGGCGGATGCTTCCCGCATGTAGTCATTCAGGAAGGTGACAACGCTATGGACGAATTTCTCGTACTGGTGAAGGAAGGCGAAGAAGCGTAGGACGCATTCCTCGCGGGTCCCGTCCTCTTCCTGCCGCTGCGTGAGGCGGACAACCGCTCGGAAATCTGGATCTTTGGCCAGACGTTCCAAAAATTCGTTGAACTGCCCTCTATAGATGCACGCTCTTATCTCCTGGTTAGTCAGTGCGACGCCGCCCGTATTAAGCCGTTCGAAGAGATCGAATCGCACGACGAGGTCGCTCTTATCGCTCAGCGTGATGACCTTCATCGGCCGAAGAAGGAACTGTAGTTTAAGGCTATCGGGAAGGGCAGCAAAGGTCGTGCCGTTCAGTTCGCTGAGCTTTTCGAGATCGTCAATCACAAGGGGTGTTTGGAGTCCGAGGCGCGAGCGGGCCGTCCCCGACCCAGCATACTGAATGAGAGTGCTGAGCCTTTGGACGCCGTCTACCAGTTCCCACGTCGCGTCACGGTTCGTCGCCATAAAAAGACTCGGAACAGGAACGCCGAGAAACACGGACTCCACTAGATGTGCCCGCTTGTCGCTGTCCCAACGAAATTGGCGCTGGTAGACGGGGGCCACGTCGATGGCCCCGGACTCCACCATTGCGATAAGCTGCTGAACGGTGATATCGTACGTGTCGAAGTCCACCCGGCGTCGTTGTTTCTCAAGTTGATCCATCAGAGCGCTTGTGTTCATGCGTGCCCCAAAACGCTATTCTGTCGTTGGCCTAGCCGCCAAGCCAGCGGCTGAGGCTTGCTTGCATTCCGGTTTCGGAGGGCTGGCCGTTCATGCTCAAGCCCGAACATCCATAATACCTGAGCCGGGCCCGCCCTACAGCACCGGACCGATCCGCCACGGGACGAATTCGTGGTGGCCCAGCCGTTCCGCGCAGGTCTTTTCGCCGGAAGCCACCCGTAAGAGCATGTCGAAGATTGCGCGGCCGACATCCTGGACGCTCTTCTCCCCATCGGCGATAGCGCCGGCGTTGATGTCCATGTTGTCCTGCATGCGCCGGTAGGTGACGCTATTGCTGGCGATCTTGAGCACGGGCACGGAAGGAAAGCCGATCGCGCTGCCGCGTCCGGTGGTGAAGGCGATCAGGTTGCAGCCGCCCGCCGCCAAACCGGTAAGGGAGACCGGATCGTAGCCGGGAGTGTTCATGAAGACGAAGCCCGGAGTGCGCACCGGCTCGGCATAATCCACGGCGTCGGTCAGCGGCGAGGTGCCTGCCTTGGCCACGGCGCCCAGCGATTTTTCGAGGATGTTGGTCAATCCGCCTTCTTTGTTGCCGGGCGAGGGATTGTCGTTGAAGCTGCCTGCGAAGCGAGTCAGATATTGCTTATAGCCGTGGACAAAGCTCAACAGTTTCTCGGCCACTTGCAGGTTGCGGGCGCGGCGCACCAGCAGGTGCTCGGCGCCGAAGATTTCGGTGGTCTCCGCCAGCACCGCGCTGGCTCCAATTTCCGCCAGCATATCCGAACAGACGCCCAGCGCCGGGTTGGCCGTAATGCCGGAGAACGAATCCGAGCCGCCGCAATTCAATCCCAGCACGATGCGGGATGCCGGCGCTTCCACGCGCTGTTCGGCGGCACAATGCTCCATCAGGCGGGCAATTTCGGCGCGCGCCGACGCCAGTGCGCCGCGCGTGCCCCCGCTCGATTGCAGTGTCATCCCCACCAGGCGGCTGGCGCGGGGGGCGTTGGGACCAAGATAGTGCTCGATCTGGTTCACCTCGCAGCCCAGGCCCAGAATCACGGCGGCCGAGACGTTGGGGTGCGCCAACACTCCGGCCAATGTGCGGCGAAGCTGCTCGGTGTCCGGGCCGATGGTGTGGCCGCAGCCCTCGCCGTGCGGAAATGCCACCACGCCATCCACGTTAGCGGGCAACGATTCGCCGTCGAAGCTGTGCGCGATCAGTTCCGCGGTGTGCGCCGCGCAGTTGCTGGCCGCCACCACCGCGATATAATTGCGCGTACCCACCGAGCCGTCCTCGCGCGGGTAGCCCCAAAAAGTGGGGGCGGAGCGGCGCGCGGGCAGCGGCGTTTCGCCGGTTGGGAATTCGTAGTCGAAGCGCAGTTCCTCGAAGGCCAGGTTGTGCGTGTGCACGTGATGGCCAGGGTGGATATCTTCCTTGGCGCGTCCGATGACCTGGCCATAGCGCCGCACCACCGCGCCCCGCGGAATCACGATCAGCGCGATCTTGTGGCCGGCCGGGATGAACTGGTGCGCGACGAGCGTCTGGCCATCCACTATCAACTCGGTTCCGGCGGCGACCGGCACGCGGGCGATAGCCACATTGTCGGTGGCATGCAAATGGATGACGGAGTTCTCCGCCGTCGGCAGTTTGGCGATTTCGAGCAGCATATTACCTCATGAGCAGCGTTTCGGGGGCATCTTCGCCCAAGTGGACATGCAGCTTCCCGCCCACGGGATGAATCCAGATGCCGCCGCCATCGCGCGGAACGGGAATATCGGCGGGGCCATCCACCAGCACGAAGTCCGGCGTTTCGACGCCGTCCAGCAGCTTGCCAATATGCACGTGGACGTGGCATTGCGAGCGCCGGCTATCGGCGTTGGCGGCCACGCCCCACTGGTCGCCCCAAGTCTCACGGGCTTTTTCGATGGCGGCGGTCCACAAAGCCAGACGTTGCGCGGGCGTGAGATCGGCGAAGCTGTGAGCGTGCGACCGAGGCAGCGCCAGCCAGCGATGCGGCTTGTTCGGATTGATGTCCTTCAAGAAAAAAACAGCCGCGTCCGGCGGCTGCTTCTCGGCTTCGCGGCACAGCCCGCATTCGCGCTTGGCCATGCTCTCGGCGCTGGCGAGGTCGCAGGTGCAATTGCGCACATCGCCGAGCGCGATGGCGGAGAGAAGCAACAGCGCGGGAAGGAATCTCACGCTTCCATTATCTTACTTGAGCGGCTCGCCCACGGCGGCTTTCACCGCCGGCGGCAACTTATCCGCATTGGCCAGCATCAGGCTCACCTGCCAAAGTTGCGTGTCGCTCAGCGATCCCTTATAGCCCGGCATGCCGGTCAGGCGAATGCCATTGGCGGCCTTCCAGTAGGTCTCACCGGGCGGGTCGTCGGTCACGCCATGGCCCGTGAAAAGCTGCGGCGGATGCGGGAACATGCCTTTGGCGATGGCGGTTTCAGGCTGGCCGCTCAGCCCGTGGCAAACGGCGCACTGCTCGTGGTAGATCCGCGCGCCGGCCAGCAAGTTGGGTTCGTCCGCCGGAACGGGCGCCTGCGACGGCGCCTCTTTCGCGATCCGCGCATGCAGCGCCATCCCCGCCAGAAGCCGCTCGAACGGCATGGGAGGAGCAGACGCCGCCACCGGCGCCAGCCCCAGACCGAAATACAACAGCGCACCCAGCAACACAACCACCAGACCGAACACGAAGCCCTGCAATAGTCTTTTCATCAGGCGATCCCCATCTTTTTCTGCATCTGTTCAAGAGTGACTCCCTTGGTTTCGGGAAACCAGAACAGCACCACGAAGAATTGCACCGCCATCATGACGGCGAAGAACGCAAACGGGGTGGCCCCGGAACGGGCCGCCACCAGCGGAAACGTTCCGGAGATCGCCGCATTCATCAACCAGTGCGTGAAGCTGCCGAGGCTCTGGCCCTTGGCGCGCACGCGGTTGGGAAAGACTTCGCTGAGGTAGACCCAGATCACCGCGCCCTGCGAAAAAGCAAAAGAGGCGATGAAGCCCACCAGCAGCCAGACCAGCAGTTCCTGATGCCGGCCGATGGCAAAAATAGCCGCCACGCCCGCGAGTGAAATCGTCAGCCCCACCGATCCCACCAGCAGCAGAGTCTTGCGCCCAATGCGATCGATGACCGACATGGCAATCATCGTAAACAGCAGGTTGGTCGCGCCGATGGCCACGGCCTGCAGGTCGCTCGAAACCTTGCTGAAACCGGCCTGCGCGAAAATGTCGTTCAGGTAGTACAGAATCGCATTGATGCCCGAAAGCTGGTTGAACATGCCGATGGCTACCGCCAGAAAAATCGGCACGCGATATTTGTGGGTGAACAGGGGTTCGACGCCGTGGCCGTGCTCCGCGTCGATGGAGGTGACAATGTCCTGCAGTTCCTCTTCGAAGTTTCGCTCTCCCGTGAGGCGGAGCACCTCCCGCGCTTCCGGAACGCGCCGCTGCTTCACCAGCCAGCGCGGGCTGCGTGGGATGCCGAAGAGCATCAGCATGAAGATCGCCGCCGGAAAGCCCGAAACGCCCAGTTTCCAGCGCCATTCCGCGCCGCCAAATCCGGCGAGTCCAATCACGTAGTTGGAAAAGTAAGCCAGCAGAATCCCGAAAACCACGTCGAACTGGAACAAGCCCACCAACCGGCCGCGCCATTTCGCGGGGGCGATCTCGGCGATGTACATGGGGCCCAGCACGGAAGAACCGCCGATACCCAGGCCGCCGATAAACCGGAAGAAGATCAGCGAATACCAGTCCCAGGCGAAGGCGCAACCGAGCGCCGAGATCAGATACAAGACGGCCAGGACGCGCAGACTGTCGCGGCGGCCCCAGCGGTCGCCCGGGATGCCCGCAAACATGGCGCCCAGAATCGTCCCCCAGAGCGCGGCGGCGACGGTCACTCCCAGAGAGCCGGGCGAAAGGTGATAGGTTTCCGTGAGCGCGCGCGTGGTACCCGCGATGACTGCGGTATCGAATCCGAAAAGCAGGCCGCCCAAGGCAGCCACGATGGTGCTCTTGACCAGATAGCCGTTCAGTGTCATGGCAAGGCCCGACTTTATCACAGATTGCCGGCTGGCAAGAACCGGTCAGTTGGCCAGCTTGATCGCAGCCAGTTTCTGCACGATGGCGATGTCCGCGGGCCTGTTGACGTCGACACGGACTCCTGTGCCCTCGGCATAGCGCCGGGCGGTGTCGATGATCTCGATCACCCGCGGCGGCAGTCCGCTCTCGCGCGCCGCCTCGACGGCCTTGCCGCCGAGGGCGAACGACGCGCGGAAACAGCCCCGGCACGGCGAGAGATACAGGATGGCACGCTTACCGCGCTTCAGCCGCAGTGACCATCCGGCCTTCGGTGAATAGGAGTTCCACTCCCGGGTGACGATACCGTGCTGCTCAGCCAGGCTGACGAGCAGCCGGTCCCAGAGCGCTTTGGCGGAACGGCCCAGCGCCGCCGCCAGATCGTCGTCTGTAGGAATGCCGGCTTTACCGATAAATGCGTTTGGAAGGGTTTCGGATGGGTGTGTCATAAGGCCGCAATGGCTATCGTAACGCGCGCGGCTAACCATCCCCTAAGAACCGCGTCTCAGGTACATGAAACACTGGAAGCTGGCCTTCGGTTCGCTCTCTCGGCGCAAGGCGTTCACAGCAGCAGTAGTGGCCATTCTGGCGCTCGGCATCGGCGCCAACACGGCAGTCTTTTCGGTAGTAGACGGCGTCCTGTTGCAGCCCCTTCCGTTTCCGGATTCCGAGCGCCTGGTCACGGTGCTGGAAGCCAGCCCTTCCAAAAGTGAGCCGGAAAGCCTGATCGCGCCCGCGCGCCTGGCGGACTGGAACCGCCTGAACCACACCTTCGACGGCATTGCCGCCAGCTATGCCGACAACGTCACCGACTCGAGCGGCGACGAGCCCGAGCGGCTGGCGGGGCGGCGCGTCTCGCCCGGCTACTTCCGCGTGTTCGGAACCAAGCCCCTGTACGGCCGTACCTTCACGCCAGACGAGGATCTAGCCGGCGGACCCACCTCGGTGGTGATCGGTTACGGGCTCTGGACCCGGCGCTACCATCAATCGCCCGCCGCCATCGGACGGCGTTTGACCCTTGGCGGAAAGGGCTACACCATCGTCGGTGTGATGCCGAAGGAATTCCAGACCGCCAATATCGACGTATGGATTCCCGCGCAAACGCCGCCTTCTCTGATGCGGATTCGCGAAGCGCGATTCTATTCCGGCGTGGGGCGCATGAAGCCTGGCGTGAGCATCGCGCTGGCGCACGACGACCTGGCGCGCGTCCAACGCCAACTCGGCGAGCAGTTTCCGCAAACAGACAAGGGCTGGTCGGCCGTGGTGCGCAGCCTGAAAGAGGCGCGTATCGGGGAGTACCGCAAGACGCTGTGGTTTGTCTTCAGCGCGGTGGCCCTGCTGCTGCTCATCGCCGGGGCCAACATCGCCGGTTTGATGCTGACCCAGCTTCAGCAGCGCGAGCGGGAGATGGCTATCCGGAGTTCCATCGGCGCGTCGCGGGGGCAGATCCTGGCATCCGTGATGCGCGAGATCCTGCTGATGGCCGCCACGGGGGTGGCGTTGGGCTGCGCGCTGGCCGTATGGCTGGCGGACGAAGCGGGAAGAGTGTTCACTACGCTGCCGGCGCCCGGCGGATTTCAGGTGGGATGGCGCGCGCTGGCGTTTGCGGCGGCGGCCGGCGTGACAGCCGTGGCGTTGTGCGGCCTGTTGCCGGCGCTGCAGGCGACCCGCGCGAATCTGTCTGTAATCCTGGCGCAGGCCGGACGCGGCGGCTCGGGCGGCCGCCACCAATGGCAGCGCGCGCTGGTTGCCGGACAGGTGGCGTTGACGGTGCTCTTGCTGGCCAGTGCGGGCCTGATGCTGCGCAGCTACTATAATCTCGCGCATGTGGACTTGGGCTTCGATCCCAGCCGCACGGTCACATTCCACATGGGCGCGGCCTGGGACGAAGACCGGACCCGCATCGGGCAGATGCAGGAGGCCCTGGTCGACCAGCTTGACCGCACTCCCGGCGTGGAAGCCGCCGGTTTCGCCAACTTCCTGCCGGCGTCCGCCGCTACGCTGCGATACCAGGTCGCGCTGGTGGAGACGGCCCGCACCGAGGAGACGGGCAAGATAACTACCGGAGAGCGCAGCATCAGCAAGGGCTATCTGGAGGCGATGGGCGCGCCCATCCTGGCCGGCACGGATTGCCCGGACCTGCGCACGTTGGCCGCGCCGCCTCCCAAGGCGCTGGTGAACCGGCGCTTCGTGGAGTTGTTCGCCAAGGGACGCAACCTGGTAGGGCAGCACATCCGATTCCTGCAGGATCTGGTTACACCGGACGCGCAGGCGATGGAAATCGTCGGAGTTTCGGGGGATCTGCGCGAGGATGCAATGAACGTGGCGCCGGGGCCGTATCTCTACGTTTGCATCGCGCCGGGCGGCTGGCCCGATCCGGAATACGTGGTGCGGACGCATGGAAGTCCCGGCGCCCTGGAGGCCGCCATCCGGCCGATCGCACATCGGATCGATCCCACGCGCGCGGTTTTCGGAGTGAAGACCGTACCGGAAGTTCTGAACGAATCGTTGGACGAGCCGCGCCTGAAGAGCCGCGTGGTGACCGTCTTCGCCGTGGCGGCGATGCTGCTCGCCTCGGTCGGTCTTTACAGCCTGGTGACGCTGGTGGTCGCATCGCGCACGCGGGAGATTGGCGTGCGCATGACGCTGGGCGCCCAGCCGCAACTGATCGTGAGGCAACTGTTAGCCGGCGTAGTTCGCCTGGTGGCGGGCGGCGCGGCGGCCGGGCTCCTGCTGACGTGGATGGCCGAACGCCTGCTGCGCTCGCAGTTGTTCGGAGTGAACGCCATGGACTCGGCGACGCTGGCGAGCGCGCTCCTAACGCTCGCGGTGGTCGCAGGCGCGGCGACTTTCGTGCCGGCCCGCCGCGCCGCGCGTATCGATCCGCTGGCCGCCATCCGCGGCGAATAGCGGAAGCCAGCTACAGAATATTGACCGCCCGCGCCGCCAGCAACGCCAGCGTGCTCAGCGATATGGTGGACTGCACCATCATCATGCCCTTCGCCCATCGCGACAGAACCGGAACATCCGTCGGCGAAAACGCCGTGCTGGTGTTGAAAGCCAGGAACAGGTAATCCACGAAACCGGGCATCCAGTCCCGGTCGCCGAGCGACATCTGTGGGAACAGGAACGCGCCTGCGGTGTGCTCGCCGCGCAGATCGCGTTGGTTCGGTCCGCCGGCATCCAGCCGCCAGTACCAGGAGGCGAACACCAGGATATTCGAAATCCACAGCGCGACGGCCGAGCGCAGTAATTCGCGGGGCTTTTCGCCGTGATCCAGCAACGCGGCGATCAGCAGAACCAGCGCGCCAATCATGGCGGCCGTCACAATGCACAACACCGTGTATCCCACGACTTGATTGAGCTTGAACTTAGAATGCCGGTGCAAGAGCATGCCCACCAGCGAAAGCGGCGCCACCAGCGCCAGCACCAGCCACCCCGGTCCGAGACTCAGAGCCTCCGGCAAAGCCCAATACAGCCCGGCCACCGAGAGCACGGCCAGGATGGCCGGCCAGCGCGGTTCCGGGCGCGGCGCGGATGACTCGGACATATACCCAAATGACAGGCCACGAGGCCTGTCCCACTACATCTTCATCAGGCGGATGCTGCCATTGGAAGTCGACAGTTCGATGGCCGGGCCGCCCGCGCCTATCTTGCCTTCCAAGTGGTGCTTGTCCAGCGTGCCCTGGGTGGCGACCTCGAATTCGGTCGAGATGGAAGAATTGCTGGCATGCGCGGCCAGGTTCGCCCCGATGCCACCGGGCAAGCGCACGGTAATGCCGCCGTTGGAGGTGGAGGCGTGAATCTCGTTCTGGTTCATGGCCTCCATGGTCAGTTCGATCGAGCCATTGGACGTCTCCAGCTTGACGGGCCGGCCGGCTTCGGGTTTCAGCAGGCGCACGTGGATGCCGCCGTTGGAGGTGTCGGCTTCGAGCGAGCCGCGCACGTCCTCGGCCTGCACGCGACCGTTGGAGGTGTGCAGCGACGCGCTGCCTTCCAGGTTCTGCACTTCGATGCCGCCGTTGGAGGTTTGCACGTCCAGGCTGCCGCGCAAATTCTCCGCGCGCACCGCGCCGTTGGAGGTCTTCAGCCGCGCCGGCCCTTCCACATCCAGGGTGTGAATCGAGCCGTTGGAGCTGGCGATGCGCTCCAGTTCCGTGCGCCGCGGAACCTTGATGATGTACTTGGCGCCCATGCTGCCGCGCCGGTCCGAAGGCCTGACGGTGCGGATGTGCACCGCGTCCGCGGTGTGGTCGATTTCGATCTTCAGGGCGTCGCGCAATTCCGGGGTGCGCGCGTACTTTGTGCCGCTGATGTCGATGGTGTTCTGGTCCCAACCGGAAATCTCGACGGAGCCGTTCGAATTATCCACCGAGAGCCGTCCGCCGGGTTCGAGCGCGTAGCTGTAGTGGAAATCCTGGGTGTAGCGTTGGGAGCCTCCAATATCCAGGTCGTCGATGTCGCATCCTGCAAAACCGAGAAGGCCGGCGGCCAGAGACAAAACGAGAATATGCGTTCGCATGGAGCACCTCATAGGGCTTGATACGAGAGCATGCGGGATTTTGTTCCCTTAGAATCCGCCGCGCGGCCGATAACCCGGCCGCGAGCGCACGCGGTACTTCTTCCCCACGTCGGTCACGATTTCGACCGCGATCTTGCGGAAGCCCTCGTTGGGGTTGGGCTGCGGATAGTAGGTCACGGTGTAGGAGTTGCCCAGATCCTCGCGGATGGATTCGAAAGCCTCCACCTGTTTCTGCCAGGTTTTGGCCCAGTAGGCTTTGCCACCGGTGCGGGTGGCGATGCGCCGGAAGACGCCGCTCGAAATGGGGTCCTTGTTGACCTCGTTGGTGGAAATGACGTAGATGGGGATGCCTTCGTCTTCAGCCACGGCGCGCACGTCGTCCGGAGCCACCATGCTGGCGTTGTCGGGACCGTTGGAGAAGACGATCACCACCTTACGGCCAGGCACTTTGGCCGCATCTCGCAGGGTGAGCAGCAGGGCGTTGTAGAGCGCGGTATCGTCTCCGGCGACGGATTTGCGCAACCCATCGAGGGCGTCGCCGCGGTCGCGGGTCAGGGAGGCGGCGCGGGAGAGATTGCGGCTGAATGTGTAGACGGCCACGGAATCGGCGCGGTCCAACCCGCGCACGAAATCGGCGATGGCGTCTTCGGCGTACACGAAGCCGCGGTACATGAAATTGCTGGTGTCGAAGAGCACGAAGACGTTGGTGCCCACGAAGGCGTCGGAGTGCAGGTCGATACCGGGAGTGCCGGGCGGCGCTTCGGCCGGTTCGCCGGCAACCAGCGGACGCGTGCTGCCGTCCGGCAACACCTGCATGGGCGGCTTGGCGCCCTCCGCGAAGGTGACCATTTTTTGCAGGATGCCGTCTTCGTAGATTTTGAAATCCGTATTCTTCAGGCCATTGATGTAGCGGCTATGGCTGTCGGTGACGGTGAAGCTGAGCACCACCATGTCCACTTTCACGCGGAACACGGGGCGCTGTGCTTCCTGCGCCTTCACCAGCGCCGTGCCCGCGGCCGCCGCCAGAAAATCTCGCCGGGATATAAGATGCATGAGTCCCCCCTAGTTGCCTGCGTTACTCAGTTGCGGTGGCGCCTGGGCCAGGGCCTGCTGGCGCGATTTGTTACGCACGTCGTCGCCCACCGCGCGCAAGGAGCGGAGCACCGCCGGCCAGTCCTCCAGGTGCGAGGCGAAGATATGCTCCACCACCTTTTCGGTCCATTCCGGGATGCGCAGGTTGAGCTGCGAAGGCCGAACGTTGGTCTCGTCGGCCAGTTCCGCCCAGTACAGCGTGTTGGACTCCCAGCTTTCGGCCAGAATGCGGCTGGAATATCCCATCAAGGTCGGAAAGGTGCGCAAGTTGAGCAACTCGGGCCGGTAGGAATTGGCCAGCGTCGGTTTGGGCGTTCCGAAAGCCGAGATGGCCGCGTAGTTGATCTCGCGGGGAGACTGCGCGGCCAGGCGGCGGATCTCCGCCAGCAGCAGTGAAGGCTCGCGCCTGGTATTGGCCGCCATTCCGGAGGCCACCACGAACAGCTCGGAAGGCGTGACCTTGTTCAGCGCGGCCTGCACGTCGCCGCTCTCTAGCAGCGTGCCCACCTGCCGGACGCGCGCCGGCGCAGCCTGCGCGCTCAAGACTGCGAGCGTTTCGCGCCGCAGCGCCGGATCGAGCGCCGATTCGGCCAGCAACGACTCCGCGTAGCGCATGTGCAGCGCCACCCAATGTAACTGCGAGGGCGTCACGTTCCACCAGCGCGGGAGCACGGCGCTCACAATAATCTGGGGCACCAGATCGCCCCAGATGAGCGCCTGGGTCTGATCCGGCACCAGGAAGTTCTGTTCCGCCTCAGCCAGCGCGTAGGGCAGTCCGGCGAGCGAACCTACCAGCCGGCCGCCGCCATTGGAAGGCCAGCCCGAACCGAACACTTCCGTGGAGCGCCACATGTGGTTGGCGCCTTGCACGCCCAGGAAATCGTGGCTGCGCACGAACAGCGGATTGGTGTAGAGGACCTCCGCTCCGGGCGGCGCGTAGCGGACGTAATTGTAGGCCACCAGGGTGTCGCGCAGCAAGGGCGCCAGCAGACCGCGCACCTCCTTCAGTTTTTCGGCCGAGGCTTTATCGAGGGCGGCGCGCAAATTCAGCTTGCGCTCCGCCTCGATGTGCTTCTCGGTCCAATAGCCAAACGAGAGCGCGTTCTTCTCGATGGGGCTGAGAGCGGCGCGCGACAGGGGGAGGCTGGCGATGTGGGCCGAAATGCGGTTCGCCAGCGCCGTGTTCAACTTGTCGCCGCGCGCCAGCGAGTCGGCATGATTGGCCAACTCGAAAAGGTCGTCGATGGGGACGATGTGCTGGGCCTCCAGGATGCGCATCATCTCCTGCACCATCTCGGTGTGGGATTCGATGTCGCGGGGCTCGGCGGCGCCCGCCAGCAGGTCGAGGAGGCGCGCTTGCGGAGCGGCGCCCGGTTTCGACCCGGTGGCAGAGAGCAGCAGCAGCACGCCACCGCGGCCCGCGTCGAACAGCGTGCGGTCGTCGCGCACCGCGGAAAAGGGGGGAAGCAGGGCCGCGAAAGTCTCGTCGGCTTTAGCCGCCGGCAGGCTTCCGGAGCGGGAAAGGATCTGCCAGAGCCCCACCAGGGACTGCATGGTGCCGAGCGTGTCCGCGCGCAGCATGAGATCCTTGATACGGGCCACGTCATCGGCTGTATCCAGGAACTGAGCGATGGATTTATCGCTTACGCTGGCCGCTTCGTTGAAGATGGCATACTGGTTGCCGTACACGTGGTAATTGCGCGCCAGCAAGTCCACGGTCTCCGGCGCCAGGGGTTTGGCGCGGTAACGATCCAGGTCGCTGATCGCCATGAAGATCTTCAGCGGCTCATTTTCCACGGACTTGCGGGTGAGGCCGAAGAGGGCTTCGAGCACGTCGTCGGCTTCCTTCCAGGCGGGGGCGGCGCGCGTCAGTTTGGCGTCGTACCTGCCTTGCGGATGACTCGCAAACAGGTCCTTCCAGACCTGCAGATTGCCGGGGACATGCGGCCGGCCATTGGGCTCGATCCACAAGCGGGTGGTCAGCAGCATCATGTCCGCATTGGAGCGGAAAACGGGGCGCGCCGGTCCCGGACTGGTGACTTTGCCGCGGATGGCCAGGTAAAAGCGCTGCATGCGCGCGGGCTCGGTCAGATACTCCTGGGCCGGACCGCTGATGCGCGCCAACGCATCGAAGTAGCTGGCCAGCCAGCCATCGTCCCTGGCGATGAGCTTTTCGAAAAAGACGGCGCCCTGGTCCGGCGACGCGCCCGCCAGCTCGGTCCAGGCCGCCGCGGTACGGGGTGCACCGGGAACTACGGCTTTGCCATTGCGCAGCTCGAACATCCCGCCGAAGAAGTCCAGCACGTGCGCATAGGCCTTCAGGTGCGGCATCGGAATGTTCTTGCGGAACGCTTCGGCGGTTTCGCGGTCCAGTTTGGAGATGCCCAGATACAAGCGGCATAACGCCGGATCGGAGAGCAACACATCGAGGAAACCGCTAGTCTCCTTTTCCTTGGCG
>Ga0335078_10007355_pt1 | contig 16337 bp, 13 predicted proteins | sample Lox_Sample_32_FD_206711 | JGI IMG/M metagenome (GOLD analysis project Ga0335078, IMG submission 206711) | Soil microbial communities from Loxahatchee National Wildlife Refuge, Florida, United States - Lox_Sample_3.2 | ecosystem: Environmental > Terrestrial > Soil > Wetlands | place: USA...
GTAGGCCCGGTCACACCTGGACCGGGAGGGAAATGTCTTATGATTTCAACCTTTTGAGGATACCAGAATCGGCATATCGGCTCAAGGCTTTTGAGCTTGAGGGCTCGGGGGCTTGAGGGCTTTGATAGGCTTGCTCAAGTTGGGGTTGCAAAATGGAACGATACTGTCTTGGTCGGCGTCGGTCGCCGGGCCTGGGGGAGGCAGGAGCGGACAGAATTGGTAAACTTCGCGGCATCTTGCGACAATTGAACCGCAAGGGATGACCCCGGGGCCGGCAGCGTCCGTGTTCGAGACCACGCAAGCTCTTTGCCGGAAGCATGGCCTCACGCCTTACGATGCAGCGTATCTGCAAATCGTCTTGCGCTCAGGCTGCACCTTGGCAATGGCGGACGCTGATTTGCGTGGTGCCGCGCTTGCCGAAAGTGTCCCGGTACTCAGGGAATTAGCAATCCAGCGCATCGTGTCGATCTATTGTGAGCGCGCTCATTTTTCTCTTGACTTCCACTCCGCCCCGGTTCATTATATGAGCACGCTCACTTTAGCGCGCGCGACACAATGAGAATCACCCAGGAAGCCAAAGCCGCGACTGCCGAGAGAATCCTCGATTCCGCCGCCCGGCTGTTCCAGGCCTCGGGTTGGGAAGCCACCACTACGCGCGAGATCGCCGCCGCCGCCGGAATCGCGGCCGGCACGCTCTTCAATTACTTCCCGAGCAAGGAAGCCATCGCCGCCCGGCTCATTTCGGTTGCCCTGGAGGAAGCGGAACAGGAATTCGAAAGCCGCCCGGCCGGCGACGCGTCGCCCGAAGAAGATCTGTTCCGCTTCATCTGGACCGGCTTCAAACACCTCCGCAGGTATCGGAACTTCCTCGCGCCCGCCGCCGAGATCGTGTTCAGTCCGCTGGCGCGCTCTTCGCCCGATCGATCGGGCGACGCCATTCGCGTCCGGCACCTGGAGATGGTCGGGCGCGTTTTGGCCGCGCATGGCGGGACCGGCGCGCTTCGCGCCGTCGCCATGCAGCTCTATTGGACGCTTTACCTGGGCGTGCTGGCATACTGGGCGGCCGACGCTTCGCCCTGGCAGGAAGACACGCTGGCGCTTCTCGATCATTCGCTGAAGCTTTTCCTGGCGTCGCTCGACCGAAAAGAGGAGAACCATGACCAACGAAAATCTGAATGAGCTGATGGCTGCGCTGACGCACGATACGGAAGAGGGCGCCCCCGGGGCGCCCGATGAGGAGCTGCGCGAAATCCTGGCCGACCTGGCACGCCGCCCGGCGCCGGTTCATTCGCTCCATCGGCTGTGGACGCTCGGCGAGCTCTCCGCGCAAGTGTCGCTGGCCTACCTGGCATTGTGGCTGCGGAAATGGTTTTCCGGCGCCGATGCGCGCAAGCGGCACGTCCTGGAGACGAATCTGCGTGTCGCGCTCAAGCTTTTTCACCGGCTGGCCTACTTGCGCGGCGCCATGACCAAACTCGGCCAGGCCGCCGGACATCTGCCCGACCTGGTGCCGGCGGAAATCGCCGAGACACTCGACCGCCTGCACTTCGATGCGCCGCCCATGCATTATTCGCTGATCTCCGCCGTAGTGGCCAACGAATTCGGCCGCGATCCGGAAGATCTGTTTGCCCGCTTCGAGAAAGAGCCGTTCGCCGCCGCTTCCTTGGGACAAGTCCATCGCGCGCGGCTCCGCTCCGGTGAAGAGGTTGCCGTGAAGATCCAATACCCGGGAATCGCCCGCACCATCGACGCCGATTTTCGCAATCTGGCCGCGCTGCTGTTCCCGCTCCGCCTGGGCGGGGACTGGGAGTATGTGAAGGCGCAATTCGAAGAAGTGCGGCGCATGCTCGGCCAGGAACTCGACTACCGCCAGGAAGCCCAATCACAGCGCCAGGCCCGGGATCTGTTCACGCCCGAAGACGGAATCGTGGTCCCCGCCGTCTACGCGGACTACTCCGGCGCGCGTGTCCTCACCACGGAATACCTGCCGGGCCGCCATTTGAGCGGCTTCCTGGCCGGCAATCCGCCGCCGGAGCTGCGCGACCGGTTCGGCGCCCTGCTGTATCGCGCTTATTTCCGCATGTACTACGGCTATATGAACTATGCCGACCCCAATCCCGGCAATTATCTCTTTTTGGACGACGGGCGGATGGGAATTCTGGATTTCGGCTGCATTCAGCATTACGGGGACGTGGAGCGCGAAATCGTTCGCGTCTCCGACCGCGTGCTCCGCGAGGATGAAACCGCGGCGGCGGAACTCGAGAGGTTGTCCAGCGGCATTTCCGCCGATGATCCCGACATTGAAAGGTACCGGCCGTTGTTCGAACAGTTCCGGCAGTGGCTGATGGAGCCGATGCGGTGCGGCGGCGCTTTCGATTTCGGCGACGAAGACCATATGCGGCGCGGCTTTGACTACTTCAGAGGCGTGATCCGCAAGCGCACGATGCGCGGCCATCCCACCTACGTCTACTTCAGCCGCTGCGTTTTCGGTCTGAAAGCCATGCTCTACCGTCTGCGGGCCAGGGTGGATGTCAAGAGCATCCAAAGAGAGGAATCGGCCATCTGGCAGCGCCGAACGGGTCAGAACTGAAGCCCGGCAACCAGCAGGACGCCGAAAAGAATCGCCTGAAACAGCTCCTGTTGTCCCAGACGATGGATCATCAACGGCGCGGGCGCGGCGGCGAACCACGCGAATCCCCGCACCAACAGCGGCAGAAAAGCCGCGGCCGCCCACCAGCTCCACGCATGCCCCGCGGCGGCGATTGCCAGGACGGCCGCGAGCAAGATCTGCGCGGCCAGGAAGGCACGGCCGGCCGAGAGCTTTTCGCGGCGATTCGACGCGCGCGCCGCATGAATGCGGAGGTGCACATACTGAATCTGGTTGACCGCGAACAGGAAGTTCGCGAGCCACAGCATCCAGCCGCGGAGATCGATTCCGCCCGTAACCACGCAGTAGGCCGCGGCCGCCAGCGACGTCAGGCCGGCGCCTCCAATAATCTGCGACACCGTGCGCGCGGCGGGCCACAGGCGCCTCACCACGGCCTGCGCGACGAACGCCGCCGCCGCCGCGGCTCCGATCTCCAGAAGGAGAATCCGATTTTCGGCAACCCAGAAGAGCCAGGCCAGCGCCAGCAAGGCGACCGCGCCCAAAGCCGCCGCCGCATTCCGCACCAGCGCGAATTCCCGTTCATTCCGCGCGCGGATGGCGCCGCTGCCGATCCAGCTCTCCACCGGCGTCCGCATCCAAAACAGCGACAGCGCCACGATGATCAATGGCGCCAGCGGCGGCCAGTTCCCTTCGACAAACAGCGCGCCGGCAGCGCCCGTAACCAGCGGTACGAGCAGCATCCCCCAGGCGCCGTGTTCGCGGGGAAATACCAGCGACCGGCGGCGGACCTCCATGCCCACGCTTCTATTCTGAGCCAGAACCGGGTCCCGGGTTCATCCCGCCTTGCGCTCGCGCAAACCGCTCCACTGTTCCGCCACCACGATCGAGTTCGCCGGGTTGCGCGGATCGTACTTCACCGAGATCGCGCCTAAAGCCGAAAAATCGTGCGGCAGCCGTTCGTGCAGGTGCGTCACATCCTGCGACGCGGTGTACGCGACTCCGCGCACCAGGTACGAATACAGCAGCAGGTCGTCGCGGATCTCCACCAGTTGCGCGTCGCCCATTTTGCCGCGCTCGGCAAGCTGGCTGCGCCGCCGGCGTTCCCGCTCTTCGGGTGTAGTGCGCGAGCGCCGCCAGGCGCGGATTGCCAGAATTACACCCGTTGCCAGGAGCGACGCCAGCAACACGACTGCAGCGGTCCGCACCGCCACGTTCGAAGCCAACGAGTGCCACATGGGCGACAGCTGTTATCCGGCAACCGGAGTCGGTGTTTCGTGGAAGACTTTGTTCCAGTCCTTCAGGAACTGATCCAGTCCTTTGTCGGTCAGCGGATGATTGAACAGCATATCGAGCACCTTGAAAGGCATGGTGCCGATGTGCGCTCCCGCCAGAGCCGAATCGATCACGTGCGTGGGCGATCGCAAGGATGCCGCCAGGATCTGCGTCTTGAACCCGTAATTCCCGTAGATCTTGACGATGCTGCGGATCAGGTCCATCCCGGTGTATCCCACGTCGTCCAGGCGTCCCACAAAGGGGCTGACGATATACGCACCGGCCTTGGCGGCCAGCAGCGCCTGGCCCGGCGTGAAACACAGAGTCACGTTCACCCGGATTCCCTGCTTGGAAAGAGCCGAGGTCGCCATGATGCCGTCCCGCGTCAGCGGGCACTTCACCACCACATTTTTGTGGATCTTGGAGAGCCTCTGCCCCTCGCGGATCATGGTAGAGGCGTCGGTGGAGACCACCTCGGCGCTCACATCGCCGTCGACGATCTCGCAGATCTCTTTGATATGCTCGTCCAGCGGCTTGCCTTCCTTGGCGATCAGCGAAGGATTGGTGGTGACGCCGTCAACGATCCCCCAATTGACGCCTTTTCTCAGTTCTTCCAGGTTGGCGGTATCGAGAAAGAATTTCATGAACTGGGTTGCCTCCGGTACCTGCCAGTTTAGCAGAGGAGGCAAAGCCGGCCGGCGGGAGATCGGTTTCGCGCGCGGAGTTGCGAAACGAAACCGGATCGTCCCAAACAGCACATTTCTACACGATCGTGAAAAATTTGCATGGCCGCGCCGGCCCGCGGAGCCGGCGCCCATGACTACGCCGCGCCCATCAGCCAGCCGTTGAGCGCGTCGCGATATAAGGTGATGCCCTTGCGCGAATAGCGCAAGTATCCGCGCCTGCGGAATTGATTCATGTAGTGCGTAACGATCTCCCGCGAGGTCCCCACATACTGCGCCAGCAGTTCGTGCGTGAACGGCGCCATGCGGATGCTCCCATCGTCCTCGGGCGTGCCCAGACGTTCCGAGAACCGCAGCAGAGAGCGGGCCAGACGACGCGAGATGTTGTCCACCGAAAAGCCTTCGATCCTGTGAGTAAAATCGATGGTTCGCTGCGTGAGGATCTGCAGCAGCGCCACCGCCAGGCGCGGCCGCTTCATGACGATGTCTTCGATTTCCGACGCCGTCCATGTCATCAGGCGGGTGTCGTCCAGGGCGCTGGCTTGCTCGGCGCGATGCGGCAGGCCGAGAAACGCCGACTCGCCGAAGAACTCGTCGGGTTGGTAAATATCGACTACCACCTGGTGTCCGTCGGCGGCCAGGCGGGAAACCTTCACCTTTCCGTCGATTACCAGGAAAATGCTGGTGGACGGCTGGTCCTGGTTGTAAATCAGTTGACCCTTGCGGTACTCCACAATGTTGGAGCACGGCAGGTGTGCTAGTGGATCTTCAAGTTGCTTCTGAGGCGCTGCTGCTATACTCGTTGCCATTGTCTCCTCCAAAGACGCATCCAATTCACCCCTACTCAGTGGGGCCCGCAGGTCTCACTCACTGTTTGGATACTGCGAACCTTAAACGTGGGAAGATTGCCGTTCGAGCTCGATGTCCCCCGGACGGTCACTTTGTGTCCCAGATGTTTTGCAAAACCTTCCGTTGGAAAGCCATCCGCCTCCAGGTTGGCGATCGGCGTCATCGTCCGATCTTCAACCAGCACGTAATGGCCGTCTTTCTCGTCAATGCAACCCGTCATCGCCGTTGTTTTCGCTCCGCTCTTGGGCTGCTCCGCCTTACCACCCGATTGCTGCGCGGCCGAAGATGCCGCGGGAACTCCCAGTAGGAAGAATGCAAGGAGCGTAACGTGCGCGGTGACAAATGGACCAGGAATTCTCATAGCCCCTCGCTATTTCAAGCGACCTAGAAAGCAAGTCGCGTGCCAATTTATACATCCAGTTTAGTACGTACTGGCGGTAGCCCCCGTAAACGTTGGTAAACTCTCCAGCCCTAACGTTTGCAATGAGTTGTATTCCCTATGGGCGATCCGGAGGAACATCCCGGATGGACGGTTTTACACAGTGAGTATTTTTCCGGTTGCACCCTTCCGGCAACCAAACTTGCACGTCTGTATGGGATCTCACAAAGTGCTTGCCTATGAGGCCGTTATATGCTGTAGGGGTGCCCGTTCTCCGGCGTCCGCCGCGGTTTGTGCTCGCGCTCGCCGCGGTTCTGGGCATGGCAACTGGCCAAACCTTCTACTGTCCGCCGGCGGGTGTCCGCCCGCCGACTCGACGCAGCGGTGGGTCGATAGTACCCGGCGGCCGGGTAGTCGCCCCGCTTGGCGACCAGTTCCCCACCGGTCCGGGATCGTTCGGCCTGGGCATCAGTCCTTCCGGGCGTGAAATTGCCATCACCAATTCGGGGCCGTGGCGAACCTCGATCACGATTCTGGAACGCGTCCAGAACCGGTGGGAAGACCGCCAGGTGGTGGCCTCGGCGCTGGATCAGCCGCCGCTTTTCGGGCGCGAATCCGGCGCCAACGACTGGCGCAGCGTCTCCATCGGCCTGGCCTTCTCCGGCGATCACAACATTTATGTGTCCGAAGGGAATACCGGGCGCATCAGCTTCTTCGACTCCCACGACGACCGGCGCCGCTACTTCGACATCAACCAGGGCGATTTTCACGACAGCTATACCGGCGATCTGGCGTTCGACTTCGAACACGGAATCCTCTATGCCGCCGACCAGGCGAACAATCGCGTGGCCGTTATCGATGCGCGCCGGGGGCTGGTGATCGCGTCCGTTCCGGTCGGCCGGCTGCCATTCGCCATGACGCTTTCGCCCGACCGGCAAAGGTTGTACGTCACCAACGTCGGCACATTCGCCTACCGCTTGCTGCCCGGAGCCGACCCGCAAAAGGCGTCTTCCACGGGGCTGCCGTTCCCGGCTTTCGGGTTTCCCGGCGCGGAAGCCGAGAAGGGCGTGGAGCGCAAAACCGCGGCCGGACCCGTGGCCGTGCCGCCGCTGGGAAATCCCAATGCGGACGAGTCCAATTCGCTTGCGGTCGTCGACGTCTCGCATCCGGCGGCGCCCAAGCTGCTCACATTTGTTCGCACCGGACTGCCCGTGGGCGGCGCCGTGCAGGGCGGCACCAGCCCGTCGGGAGTTTGTGCCACCGCCAAATACGTCTTCGTGTCCAACGCCGGCCAGGACTCCATCGACGTCATCGACGCCGCGAGCAATAAGGTCGAGTTCAACATGCCGCTACGTATTCCCGGGCTCGAAGACCTTCGCGGCATCATTCCGCTGGGCCTGGCTTACGACGAGAAATCCGGATGGCTGTTCGCCGCCGAATCCGGGATCAATGCCGTGGCGGTTATCGATGTCGCCCGCCGCCGGTTGCTCGGCCATCTCCCGGCCGGATGGCAGCCCACCCGCATAGCCATCGATGAAGACAACCTCGTCGTCGTCAACGCGCGCGGCGAAGGCGTCGGCGGCAACGCCGCCACCACCGAGACCCTTCCCTGGCAGATCCGTTTCAGCCAACTGCACCAGGGCACGCTGTCCGTCTTCCCGATCCCCGCGCCCGAGGAATTGCCTGCGCACACGCAATTCGTGCTCGACGCCAACGGCTTTCGGCCCCGGACCGTCCCATCAACGCATCCGGATCTTCCGCCGGCCATTCGCCACGTGGTGCTGATCGTGAAGGAGGGCCGCGGCTACGACGAAATTCTGGGTGACATCACTTCCGCCGGCAACGGTCCGGTGATGGGGGCGGCCGCGCTGGCCCGCTACGGAGAGAAGGGCTTCGTGGATGGCCGCCGCCGCCGCGTCAGCCTGCGCGACGTCAATCTGACGCCCAACCAGCACGCCATCGCGCGGAAATGGTGCTTCAGCGACAATTTCTACTCCGAAGCCGACGGTTCGGTGGATGGCCATCACTGGCTCAACGGCGTCTATCCCAACGCATGGGATGCCACCAGCGCGCTGGCGGCCTATGGCGACGGCAAAGATTTTCGCTTTGACCCGCAGGCCGCCGGACGGCTGGCATTCGCCGGACGCGCCGCGGCCGTCCAGCCGGAAGACATATCGGAAAGCGGGACCATCTGGGACCACCTGCAGCGCCACCAGATCCCGTTTCGCAACTATGGCGAAGGGTTCGAGCTGCCGGGCGTCGCCGAACCCCCCGGTTCCGAGCCGACGGGCGCCCGCCTGTTCACCAACATTCCCATGCCGGAAGCGCTCTACCGCAACACCTCGCGCGCTTACCCCGGCTTCAATATTCACATCTCCGACCAATACCGGGCGACGGCCTTCATTCGCGAAATCGACGAGCGCTTCGTCAAGACCGGCGCCGATCTGCCGGGCTTCCTCTATATTCACCTGCCCAACGATTTTCTCGGTCCTCCGCGGCCGGAGGACGGCTATCCTTATGACCAATCGTTTCTCGCCGACAATGACTACGCCCTTGGACGCATTCTGCAATATCTGTCGCATTCGAAATGGTGGCGGCAGATGGCGGTTTTCGTGACGGAAGACGACGCCGCGGAAGGCTATGACCACATCGATGCCCGGCGCACGCTGTTACTCTGCGCCAGTCCCTGGGCGAAACGTAACTACGTATCGCACACCAATACGAGTATCCCCGCCTTGTTGAAGACCGTCTTTCAACTCTTGCATGTTCCGCCGCTGAACCTGTTCGACGCTTCCGCGGCGGATCTGAGCGACTGCTTCACGTCACAGCCGGACTTTGCGCCGTATAGCGCAATCGATGTCGACCCGCGTGTGTTTGATACGGCCAAAGCCGTGAAATAGGAAGCTTGTGTTGGGACTAATCAGCGGGAAACGGGCGCCACACTGGCTGGATACGCGACCCCCAGCCCCATGCAGTAAAGATACGCCGTCCGATTGAATGTGCTGCCCGCCTGGCGGCAATGGGCCCCCAGAATACCTCACCGTAAATGCTGGCCAATACCTGGACGGCAGCTCGGCCGTCACTCATTCGCCGGGTCGATATCGGTCGGTATGCCCTTCAACCCATCGAGCGCCTTTTGCATCCCGGGGCGAATCGTTCCCAACGTATCCAGCATCCGCTTTGCGCCCGCATAATCGCCTTGCGCTTCCAGCGTCAGCAGGTCGTGCGTCAGGTCGCGGACGGCGCCCTTGATCTTCGCAAAATCGACCGAGAAGGTACCATCCGGATGCGCCACGAACGCGCCCTTGTCCGAGAGGTAGTTGAACTGCACCGCCATGCCCTTGCCGTGGGCGTCCGACAGCCCGAAGCGCAGCGACCGGAACGCCGAAGCCAGGTAGGTCGTATAGAGCTGGCGCTCGGCGTTGGCTCCGTGCTCCCAGCCGTGATCGAACAGGTACTGCACCGTGAACAGACCGGTGATGTCGGCTTTGGCCTCTTCGATGGCGCTGTAGATCTCTTTCATCTCCGCGCGCGGAGTGGTCGAGCGGCCATTCACCTGGATCTGATGCGGTCCGATGCCATGGCTCAGCTCGTGCGCCACAATGTGCAGGAAGAAGTAGTCGAAGCTCAGGTTGCCTGCATCCGATTTCGGCAGCACGCGGGCGGCGATGGGCGCGAGCACGGTCTCGAACTTGGCCTGCTGCACGTTGTGCAGCATGACGCGCTTCGATCCCTTCTCATGCACCACGCGCTCGTCGTTGGGCAGGTTGAAGGCGGCGGTGCGTACGCCATGAGCGCCGTCGCCGGCGGCGAGCACCTCGTTCACCACGCGTAGCGGCGCGGCCGCGCCCAGCTTGGGATTGCGATATTGCGGATCGATGGGAAGGATGTTCTCGACCTCCTGCAATCGTCCCGAAAGCGTATTCAGCCGGGCCGTTTCGCGATCGTCGCGAATCGTGATGTAGGCTTCAAACGCCGCCTTGTAGCCGAATAACTCATCGTTATAGGTTTCGTACGGACCGATGGTGATATCGAGCGGCGCGTCCAGGTCCATCCAGGCCATGTCGCTGGCATAGTAATCGTTGGAGAGGAAGGCATCGGCGCGCAGAGCCAGGTATTTCCGGAGCGACGCATTATCGGTGAGCGCGGCCGCCTCGCGCAGCAACGACGCGGCAGTGTGCAGGCTCGCCGCGTACTCCTGGCTGTACGGCACGGCGGTCAGGCTGCCGGCGGCATCGCGGCGGATGACGGTGAAGAATCCTTCGGCGGCTTCTCTTTGCGCTTTCGGGAGCTTCGCGGCCCAGGACTCGAACTCCTCGCGCGTCATCTTCTCGGGATAGAAATTGGCGCCCAGAGGCTTACGTTCCGGGGCTCCGGCGGCGAACGCCTTGTGATCGTCGATATCGGACCAGGGTCCTTTGTTGAGCCAGTAATAATGCGCCAGTTCTTTGCCGAACGGCGAGGTATCGGCCTGAACTTTGGCGTAGAGGGCGCGATTGCCGCTCCACAATTGGTCCATGAACAGAGTATTGAATACGCGCCCGGCCTCGACCAGTTTGGCCAGCGCTTGCCGGTCTCCAGCCGACAATCCGGATTCGTCCACCTTCAGGTGGACGGGAGCAAATCGGGCGCTCATTTCCTTGAGTTGCGTCATAGTCGGCAGCACGGCGGCCGCAGCCAGAAGAACCGTGAGGTGCTTCATGCCTCCGATGGTAGCCTATCGCGCGAGGCAGGCCGACTGGCAGTCGGCCGCAGGCTGCCAGCCTGCCCCACAAAGTCTTACCGCGCGCTCAGCAGATTGGCAAACAGACGATACGCGCCGGGCACACCGGCCGGGAGCTCGCGGAACCAGTCATACGCAGTAAAGATGAACACACCCTTCCCCAGATGCGTCCACAATTCGCCGCCTTCGAGCGGCTCCTCGCCCGGGTCCTGCGACGACATCACGGTCTCATAGCGCGGGTCCCACTTCGACGCGAAATATAATCCGCGTTCCTGAATCCAGCCTTGGAAATCCTTCGGCCCGATCTGGTTGGGATAGTGCAGCAGCGGGCTGTCGGGATGCGGAAAGGTCACCGGAGCCTCTTCCACCGTCACCCGGTAGCGCGAGCCGGGAGGAATGGTGACGGGATACGGCCCCAGGTTCAGCGAGGAATCGCCGGTCTGATACTCCACGATGTACCTGCCGCCGTTTCGGACGTAGTCCATCAGGCGGGGCTGATTGGCGCGCACGTCGGCGCGGACGTTATAAGCCCTCACGCCGGCCACGATGGCGTCGAATCGCGAAAGATCGCCCTGCGCCAGCTCGGTCGGCGAGAGCAGCGTGACCTCCAGGCCGAGCTGGCGCAGCGCGTCCGGCATTTCATCGCCTGCGCCCATGATGTAGCCCACTTTATGCGCTGCCACCTCGACGTTGACCCGCACCAGCTTGATAACCGACGGGGGAAACATGGTCTGCGCCGGAAAATGCGGATAGGAAATCACCTCCATGCCGGAAGCGATTTCGCGGCCGTTCACGTTCGCCACGGCCCGCATACCGGCTGTGGTTTGGCCGTCCGGCGGCGTCACCGTGAAGGCCACTTCCTTTTGCTCGCCGGCGGTCGGTATCGAGAAGTTCTGCGCTGCCGGCTCCGCCTTCCAGCCCGCCGGCAGATCCAGCCGTAAGTCGCCGGAAGCGCCCGCCACGTCGGCCTTGACGGCGACGTGCACCGCGCGCGGCGACGCATTCGGGAAAATCGCGACGTTGGCGGGTAGATCGACCGCTACCGACGGCACCACCACCAGCGGACGCGTCCGCTCGCCCTCCGACCCTACGGCATAGCGGTCGTGAACGGGCCTCACCACTTCCACCGGCACGCCATCGATGGTCAGGTTCATGCGCACCTGCAAAACCGGCGGCGTATCGGGCAGGCCGATCAGCTTCTGGTCGTCCACCGTGTAGACGTCGCCCGAGGGCGGCTTCACCAGCCAGTATGGCTGTGAATAGGCCTCACCGGCCGGAATCCGGCTGGCGAAATCCACCGTATCGCTCTGGTTATATCCGAGACTGGCGGACTTGACCTCCAGCGGCTGGTTGAAGATACCCTCGATTCTGGCGGCGTCGAGCGAAACTGCTACTGACGAACGGTTGAGGACGGTGGTTGCCACCGAAAGCGTCTGGCCGGGCGCGATCTGCGCGGTCGGAATGATCACCGGACCGCGCGCCTCGCCGTCCGTCGCTTGCGTGGCGGGGCGCGGTTCCTCCAGCCGCGCCTGGGCTTCGGCGAAGACGCCGGCGCAGCGCGTGATGGCTTCGTCCAGCTCGGCGAGCTTGATCCTGGCCAACGGATCGTCGATGGAAGCGATCATCGGCCGCGCCTTGGAAAGCAGCGGAATGATCTTTTCCGGGTGCGCCGGTTCGAATTCGTTTATGGCTTGCCGCAGAATCGGAGCGATGGCCGCGCCGCCGGGCAGACGATTCCAGGTGGTATCGATGCCGTCGAAGGGATCTTTGGCCGCAGGCGCAATCGTGCCCGCCACCAGGCCGAATGGCGCGCGGTTCGTGCCCGGACGCCGCGTCGCGCCCGTTCCCTGGCTGTGATGCATGCTGCGGCTGATGGTGGCGATCTCCTCATACGAGTAGCCCAGGATCGGATTGAATATGCCGGAATCCACCATGCCTGCCGGCGGCAGTTGCGGGAAGGCAAACAAGTTGACGTCGCCGCGGCCGGCCGCTCGTCCCCCGCGCGCCGCCGCCTGCATCTGCTCGAGCTGCGCCCGGGGAATTGGAATTCCATCCAGCCAGCCCGCTCGCAACAGGCGAGTGGCCTGCCAGGGGGTGACGTACTTCAACTGTTCGGGGAATTTTGTGGGATCGCCCGAAACCGCGAAAGCTTCCTTGCCCAGAATCGCCGACACCTGGTGCTGGCCGTGGCCATCGGCGGGAGTGCCGCTGAAAACCAGCACGATGATATCCGGCCGGTAGCGCCGTATCACCCAGACGACGTCGGACAGGATGCGGTCGTGGCCCCATTTCTCCAGCGTTTCGCCGGCGGTTTTGCTGAAGCCGAAATCGATGGCGCGGGTGAAGAACTGCTCGGCGCCGTCGATTTTGCGCGCCGCCAGCAGCTCCTGAGTGCGGATAATCCCCAGCGCGGATCCCTGCTCCGGTCCGATCAGGTTCTGCCCGCCCTCGCCGCGCGTCAGCGAGAGATACGCCGTCCGCATGTAGCGCCCGCGCGCGAAGTACGCCAGCAGGCCGGTGCGTTCATCGTCCGGATGGGCGGCAATCATCAGCACGCTGCCCAGTTCGTCGAGCCGGTGCAGCGACAATTCGAGCTCCGGCGTCCCGGAGAACGGTTCCGGTTGCGCGGCAAGCAGGCCCGCGGCGAGCGCGGCCACAAAAGATAGTTTGCAGATCCGCATCAGTAGTCCATTCTATGATGGCCGGGAAATGCGCTGAGATTCGCCGCGCTGGAGGCCGTGGTGACTTGAGATTCGGGTAGCGGCTGCTTCAGTTCAGCCCGCACATCCCGGGATTGCAGCACCGGCCGCTGGGACAGGCGGGCATTTCGGGAGACTTGCCGGTACCGGCGTGCGCGGAAAACGTGGAGAATTCCTGTTCGAGGTGCTTCTCTCCGCACTTGGGACAGGCGAGATCGGCGGCATTGCCGTTTCGCACCAGTTTTTCAAATTTGGTTCCGCAATCGGCGCACTTATATTCGTAGATCGGCATAGCGTTGTTATTCCATTATAAGGGCACAGACCTGGTCCATCACCTTGCGCACGTCGCTGGAGGGTCCGTTGAAGTTGTTTACCAGGATGGAAAATGCCACCCAGGTATTGTCCGCGCGCTGTGCGTAGCCGGACAAGGCGCTGACATGCGCCAGCGTGCCGGTCTTCGCGTGGATGCGGCCCGAGACGCCGTTGTCGGTAAACCTCGAGGCCAGCGTGCCATCTTCGCCGCCCACCGGCAGCAGCGACAGAAAATTCTCCCGCTCCTTGGATTGATACATGTAGCGGAGCAGGCGCAGCACCGCCGACGGCGTCACCAGGTTCATGCGCGCCATGCCGGAACCGTCCGCCAGGTGATAAGCGGCGACGGGAATGCCGGCTGCCGCCAGGAAGGCGCGCAGCTCTTCCAGCCCGGCTTCCCGGCTGCCGATATTGCGGCGAGCCCGTCCCACGGCGCGCAGCATCATCTCGGCGTGCAGATTTTCGCTCACTTTGTCGGTCACGCGAAGGCACTCGAGCAGCGCGGCCGAATCGCGGCGCGCCAGCTCGGTTCCGGCTGCGGGCGGCGGCGCGGCCGCGCGGCGCAGGTCGGGCACATCGCCGGGGAGCAAATGCTCCGCGCGCGCCTCGCCTTCGACGTTGATTCCGCGATCCTCGAGCGCCTGCCGCAGGGCGATGGCGGCATACAAAGCCGGATCATCGATGCCTAATTCCTCGGTCTGCGGGCGGTCGCCGAGGGGGATCGTGCCCCAAAGGTGCAGTTGCAGGCTTCCCGGCAGCCGTTCGGCGTGGATCCGCCGCTCGCCTTTTGCCGCGACCGTGCGGATGCGATTCTCGACCTGATAATACTCGAGCGCGGGGTTGAGACGGAGCAGGGCCGGATCGCCCGCCGCCGCGCCCGGGCGAATGAGGGCGGTGATGGAATTGTCGTTCACCGAAAACGCCGAGACCGCCGTGCCGTCTATTCCCGCCGGGTCTTGCACCGACCAGCCGTCGGCGTACGGTTCCCAGACATAGTAAGTGTCGTCGCCGACGATATCGCCGGTGACGCATTTCACTCCCGCCGCCGCCACCTGCGCCGCCAGGTCTTCGATGGCGATCAAGGGGTCGCCGGTCACCGGCCCTTTTTCGTACGGAATGGTGCGCGGGGAGAGATTCGGATCGCCGCCGGCCAAGAGCCGCAGCGAGCCCGCCACCATTCCGTTCTTATCGGGGAGGTTTTCGGCCAGCACGCGGGTGTGAAACCGCGCGTCGGGTCCGAGCAGCTCGAGCGCCAGCGCCGTGGTGAAGAGCTTGGTGTTCGAAGCCGGCACGAAGAAGCGGTCCTGGTTCAGCTCGTAGATGGTCCTGCCCGAGGCCAGGTCGATGGCCTGAATACCCCAGAAGGCGTCCCGCGCCGCCGGCGAATCCAACGCCTGCGCGACGCGCCGCGCCAGCGGGTCGGAATCGGCCTGGGGCTGGGCGGCGACACCGAGGGCGATCAGAAGACAGAATGCCGCGCTCCGAGTGCCTGTCATCGGCCGGTGACTTTCGACTCCAGCCAGATTAGCAGCAACAGCACCATCACGAGACAGGTTCCGATCAAAGGAATGCCCACCACAACGCCCACGCCGAGCGCGCTGGCGGCATAACCTAAGGTGGCCGGGGCGATAAGTCCGCCCAGAAGCGCCAGGGAGAAAATGCTATTGAAAAATCCGGGATGGTAATACGGGAAACGCCGTCCGATGGCTTCGGCCACCAAGGGGTAAATGCTGGCGTATCCGCAGCCCAGAAAGAAGGCGCCCATGGTGGCCCCAAACCAGTTGTCGGTGAAGTACAGCATGAAGCACCCGAACAGCGCCGAAGCGACGCTCCCCAGGAGCAGACGGCCATGGCGCATCCGCGGCAGAACCATGGCCGAAAACAGCCTGCCGGTCATGAGGCAGAGCCAGTAAAAGGCCAGGATCAGCAGCGCCTGGTCGGCGCTCAGGCTGATCCGCCGGAGCAGGAATACCGGCAGCCAGCCGGCGATCGACCATTCGTTGCCGAACTGGAAAAACAGCAGGAGCGCGAACAGGATGGCGCCGACACTGCGAAAATCCTGGACAGCCTGGCGAAGGGCCGGCTGATTGGCTTGCGGAACAATCGCGACCGGTGTGCGGACATACAGCGCGCCGAATCCCGCGGGCACCAGCGCCATGCACACCAGGATGACGCGCACGCTGTCGGAATAGACCATGGCGGCTACCAGCAGCGTGGCTGAGAGACATCCCAAACCGTACCAGGCGCCCCCCAGATTGACTGTGGCGGCGGCGTCCGCCTGGTATCGCGCCGAAATCGCATGGAACAGCGACATGTTGAGCAGGCCCGCGCCGGTCCCCAAGGCCATCAACCCCGCCACCCGCAGCCAGGAAGATGCCGGCGGCGCCACAAACGCCAGATAGACCAAAGCCAGGCAGGAGATGCCGCAGGCGAACACCATCAGAAATGCAACGTTCCGCCGCTGCATGATGGATCGCGCGGCGATCGAGCCGGCCACGATGCCGATCCCCAGGCTCAAAAAGTAATTCCCGACGGCCACGAAGTCCGGGGGATCGCGGTGATAGCCCCAGGCGGGCAGGATCGCGCCCAGCAGCGCCAACAGGAACCCGGACAAGAGAAACCCCGCCAGGGCTCTTCCACTGCCGGAAGCGACCGCGCGCGTCTCGTGCGGGATGGGGACGGCGGAACTCACAGATTTGATTGTACCTTGGCTCAAAAAGTACGGGGCATCACAAATCGCCCCTGAAATTCCGCTTCGCGAATGCGTAGGCCGGGCCTACCGAATTCCGTAGATTTAATTGTTTCATCATAA
>Ga0335078_10007356_pt1 | contig 16337 bp, 12 predicted proteins | sample Lox_Sample_32_FD_206711 | JGI IMG/M metagenome (GOLD analysis project Ga0335078, IMG submission 206711) | Soil microbial communities from Loxahatchee National Wildlife Refuge, Florida, United States - Lox_Sample_3.2 | ecosystem: Environmental > Terrestrial > Soil > Wetlands | place: USA...
TGACCGAACACTCCTTCCAGGGCATCTTTCCCTCCCTCCATGGAGGAAAAGTGTCACCCATGTGTCCGGTACAATCTGTTACCTATGTCTCAGGTCGCTCACTGTGGCATCAAGAGCTTTGCAAGCAGTGGGCTGTTCGAAACTGCAGTTGCGATCCAAATTTTACCCCTGGTTTTCTTTCCTGGTTGGCGGGCGGGCCTCGACAGGCTGTTTATCGTAAGGAGTATTTGTGGAATCTGGATCTGCGGGCGCCGCTCCGGTCTCCTTGCGGCTGACCAAAGCGATCAACGAATTGCAGGAGATGCAGAATCTACTGCAATCGGGCGAGGGTTTCGGCGATCCCCGCATCCTCACCGATTTCCGCGACGCCGTGAACCGCGTGCGCAATGTCGCCTGGTCGCTCCAGCAGTATCTCGCCTCAAAAGCCACCGACCAGGATCCCGCCGGCGTGCTTTCCATCCTGGCCGGAGAACGGGTGCGCGTGGCCTATCAACTGTGCCAGGCGATCCAGGAAGATTTGCACGATGACGAACTCACGTTTCAGAAAGGCCAATTGATTCAGCTATCTCTCGTCGTCAGGGCCCTGGTTGAGCAGCTCGACAAGCTGGTTGGCAAGCCGGAGTAGCCTCCATCTTCGTATCAGCGAAAATCCGCGTAAATCCGTGGCAATGGAATTCTTGGGCAAGAACCTAAGGTCGAGTCCCATGAAAATCGCTGCCAACCCCGCGCGAATGGTTTGCATCCGTTTTCAGGCCGCCAGAATCAACATATTTTGTTATTCTGCAATCGTTTAGGCCTGTTCGCCACCATGAATATGATTGCGCCTTCTTCCACCAAAGGCCGGGGATTTTGCTGTTTTTGCGGCGCCGCGCTAGTGCTCGTATCAATCCTGCTCTTTTCGTTGGCGGCTTGGGCTCAGAGCAGCGATACGACGACATCCCCGCCCACTTCCGGCAGCACCAATTCTTCGGGCAGTCCGAACGGCCAGTTTTCGCTTTCCCCCGACAGTCCCTTCGCCGGCAGCGTCGCCGAGGGCAAAGCCACCGGCACCGTGATTCCCCTCTCTTTCAAGGACGCCGTTGACCGCGGCCTGCGCAACAATCTGGGACTGTTGCTGCAGGGCGACAACACCATGTACGTCCACGGCGAACGCTGGAAGGAGCTCAGCAACCTGCTGCCCAACTTCAACGCCAGCCTCAGCGAGAATGTCGTGCAGGAGGATCTCGCCGCCCTCGGCCTGCGCAGCAGTATCCTTCCCGGCATTCCCTCGGTGGTCGGCCCGTTTAACTATTTCGACGCGCACTTTTCCCTGCTCCAGCCCGTCTTTGACCTGCATGCGTTGCAACGTGAACGCGGCGCGTCCGCCAACGAAAGGGCCGCCCACCAGAGTTACCGCGACGCCCGCGAATTCGTGGTGCTGGCCGTGGGCAATGCCTATCTGCTCACCATCGCGGCGACCTCCCGCGTGGCAACTGCCGAGGCCCAGGTCGAAACCGCGCAAGCCCTCTACGATAAGTCGGCCGACCAGCTGAAAGCCGGCGTAATTCCCGCCATAGACGCCCTTCGCGCCCAGGTGGAGTTGCAGAGCCGCCAGCAGCAACTCATCGTTGCGCGCAACAACTATGCCAAGCAGAAGCTCTCGCTGGGACGCATCATCGGGCTTCCTCCCGGCCAGGAATTCACGCTCACTACCGAAGTCCCGTATGAACCCCTCGCGGTCATGGGAGTCGAGGAGGCCCTCAACCGCGCCTACGCCTCGCGTTCCGACTATCAGTCGGCGCGTATCAAGGTGGCGGCGGCGCAATATTTTCGCCGCGCGGCTACCGCCGAGCACATTCCCTCGCTGGGCATCGCGGCCAATTACGGCGCGGAAGGCGTGAATCCCGGCACGTCCCATGGAGTCTTCACCGTCGCCGGCACACTGAACATCCCCATCTTCGCCGGCGGCAAAGCGCACTCCGACACACTCGAAGCCGAGGCCACTCTGCGCCAGGCCCAGTCTCAGCTTGATGACTTGCGCGGCCGCATTGATTACGAAGTCCGCACCGCGTTGCTCGATTTAGGGGCCGCCGCCGATCAGGTACAGGTCGCCCGAAGTTCGGTGGACCTCGCCAACCAGACCCTTGCCCAGGCCCGAGACCGCTTCACCGCCGGCGTAACCGATAATCTCGAAGTCGTGCAGGCCCAGGAGTCCGTCGCCTCAGCTAACGAAAGTTACATTTCCAGTCTTTACCAGCACAACCTGGCCAAGATTGAAGTGGCCCACGCCCTCGGCATCGCCGAACAGGGCGTGATTCAATATCTGAACCGCCAATAATTTCTTATGGAACCTACCACGGAAGCGCCCGCGCATGAAGCTCAACCGTCCGCAGCCAGACCCGAAGCTCCTCTTCCCGCCTCTGACAGAGACCTGCGCTGGCGCCGCATCAAGGAGAGCAATCCCCGTTTTCGGCTGGCCCTGATCGTCGGCGGCATTGTGGTGCTCATCGCGGTAGCTTTCCTCTGGCGGTATCTGGGCAGCTATGAAGGCACCGACGACGCCCAGATTGACGGCCATCTCAGCTCTATCAGCGCCCGCGTCAACGGCCATGTGCTCAAGCTCTTGGTGGACGACAACCAGTACGTCCAGGCGGGCACGCCGCTGGTGCAAATTGATCCCCGCGATTATCAGGTCGCGGTGGATAAGGCCAAGGCCGACTATGCCGATGCCGAGGCCACCGCCCAGGCCGCCGAAGTCAATGTCCCTATTACTACGGTGAATACAGGCAGCCAGATTTCCAGCGCCGAGGCTGATGTAGAAAGCGCCCGCGCCGGCATCTCCGTCGCACGCCAGCAACTCGATGCCGCCCGCGCCCAGGTGCAACAGGCCGAAGCCAATAACGTGAAGGCGCAAAGCGATGTGGCGCGCTACAAGCAGTTGGTGGGAAAGCAGGAAATTTCCGAGCAGCAATACGACCAGGCAGTCGCCACGGCAGCAGCCGATGCCGCAGCTGTGGATTTCGCCCATTCCTCGGCCCGCGCCGCCGAGCATCAAGTCACGCAGGCGCAAAGCCGGCTGGCGGACGCCGAAGCCACCCTCCGCAACACAACTACTGCCCCTCAGCAGGTCTCCGCCATGCGCTCGCGGGCGCAGTCGGCGGTCGCGGCCGCGGCGCAGAAAAAAGCGCAGTTGGAACAAGCCGAGCTGAACTTGCGATACACCACCATCGTCGCGCCGGTCACCGGAATTGTCAGCGATCGCACAGTGGAAGTCGGCCAGAACGTGCAGACGGGGGAAGAGATGATGAAAGTCATCCCTCTCGACGATATCTGGGTCACCGCCAACTTCAAAGAGACCCAGTTGCGCAATATGCACCCGGGCCAGCGAGTCAGCATTGAAGTGGATGCCTATGGCCGCACCTTCAAGGGCCACGTGCAAAGCATCGCCGGCGCCAGCGGCGCGCGCTTCAGCCTGTTGCCCCCGGAAAATGCCACCGGCAACTTTGTGAAAGTGGTGCAGCGCATTCCGGTAAAGATCACCCTCGATCCCGGCGAAACCAAAGAGCACATCCTGCGCCCGGGCATGTCAGTGGACGCCAAGGTCTGGATCAGATGAGTGCCGCGGCCGTCCCCCTGGATGGCGCGGCGTTCGAGCGTCCCGCCATCAACCCCTGGATCATCGCCCTGGCCGTCACTCTGGCCACCTTCATGGAGGTGCTGGACACCAGCATCGCCAACGTCGCCCTGCCCCACATCGCCGGCGGCCTCTCGGCTGGCGTAGATGAAAGCACCTGGGTACTCACGTCCTACCTGGTTTCCAATGCCATCGTTCTTCCCTTGAGCGGATGGCTGTCTTCGATCATGGGCCGCAAGCGTTTCTACATGAGCTGCGTGGCCTTGTTCACCTTGAGCTCGTTTCTGTGCGGCTTCGCCACCAGCCTGCCCATGCTGATCGTGTTCCGCGTGATGCAAGGGGTAGGTGGCGGCGGCCTGCAGCCCAGCGAGCAGGCCATCCTCGCCGATACTTTTCCCCCCGCCAAGCGCGGCATGGCATTCGCGGTTTACGGGGTTGCAGTGGTTACCGCCCCAGCGCTCGGCCCAACTCTCGGTGGCTGGATCACCGACAACTACTCCTGGCGCTGGATTTTCTTCATCAACATTCCTGTCGGCATTCTCTCCCTGCTGCTGACTTCGCGCCTCATCCACGACCCATCATACTTCCGGCGGCGCAAGCTCTCGGAAACTAGGATTGACTACATTGGCCTGGGCATGGTCGCTCTCGGCCTCGGGACGTTGCAGGTGATCCTCGACAAGGGTCAACGCGACGACTGGTTCAGTTCGCACTTCATCGTTACGCTCTCGGTCGTCAGCGCCGCCTCCCTGATCTTTGTCATCTTTTGGGAGTGGTACCACAAAGACCCGATCATTGATCTTCATCTTTTCAAGCAGCGCACCTTCGCTGCCGCAAATTTCCTGATGTTCATGCTGGGCTTTGTGCTGCTTGGCAGCACGCTGCTTCTGCCTCTATTCATGCAGACCGAACTGGGCTACACCGCCGAGCGGGCGGGTTTGGCGCTGACCCCCGGCGGTCTGCTCATCATGGCCGTCTTGCCGTTCGTAGGATTCCTGCTTTCCAAATACGACGCCAGGCGGTTGATGGTTTTCGGATTGGCGACGCTCGCGCTGGCCCTGTTTCATATGACCCACTTCGACCTGCAGATGGATTTTCATACCGCCATGATGGCGCGTATCTATCAGGCTTCAGGGCTGGCCTTCTTGTTTGTGCCCATCAACACCGCCGCCTATGCGTACCTGCCCCGGGAGAAGAACAATGCTGCCTCCGGCCTCATGAACCTGGCGCGCAATATCGGCGGCAGCGTGGGGATATCCTTTGTCACCACCATGCTGGAACGCCGCCAACAGTTCCACCGGGTCCAGTTAGCCAGCCATCTCTCGGGGGCCAACCCTGATCTGCGCAACACGCTGGCTGGTATGGCAAGCGCAATCAGCTCCCATGGCGGAACTTCCTCGGCCGACGCTATGCACAAGGCCTATGCTCTGCTGGAGAGCGTCATCGTGCGCCAAGCCACCATGCTGGCTTACATTGATTGCTTCTGGCTGCTGGCAGTATCGAGCGTGGTGATGATCCCGCTGGTATTTGTGATGAAGAAGACCCGCGCCGGCGGCGGCATGGCCGCCCACTAGGCCCGTCTCGTGAAATGCCGGGAAACACCGTGAAAGGGCGCGGCTTCAGCCGTGCCGTAGAACCTCCCGAACGACGCGGCTTTCAGCCGCTGTGGTGCAGGCGCTCTCGCCCACGAAAAGCCTGGAATCCTTCCGTTGTTTCCTGACCATCGGCTACAGATCCGATCTCCCCAGCCTCACAACGGAATGATCTTGTGCAGTCCCTTCTTTTTCTTGTGCTTGCTGGATGACATGGCGGCTTCATCATCTTTTTCCTGCTGACTCGTGGTCTTGGCCGCACCAGCCTGTGCCTGGCCGTTCGCCGTTGGGGCGGGGCCGGAGTTGATCTCGTTGGTCTGGGGCGGCGCCGGCAAGGGTTGATTGCTGTCATCCGGAACGTTGGGTTTCAGTTCGTTGGGATCAGCGGGGCCGGCCACATTGGGCTTGAGTTCGTTGGGATCGGCTTGAGCGGGCGCCTGTGTGTCAGGGAACACCAGGCGATCATCGGAACGCGGCGGGGCCTGGTTCGGAGGCGGGGTTGCGCCCTGCTTCACGGTCTCAACCGTCACTGTGCCGGGCTCGCCGCCGCCCGTACCCGCCATAGCATTCGTGGCTTGGCGCACAACTTCGGTGGCGCTCAAAGGCTTGGGATCCACCAGCGTCGGTTCGCCCACCTGGGACGCTTCGGAGGTGTCGGGATGGCGGCGCATCGTATCCATCACCTTGGCCAGAGTTCCGCTGGCGTGGCGGCTGTTTTCCTCCGCCCGATTCTGGACAATGGCTTCATGGGTCGGCCGCGGAACGGGTTTGTGCAGCGCCGCCAGGCGGGCCTTGGCGTCATCAGTCCGCTCCATCATCGGATAGCGGGTGATGATGCGCGAATAGGCATCCGCGGCTTTGTTGGTGAAATCATCAATCAGGCGCTGCCGGGCCGCGACGCCCCTTGGGTCGGTAGGAGCAGGGCGCGACTTTACCAGGGCAATTTCGCGCTCGTAAGACTGCCCTAACAGGTAGAGAGCTTCATCAGCTTTGCTGTAAAGCGGATAGCGGTCCACCACGGAGCGCAGGCGCGCGATGGAAGCGGGGTAAATCTCGCGCATGTAATAAAAGCGGCCAATTTCAAATTCGCGCTGTGCCAGAATCTCCTGAACTTCCAGCAGCTTTTTCTTGGCTTCCGGCACCAGCTTGCTGTCAGGGAACTGCAGGATCAGGTTGCGATACTCCTCCTCCGCGCGCATGGCGTGAGTGAAGTCGCGGTCAGGCTTATCCATCTGCTGATAATGGATGTTGGCGATCTTCAGCTGGGCCTCGGCGGCCTCCGGCATATTAGGGAAGAAAGTCTTGAAGTCGTTGTACTCTACCTCGGCCTGGGCCAGAGCGGTCGTGCCGCCTTCGGCGTACCAGGAATCCGCCACCGCCAGCTTGGCGCGGGCGATGTATTCCGAGTCCGGGTAGGTGTTGATCATGGTCTGCAAGGTCATGCGGGCCACGTCGAAACGGTTGTGCTTCATGGCGTCCATGGCGCGGTCGAATAGCACCTTGTCGGGCTGCTTGGAGTCCACGTTCGCCAGCGGGTTATGGACTTTCTTGTTGGTGCAGGCCGCAGTAAAGGCCAGCGTGCCCGCCAACAGAAGCATCGGAATGCGACGTGACATAAGACCTCGGGAACTTCTTTCCGGAGATTCACGCGGAAAGACGCGGATTTCAAACCCAAGAAAATAAAGAGCTATCAGCGGACATCCGCGTGAATCTGCGGTGGCTTAGAAGTTTGCTTGACGTTACACTCTCTGCAACGTAGCTTCGGCGGCAGCTTTCAGCAATCCCCGAGCATTCTCTCTTGGATCGCCCTTGCCGAAGACGGCGTTGCCCGCCACCAGAATTTCTGCTCCAGCCCGAACCACTTGGCCAACCGTCTCGAGAGAAACTCCTCCATCCACCTCGATCCGGTAATTCAACCCCCGCCGGGTGCGTAACTCCGCCAAACGCCTGATCTTATGCAGCGAATTGGGAATAAACTGCTGCGCCCCAAAGCCCGGATTCACCGACATCACCAGCACGTAATCCACGATCTCAAGCACTTCGGACAAAGTTTCAACCGGCGTCGCCGGATTGATAACCACTCCCGCCTGGCAATCGTGACTCTTGACCAGGTGCAGGGTGCGATCCAGGTGCACGCAAGCCTCCTGGTGCACGGAAATCCAATCCGCGCCCGCCTCGGCGAACAACGGAATGAACTGATCGGCATCCTCGATCATCAGGTGGCAGTCGAGGGGCAGATCGGTCGCCCGGCGCAGAGACTTTACCACAGGCGGCCCGATGGTCATATTGGGCACGAAGTGCCCGTCCATGATGTCTACGTGGATGACACTGCCGCCGCCTTCGGCTGCAGCTCTGACTTGCTCCGCCAGCCGTGCGAAATCGGCCGAAAGAATCGAGGGTGCAAGCTCAATCAAACCTGGGTACCTGCATGAAAACTCTCGGGCAATTCTAGCATGGGATGCGGCGGAAAAGGACGTAGCGCGGACACTTCTGCCCGCGCCGAACGCCGGTCAAGTTCGGAATGATTGGCTCCGCCAGTGTGGCCAGACAGGACAGATCTTCTTTGCGAACTTTGCGTGCTTTGCGGTTCAAGCTTTCGACCGCCAGGTTCGCAAAGAACGCGGACAATAAACAGAAGCCTACACCGGGAAGGTCTTTTCTGTTTAGTGTGTGGTCTGTGCTCCCGTGTGGTGGTTAGAGCTTTCAAAGGCCCACGGGGGCAACAGCGCCACGCTACTGCACCCTGACCTTCACCGCATACTTCCGCCCCGGCACCACTTCCACTGGCGTGCCCGCTTTCAGATACGGCCCCAGCACGCTGGGATTCAGCCACTCCAGGTCCCAGCCGTTGGCGATTGCCACCACGGTGTACTTACCCGGCAACACGCGGGCCAGGGTAAAGGTGCCGTCGCTGTCGCTCTGATCGCGGCGAACTAGCGATGAATTGGTCTCAAACTTCTGCGGCACCAGCACAACCATCGCGCCGCCCAGAGGTTTGCCATCGCGCTGGGCGACGCCATCAACCCGGCCCAGGTTCTTCGTCATCTTGATGGTCAACTGGACCGTGCCCGCAGCCGCGATCTCTACGCTGCGGCCCTGCACCCGGCCGTCGCTGCCAGAGATGCTGCCGAGGGCCGAATCAGGCACATCTGCCACCGAAACTTGATAAGTGCCCGGTCCCAGGCTCGCCTGCTCGAACGCAAACTCGCCCGCCTGCGAAGTCTGGGTCCTAAAACTCTCACCCGATTCGTGATTGCGCAGGCGCACCACCGCCTCGGCAACAGGCTTGCCCTCGAACTGCACCACGCCTTGAATGCGCACTCCCGCCGAGGCCTCGGAAGCGTCGAGCTCGGCATCGCCCGCAACGTCTATGGACTTTGCCCGGTCTTGCCCCCCATTTCCCAGCGACTCGATGGCGAGCAAGTAATGGCCGGGCGCGAGGCCGTTGATTTCAAGCTCTCCGGAAGAAACGGTGTCCTCCTGCGCGGGCACGGGGATCACAGCGTTGCCGAAGGTTTCCTCCACAATGCCATTGGCGGGCTGCGCCGCGTCGGAAGAAGCCCGCGCCACAGAAAGATGCACCGCCGGAACCGCGTTCAGGCTGATGTCGGCGCTGTCGCGATCTCCGGCCGGGAGATCAATCGCGGAGGCATTTGCCGGATCAATCACTCCCGGATAGAAGGTGACCGGATATGCCACATCAAGCGCAGCATTCGGCGTCTCAGAGGGTGCGGCGGCCGTATCAGCTTCGCCGCTCACCTTCACATAGGGGCGCAGTTCACGGTTCGGAGTTTGCGCGTACCAGGGCTGGGCTGATACGGCCACGTAGTACTTGCCAGGGGAAAGGTGTACGAAGCTATAGAAACCCTGGTCGTCAGTGGTGGTCTGGTTGCGGAGTGAAATTTCGGATTGGCCCTCTTCAGTTGTCGCCCTGAAAAGCATCACTTGCGCTCCGGCGACGGGCTCGGCGTTGGTGTCGGTGATATTGCCGGAAATCGAAGCGTCGGGGTGCAGGCGGAAGGCGATGTTTTGCGTGTTCTGGCCGCGGCCAACCGCGACGCCGGTGAAGTAGCCATCGTGTTCGTCGAGGGCCTGGCGCCAGAATCCATGGGCCTGGGCCGACAACCAGTACTTGCCCGCCGCAAGATTGGGGAAAGTGAAACGTCCGTCAGGCCCGGTGAGCACCGTTTGCAGCGTGGACTGCTCCTGCGAAAGGCCAATCTCAACTTTGGCGTGGGGAACAGGCTCGGCGCTTACTGCGCTCGTAACCACGCCGCTGATCTCGAACCCCTTAGCGGATGCGGCCGGCTTCCTGGCTTGCCCGTAAGCAGCCAGCACAAAAAGAAACACAGGAAATAATCTGCGCAAAATGTGGGCGCGGGCGTCACCGCCCGTGCGGGAACTCGAGGCGCACAGCGTTCGCAGGCAAGAGTGCCCGCGCCACATCGCACGCACATTCGTGCTGACGGCTGACGACCAACGACTAACGACTAAACTCAATTTCCCGCCTTCAACACTTCCAGATTGATGCTCGCCTTCTGCCCCGGCTCCAGCGTCACATGCGTAGCCTTGGCCAGGTATGGCTCGATCGCCTCCGGATCGGCATATGCCAGATTGTCGAGCCGGTCCACCGCGAACACGCTGTAGTCTCCGGGTGAGAGATTTTCGAATTCGAATGGGCTGCCCGCACGTCCTACGGTCACAACTGGTTGGCGCGGCGCTCCCTGGCGTACAGCTACCACCGCCGCAGTGACCGGCTCGCCATCCGAAGTGATGGTGCCGTTGAGCGTGGCGCTGTCATCGCGCAGAACGATTTCGATGGGCGGGGGCTGCGCTCCGGCAACTACGGTGAGATCGTCGCGCAGCAGGTCGGTGCTGCCGCTCACCGCCGACTGCACGTGCCAGGGTCTGCGGGCCGTGAACTCGGCGGAGTAGGTCCCCGGCTCTATGCCGCGGATCGCGAGGCCGGCATCATCGCGTCCGCCGCTTACACTGTATCGCCCATTTCCCAGCGGGCGGTCGCGGGAAACCAGACTGAATTCCAACTGTCCCCAGGACCCGCTCAGATACCCTCCGCCGGCCCGGCCGGTGATGCTCACCGCGGTTCCGCCTGCGCGTTCGAGACTCACCTCGACCGGGATGAACGGCTGCGGAGCTAGAACCAGGCGGATTCCGGCGATATCGGTAGTCACGTCCAGTGGGACTCTGGCCTGCAGCGGTTCCTTGTCCGCAGTCATGGCGCGGGCTCTCAGAATGTATTCGCCCGCTGGAACTCGCAGGGTGAATTTTCCATCGCGAAAGCGGTACTGCTCCCGGATGGAAACTTCTTCGCCGGAGGTGGATTCCAGACTCAGAAACACATCATGGCTGGGCGGCAATCCCACGATCACACCGGAGAGCGTACGGGCGGGGACCGTTCTGAGCGAAAAATTGGCCGTGGCTTGGTCGCCCGCGCCCACATCAACGGCGGTGGCGGCCGACATGTCTGGCGCTGCGGGATAAAAGACCGCCGGGTAGCCTTGTTCTTTTTCGGCTTGGCTGGCGGCTTCTTTCTTTTGCTTCGACTGCACGGCTGACTCCGCAACCAGTTCCTCGTCTGGGTGGGCCTCGATTTGGCCTCCGAATTCGAGGCCGGGGCCGGCTTCCACGTAGTAGGTACCGGGTGTGAGGCCGGAAACGCGAAAGTTTCCGTCTTCGTCGCTGGCTGTGGTCGAACGCTGCTCCAGGCGTTTGCGGCCTTCCTGAATTCGCGAGGCCAAAATTTTCACGCTGATGCCCTCAAGGGGCATGCCGGCAGACTCAATGTGGCCGGTGATGACCGCTTGCGGTATGAGTTTGACTACGACCGGCGAACTCTCGGGCCCGACTTTTGCAATGACTGGGCGGACGGCGAGCGAGGGGCTGAGTTCCTGTTCGGTGAAGAATCCCGGCTTGCGGGCGCTCACGGTTACGTCGGACTCTGGCACGTCAGGGAATTCAAAGCGGCCATCCAGGCCAGTGAGCATAGCGCGGCCCGTGCCCACCGTGATTTCCACTAAGGCGTGCGCGATGCCCTCCCCGGTAGCTGAGTTGATTACGGTGCCGCTGAGTGTGTATCGGCCGGGGGGATTGGCGGCCTGCGGAGATGGGTCGGCAGGAACTTGGCCGGAAGCAGATGCAGCCAGAATCAGGCAGCCGGAGAAACAGAGCAGCGAGAACGCCACCCCGGTAACGGAAAGACGGCCGGAGTGCAGAAACTGGGGCATAAGCTTCAGGACAGTCTAAACGGACAGCCTCAGAGTATTAGACCACGGGGTGTGCGATTTTGTTGCATCGGCCGCCGGGAGGAATTGAGATGACGGCGCACGAGATGACCGACGACTGATTTGCCGTAAGTTATTGAGAATACGTGTAAGTGATTGAAAGTTCGTAATAGCCTGCAAAAATCCGCCTCCAGGAGGCGATTTGTGCGCGGGATGGCCCCTAGGCTACCTCGGAGGGAGATCATCGTTTCTAGGGCCGTTTCCGGCCATTCCAGGGGAATTTTAAACGGGGACCTCAGCCTGCATCGCCACAGCGGATTCGACTGGCGCATGCGATTTTTCCCAATGTGGGAACGTTAGCTGCAAGTTATTGAAACTCGATGGGGAGCACTCAGCATTCGGCGCTTCGCACTTAGCATTTGGCACTTGGCATTTGGCCGTCGGGGCCGGTGGGTCAGCACTCGGCAATCAGCGCTCAGCATTCAGCACCAAGGACCGTTCCGTGACTGAATGCTGTCGAATGCTCGTGCCACGCCTGCACGCGCGAGGACGGCGCCTGGGTTGGGTTGCTGAATTGATGATTGCCAATCCCTCACGGCCAAATGCTAAGTGCCAAATGCTAAATGCTGAGTGCTGAATGCTGACTGCTGAGTGCTGACTGCTCCGTCATGCTACGCTCGTGAACTCGTGAGCATAGGAATCGAAGCCGCGCCGGTCGCGTTCAGCATGGCGGCGGTATGCGCGTGGGGAACCAGCGACTTTCTTGGCGGCTACGCAGTCCGGCGGGCCAATGCGTTTCTGTTGACCAGCGTTACTCATGCGGCCGGATTGGTCTTAATGATCACGCTGGCGCTGGCGGCTCACGCCGAGCAGCCATCGCGCTCTGCCATCGAGTGGGCGATGGCTAGTGGAATCAGCGGTGGGGCGGCGCTGGCTTTTTTCTACCGGGCGCTTTCGGCGGGTAGCATGGGATTGACTGCAACCATCGGGGCAGTGTTGGGCGCGGCCATTCCGGCGGTGGTGGGCATCGTTAGCGAGGGCTGGCCGGGATGGGCGCGGGTTGCGGGATTTGTGCTGGCGGGCCTGGGCATATGGCTGATTTCGCGGACTGAAGGGAAAGAGCGTCCCCGAGGGTTGGGTTTTGCGGTTTTGGCAGGAATCGGTTTTGCCGGTTTCTTTTTGTGCATGAGGCAGGCGGGCGGCGGCTCGGCGCTTTGGCTGGCAGGATGGGCGCGCGTGGCGGCCTTGCTGTTGACAGGGGCAGTGGTGCTCGCGGGACGGAGCTTCGGGCCTTTGCCGCGGCAGAGCGCGCTGCTGGGTGCGATTGCCGGCTGCCTGGATGCTTCCGGGACGGCACTGTTTGTGCGTGCCAGCCAATCGGGAAGGCTGGATGTTGCGGTGATGCTGACATCGCTGTATCCGGCGATGACGGTGATCCTGGCGCGGATGATCCTGAAAGAGCACTTCTCGCGCTGGAAAGTGGTAGGGCTGTTGGCGGGATTGGCGGCGGTGGTGCTGATTGCGGCATGAACTACCTTGGCCACGGATTCACAGGGATTTCACGGATTAAAATCAAGAACAATTCTTTGATCCGTGGAAGTCCGTGTAATCCGTGGCCAAGAAATTGAATTTTGTGTGAGGCGTATGGCGCTGGTCGAGATTCGCAATCTTACGAAAGTGTTTCCGCTGGGGGAATCTATCTTTGGCGGCGGAGCGAAGGGTGAGGTGCGCGCGGTGGACGATGTTTCGCTGGATATTCAGGCAGGCGAGACTCTGGGGCTGGTGGGCGAGTCGGGATCGGGCAAGAGCACGCTGGGGCGGCTGGCTTTGCGGTTGATTGAGCCAACTTCGGGCAGCGTCCGCTTTGAGGGCAAAGAGCTTGTGGGGGCGGGACACGGCGAAATGCGGCGTCTGCGGCGCGATATGCAGATCATTTTTCAGGATCCGTTTGGCTCGCTTGACCCGCGCATGAGAGTGGAAGATGTAGTCGCCGAACCGCTGATCGTTCACGAGAACCTCGACGGAGCGGCTCGGCGTTCGCGGGTCAGCGAGTTGCTGCGGGCGGTGGGGTTGGATGGATCGGCGATGCGGCGCTCTCCACACGAATTCAGCGGCGGGCAGCGGCAGCGGGTGGGGATTGCGCGGGCGCTGGCGTTGCGGCCGAAATTTATTGTGGCGGATGAGCCGGTTTCGGCGCTGGATGTGAGCGTGGGCGCGCAGATTGTGAACCTTCTGGCGCGGCTGCAACGGGAGTTTGGGCTGACTTATCTGTTCATTTCGCACTCTATGCCGGTGGTGAGGTATCTGGCGACGCGAATTGCAGTGATGTATCACGGGAAGATTGTGGAAGTGGGGGATTCTCAGCAGGTTACGGAGAGGCCGCGAGACGAGTACACGCGCACGCTGCTGCAAGCCACGCCGGAGATGGCGTGAGGGGTGCTCGGTACTGCGCCCGAAGAGTTCTCATGCTCAACTAAGTGTTAATCGGGATCGATTATTGGCGTGGCATCGCCATTCGCGGATTGGCGAAGATTTTTCTGATCATCCTCCAAACAAGACGTTCCATAGCGATCACTATGCTCAGGACGAGCAATCCGGCAAACACCAACCACCACTTCAGATGGGCAAGCATTTGGATGTAGGCCCCGGTTTCACTGAAGCTGGACCACTCCTCCACGATCCGTCCGTCCACGAACCGCCAAATGGTGATGCCACGAATCTCCACCTTGGTTCCGGTGGGAGGAAGACCTTCATAACCTGAGCCGGTATGGGTCCCTTGAAACGTCCATAGCACGGCCACCTTGTCCCCTTCCGCGACCATTTGCTGGACGCTTATCCGGAGGTCAGGAAATGCCTTCTTCTCAGCGTGCACTGCCTCCTGGTCGGTTTTCAGGTCCACCGACCGGTGAAGTCCGTGGTTTTTGAAATCCGGCGCATAGATTTCGTCCGCCACCTGGAACTTTCCCTGGTTGAAAATCTCATCAAATACCCGCATGGCCACCGCTTTGTTCCTGGCCTGGATCGACCCCTCGGGAGTTAGCAGCCCTTGGGCCATCAGCAAAGCAACGGTCAGAAAACCCTGGGCGAAGACAGACAGCATGCGCATGGCTACCTCTCCCTGTTGGTGGAGTGCGGGTCGCAGCCTACCTACGTTTGGAACTGATGATAATAACGAAAGGTGAAGGGCAAAGCAGAAGCTACAAGTCACGTGACGAATCCAGAGGATTTCGCTCGTGACCTCCGAAAGGGGTTCCATGAGTGAAACGGGATTTACCGTCAACTTTAGCTCCGGTATCGGCTGGTCAGCCGGGCCGAGTGAGGGCTCGGGAAACGTGATACGCTTCTGTGCCTCATCACTAGAGTGTTATCTATCCGGAGAAATACCAACATGAAAGCCCCCGCATTGTTTCTGTTCGGATTTGTGCTTTGCGCCGCCTCAGCCTTCACGCAAACCGAATCCGAAGTTCGCGAGCGAATCGTGGGCACGTGGAAGATGGTTTCCGCAGTAGACATCATGAAAGACGGCACCACTCGTCCATATCCTACCTATGGTCCCCACGGCAAAGGCTTCCTCATGTACCAGCGCGACGGTTACATGTGCGCTGACCTTGTGAATCCCGACCGTCCAAAATGGGCTGATCCAGTGCATACGACGCCTGAGGAAAAGGTCGCTGCCGCCGATGGCACTTTTGCCTACTGTGGCCGCTACGAGATCGACGCCAAGCGAAAGCAAATCATTCATCTGCCGGAAGTGGCAACCGATCCGGGATACGTGGGATCGCGCCAAGTCCGGCCTTATGTCTTCGAAGGCAGACATCTGGTCCTAAGCGACATTGAGAAAGACGATCCCTCAGTTGCCCGCTGGAAAATTGTTTGGGAGAAAGTCCCGTAGGTTTTGCCGGCCGAAGGATAACGGCAGATGCTAAATGCCCGGTACTGACTGCCGAATGCTCGTGCATTGTCTTACTGTCGCGCCTGTCGCATAATTCCGGCTATCACAAAATCGCACACAATCCGTAAGCGCAAGCCGCAGAGTGACGCCCTGCCGCCGCAGACCGATGCCCGGCTGGGGCGCATGGTGCGGTTGTTGATGGACTATCCCACGGTGGTGCTAAGCGGGACAAAAGTGGCGCAGGAGATCGGCACCACCCGCTCGGAAGTGTGGCGGCTGGTGCAGCGCTTGCGCGGGTTCGGGACGGCGATTGCGGGGCATCCGCATACCGGATACACACTGCGGTCGGTGCCTGATCTGCTGCTGCCGGAAGTGCTTGCGCCCTTGCTGCGGGGAACGATCTTCGGCCAGCACCTTCATCACTACTTCAAGATCGGCTCGACCAACACAGCGGCGATGCAGGCGGCGAGCGAGGGCGCGCCGGAAGGCAGTGTTTTTCTTACTGAACACCAGACCGCGGGACGCGGCCGGGGCGCGCACCAGTGGCACTCGCCGCAATCAGCCGGAATTTATTGTTCGGTGATTTTGCGGCCGTTGCTGGCGCCTTCCGACGCGCTGGTGCTTTCCCTCGCCGCGGGGCTGGCGGTGCAGGCGGTTTTGCAGGTGATGGCCCCGAAGATGGCGGTGGATTTGAAGTGGCCGAACGATTTGCTGGTGGATGGAAAGAAATTCTGCGGCATCCTCACCGAGATGAACGCCGAGGCGACCAAAGTGCGATATGTAGTGATTGGGATTGGGGTCAATGTGAACCACGAAGAGTTTCCCGAGGAACTGGAGCCGCTGGCAACGTCTTTGTGTCTCGCTTCAGGGCATGAATGGTCGCGGGTAGAGCTTTGTGTTGCTTTGTTAAAATCGCTGGATCGCGAGTATCGAAATTTGTTGCAGCGTCCGGATGCGCATGACTCGATTTTGCGGCGGTTTCAGGAGCGGTCGTCGTCGGC
>Ga0335078_10007357_pt1 | contig 16336 bp, 11 predicted proteins | sample Lox_Sample_32_FD_206711 | JGI IMG/M metagenome (GOLD analysis project Ga0335078, IMG submission 206711) | Soil microbial communities from Loxahatchee National Wildlife Refuge, Florida, United States - Lox_Sample_3.2 | ecosystem: Environmental > Terrestrial > Soil > Wetlands | place: USA...
GTATCAGCTTGGGCGGTTCCTGACCGCGGGCATGCGAAGATACCTTGTGGCCACGGAATTGGCCATACCGGAATGGACCTTGGGTGGATTTTCGAACATGGGCGTCTGGGATCCCGACAAAGAAATCACCCAACCCGAGTGCCTGGGGGGATGGTTTGTTTGCCCGCCGGTGTTGCGCTGCCAACTGGTGGGAGTAGGCGTTATCACATTCCAAAACCGCCTAAGCCTGACAATTCAAATACACCCGGACCTCACCACCGAGGCGAAAGTCCCCCAGATGTGGATACGAGACTGGGTTAAGGAAATCGAGATTGACGTGGCGAGCATCTTAAAGCCCCCGACCGGCGAACCGGCTTGGGCCTAGAATTTGAAAGTGGCGGCAACGTTGACGGCGTTGTTGAATGTCTTGTAGGTTCCGTCCGCCAAAGCATTGGAGTCATTTTGAACCGTGTGCCCGCCATTGTAGGCGAAGTGATAGGCAATCGCCCAATCCCAGTGCCGGCCACGACGGCCAAACCCGACACTGCCGAGCTGCAGGTTGGCATCCGGAATGAGCGGGTTGAAATTGGCGTCCGGGCTGGAATTCTCGCTGTAAATATATCCCACGCTGGCGAAATACCCCTTGCCGAGCTGCCGTGTGGCGCCGAATTCATACATGAAGCCCGATCGGTAGTTCAATGGAATGGGCACATTCCCAAACGGAGTGTTCTCCAGCACAATCTGCTTCACAGCGCTCCATTCGGTCCAATCCAGGTCAAACTCGAAATTCCAGTTTGTCGTCGGCCGGAATGAAATGCCACCCACGACGAATTGCGGGAAGTTGATCGAAGCACTGGAGGACGTTGATGACGGAGTGGGCGCGCCCAGCAGGGTCTGTGAGGCTGTGCCTTTGTAATCCAGCGTGGTCGCGTAACGATAGTTGGCGCCAAACGACCACATCGGATGCGGTTGCCATAAAATTCCCGCATTAAAACCAAAGCCGGTGTCATCGCCGTCGAATTTGAACTGAGTGGCTCCGGAAGGGTCGAGGGCTTGATTGAATGTCGCCTGAGAATAATTGATGGTCGGGCCAATGGCGATGGAAAGCGTGCGATGAACTTTCAACGCGATAGCCGGATTGAAACAGGCATACAAAAGGCTGCCGCTCTCGGCCACCGTGTTGAACGGCGAATGATTTCCCCAGTCCAGCGACAGGCCGTAGGGCGCATAAATGCCAAGGCCAATGGAAATCGGCGCGTTGGTAAACGAATGCACATAGTAAATTTGCGGAACGGCCTGGAGCGCGGTATCTGTTTTCGCAGTCGCGCCGTTCATTGATGTGAATTCGGTGTCGGCGGAAATCACATAGAGTCCCACCCGGATATTGTCGCCTTCCAGTTGCGTCATGCCGGCCGGATTATAATAGATGGCCGATGGGTTGTCCGCGGTGGCCGCGAACGCGTTACCGCGCGCGATGGCCTCCGGGTCTTGATTCGGCAAACGGAAGCCGACTGCGCTCGACCTTTTTGGAACCATTAGACACAGGCTTGCTGTAATCAAAAACGCCAAAGCAAACCGGTTTCCTGCGTGCCATGCCGCGACCGGACAGTATGGTTGGTTGTGCATATTACGGCCTTCAGTCTTCTTTATCTCCTGTATTTCGGACAATGACTGCCCTGTTACAGGACAAGATTATTGTTTGCCCGTCTTAATTCAATGAAACTCCGCCAAGCCTTCATGAGGACAGCCTGGCCGTAGTATGAATCAAAGCAGCGGCAGTGCCAAACAGCGGCTCAAATTGTTGTGGCCATTGGCGTAAAGTGTCCATCGAAGGGTTAATAATCCCTTTGTTTTGGCGTGAAAAATGGTCTATTCATTGTCTCTGAAATGAACCAGGTCACCAACAGCAACGGAAACGCGAAAGGCGGACAACAACTTCGCGTGCTCAAAAAAATTGCGGAGAGCGAAACCGCTTCAAGTCCCTCCGGCGTAAAGGAAAGTCTGGTGACGTTCCAGACTGCCGAAGGGCTGGAGTTGCGCGGCGCACCGGTGCGTGTGACGCGGCACACGGCTGTGTTTGAATTGTATAATCCAAACGTTATACCGCGGCATTCCGAAGCGTTGAGCGAATTCGAAATCGTTGTAAACGATCGAATGGTTTATTCCGGTCGCGCCGTAGTTCGCGGCATCGCGGACGCTGGCAGCACCGCAACCTGTGAGGTGAAGCTGGACGAATCGTGTTGGAGGGATATTGACCTAAGTTTGTTGACAAAACGCGATGGACGGCTGACGCAGGAATTCAACTCATTCATCAATGAATGGCAGAAACTCTACAATATCCTCCCCGAATTCAAAATCGTCATCGCCGACATGCAGAGTTTTTTTATGGATTTGCGATTGTGGCTCGAACAAATCGAGCTGGGCGTGCGTTCGCAACCAGCCGGAGACCGGTTTGAAATCGAACGCGAGGCGATCTTGGCGGTGCAAGAGCCGATCGTAAGAACCGCTTTGCAAATCCTGGAACAATTTGAACTGGCGGCTCAAAAGGTGGAGCCTGATCTGCGGGCTGCGCACATGTATTACATGAGACGGCAAATTCACCCGTTGGTTCTGTGTGCCCCCTTTATTCACCGTACGTTTTACAAGCCGCTCGGGTACGCCGGAGATTATGAGATGGTCAACATGATGGTGAGAGATCCGTATGAAGGAGGCTCGGTTTTTGCCAAAATCATGAACCGCATTTTTCTGAGCACTCCACCCGTTGAAGCTCATCGTGACCGGTTGAGCTATTTGACGCAGTTGCTCAAGAACGAATCGCTACGTGTGCTTTACGATAAACGCGCCGCGCGTATTTTCAACATGGGATGCGGGCCGGCGAAAGAGATTCAAAATCTTTTGGCAGACTGCGAAATCGGCCAACAAACACACTTTACCCTGGTTGACTTCAATAACGAAACCTTGGCTTACACATCAAAGATTCTTAACGATGTCAAGCAGCACAACAGGTGCTCAGCGCAATTTCAAATGGTGAAAAAATCGGTCAACCAACTGCTGAAAGAAGCCTTTAAAAATCAAAGTGGCAAGGCGAAATACGATGTCGTCTACTGCGCCGGCTTATTGGATTATCTTACCGATCCCGTTTCCAAGCGACTCTTGGAGGTACTGTATGATTTGGTTGCCCCCAATGGTTTGCTGGCGATAACGCAGGTCGATGAATCTAATCCCTCGAGAAATTGGATGGAATATGTGTTGGATTGGCATTTGATTTATCGCGACGGACAACAGTTGGCCGCCTTGGTGCCAGATTCAGCGCAACCGGACCTGGTGACCGTTCGCTCGGTGGGGACGGGAGTGAATGTTTTTCTTGAAATTAGAAAACCAAGAAATGCCTGAAACATCACCATTGACGCTTTCTGAAATTCACGATGCCTTTGCCGTGTATGAAAGACGCGTTCGGATTACCAACTACAAGGTTGGATGCGCCCTGGCTTTCATTTTTATGCCAGCGGGCGCCTCGCTGGATTATTACGTTTATCGAGGACACTTTTTTTTCGAATTTCTCAAGTTGCGCTTGCTGTGCTCCGCATTGCTGGCATTCATCTGGTTTTTATTAGAGAGCGAAATCGGCATTCGATTTTACCGCTTTCTTGGCTTCCTAGTGGCATTTTTACCTCTCGCGTTTATCTCTTGGATGATTTACGCAACCGATGGCGCCGATTCACCCTATTACGCGGGACTGAATCTGGTAATGCTCGGTGCCGCGATTCTTCTGCGATGGACATTACTGGACAGCATTATGGTTTTTGTTCTCTCGCTCGCCACCTATCTGGCGGCGTGCATGTTGAACGGGAAAGTCGGGGCCCAAGGTATTCTTTTTAACAACTTTTACTTTTTGTTCGTTACAGGCGTTTTCATTATTACGGGATCGTGGTTCTACAATCAGATTCGTTTTCGCGAATTTGCCTTGCGTTACGAACTGGACAAAAACCGGGCAGCGCTCGAAGAAAGCAATCGCAAGCTTCTCGAACTCGACCAGATCAAAAGCCGCTTTTTCGCCAACATCAGCCACGAATTGCGCACGCCGCTCACATTGCTGCTCGCGCCGCTGGAATCGCTGATGCAGCGCTTCAACCGCGCATTCGACGAGGACACGCGCAATCTTCTCGTTACGATGCACGCCAATGGCATGAGGCTGCTCAAGCTCATCAACGATTTGCTCGACCTCGTGCGCCTCGAATCCGGCCGCATGGAAATCAAGCATGAGCCGCTCGAAGTCGCGGAATTCGCCAAAGGCCTCGCCAGCGCGGCGCGGCAGGTGGCCGACGACAAGCGCATCAAGCTCGAAACGTTTGTGGATCCGGCGCTGGGCACGGTGCTGGCCGATCGCGACAAGCTGGAGAAAATCGTGCTGAACCTCGTGTTCAACGCGCTCAAGTTCACGCCCGCCGGCGGGACCGTGTCCTTGCACGCTGAAAAACAAGGCGAAGGATTCGTTTTGATTGTGAGCGACACCGGCATGGGCATTGCCGAGAAGAATCTGCCGTTCATATTCGATCGCTTCTGGCAGGCCGACGGTTCGTCCAAGCGTAAATATCAGGGCGTGGGCATCGGTCTGGCGCTCGTGAAGGAACTGGTCGAAATTCAAAACGGCAAGGTCACGGTGGAAAGCCAGGAAGGCAAAGGGACCACGTTTACGGTGCGGCTGCCCTATGAAAAGGCCAAGGTGGCAGAGAAGGAAGCAAAACCCGAAACCGGAGAAAAGGTTGCCGGCGAGCCGGAAGCCGGCGGGACGGTTACGTCGGAGGAATGGCTGGCGAATTTGTACCGGCGGGCCGAGTTGTTCCCGGCCTTGACTCCGCTGCAACAGGCCGTCAAGCCGGTCGAGTTCACCGGCAACGGCCGACGCGCCACGTTGCTGGTGGCCGACGACGAGCCGGACATGCTGCGCTTCTTGAAATCGCAGTTGGCCACGCAATACGAGGTGATTGAAGCGGTGGACGGCCAACAGGCGGTGGAAAAGGCGAGCCAGTTTCTGCCGGACATCATTCTGCTGGATATGATGATGCCGGAGAAGGACGGCTTGCAGGCCTGCCGCGAAATCCGCGCGCATACGCCCACGCAGAACATTCCGGTCATCCTGCTTACCGCGCGCGCCGACGAGGAGACAAAATTGACCGCGCTGGGAGTCGGCGCGAGTGATTTCCTGGCGAAACCATTTTCGACGACGGAGTTGCACGTGCGCATCAAAAACCTGGTCGAGTCGCACGGATTCCAGCGCAAATTGTCCAAGCAAAATCAGGCGCTCGAATCCACCATCGAACAGCTCAAGGACACCGAGTCGCAACTGGTGCAGACCGAAAAACTTGCGTCGTTGGGGCGCATGAGCGCGGGCATCATTCACGAAATCAACAATCCGCTGAATTTCGCCACGACCGGCCTGTTTGCCCTGCGCCACAAGAGCAAACTGCTCGCGCCGGAGCAGCGCGGCGAATACGACGAAATTCTCCGGGACGTTGAAGAAGGCATCAAACGTGTGCGCGACATCGTGTCCGACCTCCGCACGTTCACGCATCCCGACACCGAACAACGCGACCAGGTCGAGGTGGCCGAAGTCGTCGGCGCGGCGTTGCGTTTTCTAAGTGGCGAATGGCGCGACAAGGTGCAGATTGAACAGAAGCTGGCCGAACGCCAGGCGCTTTGGGCCAATCGCAACAAAATGGTTCACATTCTGGTGAATCTGTTGCAAAATTCTCTGGACGCGTTGCGGCATAAGAAATTTGCCGGTGAGCAACCGACCATTTGGATCGAAGGCCGCGTGGAAAACGAGCGGAGCTTCATCGTGATTCGGGATAATGGCACGGGCATAGACGCGGAACATCTGGACAAGATTTTTGATCCGTTTTTCACAACGAAGGAAGTGGGCGAAGGCATGGGATTGGGCTTGAGCATTTGCTATCGCATTGTCCGGGAATACGATGGGCGTATTTCCGTCAGGACCGAAGGCGGCAAGTATTGTGAGTTCACGCTCGAATTTCCCGTGAAGCGGCCACCCGCGGCTTCGACGGAGCAACGGCATGGAGAATTTGTACAACTATAAAAAATTTGCGGTCCTTTACGTGGACGACGAGGAAAAATCGCTGACCAATTTTTCCCGCGCGTTTGGCGATCAATTTCACATCTTCACGGCGTCCAGCGCCCAGGACGGCCTGAAGCTGCTCGAAGAGCGGGCCGATGAAATCGGCCTGTTGATGACTGACCAGCGGATGCCCGGCGAAAAAGGCGTGTGGCTTTTGGAACGCGCGCGGAAACTTCGCCCCAACATGATCCGGGTGTTGGTTACCGCTTACGCGGACATGGACGCCGCCATCGCCGCCGTCAACAGCGGCGCGATTTACAAATATGTCACCAAGCCGTGGGACCCGCCGCAGCTTGAACAAACGCTCAAACGCGGCCTGGAATATTTCATGGTGCGGCTGGAGCGCGACCAGTTGCTTACGGAAAAAATGTCGGTAATCCGCAACATGATGATTGCCGACCGGATTGTGAGCCTGGGCCTGCTGGCCGCCGGCCTCAGCCATCACATCCGCAATTCGCTCGTGGCGGTGAAGACCTTTCTCGACCTCGCCCCGGTGAAAATGGCCGAGGAAAAATCGGCGATGAAAGGTCTGCGCAACCCCGATTTTTGGAAGGAATACCACCAGAACGTCCAGTCACAGATCGAAAAAATCAACGGCTTGCTCAAGGATTTGTGGACGGCCTCCGGGACGCCGGCTTTTTATTTCAACGACAAGGTGTTCATCCACGAAATCCTCAACACGGCCCTCAAATCGTTTGAGAACCAATTTACCGCACGGCGCATCCAGGTTGACAATCAGATTCCTGATTCGTTGCCGGCGCTACAGGTGGACAAGCCGAAATTCAACCGGCTGTTCGAGCTTTTGCTGAAGGACGAATTGGCCAGCCTGCCGGCGGGCAGCCGGGTCGCGCTGACGGCAGAACTGAAAAAAGACGATGCCAGGCCGGAGATCCAGGTCCGAATCAGCGACAACGGGCCGGGCCTGCCGCAGGAAGCATTGCGCGTTGTGTTTGATCCGTTCGTCGTGCGTGGCGACACGCCGTCCGAATATGGTATTCACCTCATGGCGTGTTTCTTTATCGTTTATCACCACGGTGGGAAAATTGACGCCAAAAGCCAGCCCGCGCGCGGCACCACATTCACAATAACCCTGCCGCTCAATCCAGAACACGCCGCACCGCCCAGCGAGCAGGAATTTCTCCAGAAGGTCCTCCTCAACGAAGAACTGTGGGAAAAATTGATTTCGTCTGAATAGATTGAGCCGGGTCTTCCTGAAAATCGCCCATTTTCGGCCCATTTTCTCGTGCGCTTCCGGCCAATAATGAATTGACCTGAAGCCAAAAGCAGTACATAATCCAGCGGTAGTGACGCCAACCGAAAACAGGTTTGCTTCATTCGGAACGGCAACGTCATGAGAACGCTTTTGGTTTTGGCCGCCCATCCCGATTTCGCCGAAACGATTCGCGCGGGTTTGAACCCGGAGCAGTATCGCGTCGTCCATCGCGCCAACGCCCAGGAAGCCGAGCCGCTGCTCGCTCATGGTCTGGCCGGCGCGTGCATTGTTGATCTGGAACTGCTCGGCGTGCAGGGCATTTGGGCTGTTGAAAAGCTTCGACGGCACAATGCCAGATGTCCGGTCATCGCTTACACCACCGCCAGGAAATCCGAATGGGAGGAGGAAGCCTACCTGCACGGCGTGACGCACGTTCTGACCAAACCCGTCCGCATCCGGCTTCTGAGCGAGCTGCTGGACCGCCTGTGGGAAGTGCCGCAACTCTCCATCCCAACGCCACCGCCCGCGCCCGTGTCGCCGCCACTTTCCCGCACCGCGGAACCTCCTGCGCCACGGTTTGTCGGTACATCCCACACCCTCGGCGTGCTGCGCGATTTTTCCTCCATCCTCATGCATTCGCTCAATGCCGAGTTGATGCTCAAGCAATTCCTGCTTTTCCTGCGCGAAACCCTCGGTGTCAACCGCGCCGCGATTTTCCTGAACCGCCCTCATTCACCACCCGTTGAACCGCCTTCGGCGGAGGGAGGCCGCCACTTGCGCGCCGTGGCCGCCATCGGCATCGCGCCGGGACTGCTCGAACATTTCGAATTGTCACCCGATGCCGGCATTGGCGCCCAACTGTCGAGTCTGGGCCGGATTCTGCGCCGCAACAGCGACGAGGCGCGCGCGGATGCCGCGACGCAGAAGGAATTTGAACTGCTCGGCGCGCAAATCGCGGTGCCGATCCTCGACCGTGACACCATCGTCGGCGTTGCCGTTTTCGATGGCCGCGTCACCGGCGAACTGCTCGCCAACGACGAATTGGAACTGATTTTCCATTTGCTCGAACAAGTCGGGCTGGCGCTTCGCAACATCTGGCTCTACGACCAGCTGGCCGGCAATCACGAGATGATGACCGACGTGCTGCGCGAATTGAGCAGCGCATGCATCGTGGTGGGACACGATCTGAAAGTGCTCCACGCCAACAAGGCCGCGCGCCGGCATTTCGGCCGGAAAAACCAGCGTAGCGGCGAGCTGGAATTCACCGATTTGCCGCAATCGCTCGGCGCGAAAATATATCAGGTCCTGCGCACCGGCGCGGCCATCGGCCCGTTCAAATTCGAGCCGGAAAATTCGCCCGGCACGGTTTACAGCATCAGCGTCGTGCCGTTCCAGCGGCAGGGATCTGCCGAACCCGTCTGGGCGCTATTGATGGCCGAAGACCTCACGCAGAGCGAGCAGTTGCGGCGGTTGGAAATCGAGGCGGCCAATCTTCGCCTGGTCAAATCCATGGCCGACCGCCTCGCGCACGAGATCGGCAACGCCATGGTGCCGCTCTCCACGCACCAGCAGTTGCTCGCCGAAAAATACCGGGACGCCGAGTTCCGCAAGTCGCTCGACCATGCGCTCACCGATGGCGTCAAACGCGTCACGCGGCTAATAAACCAAATGCGTTTTCTCGCGCGTGACGGACAGGTTGAACCGCAAGCCTTCCCGGTCGAGCCGCTGATTCAGGAAGCCTATCAGGAAGCGCGCCAGCATCAGCCGGCTGAAACCGCTCAGTTGCATTGTGAAACCAGGGGCAAACCCGCGGTCGTCGTCGGTGACCGCGCGGCATTGAAGCACGCCCTCGCCGAGGTTATGCTCAACGCCCTTCAGGCCAACCCCAAAGAACCAAAGATTGATGTCAAATTGCGCACCGAAGGCGACAACAGCCATCAGGACCTGCAAATTGAAGTACAGGACAATGGGTCCGGTTTTACCACTGAAGCCGCCAAACAGGCGCCTTCACCGTTCTTCACCACGCGCAATGTTGGACTTGGGCTGGGTTTGACCGTCAGCCGGAAAATTATTGAAACCCATCACGGCAAACTGGAAATCGTTCCGCCGCAATCCGGCAAATCCGGCGTCGTTCGCATTTCGCTGCCGGTTGAAGCGGGGGCCACGACCGCGGGATAAACCATTCATCGGGTTTGCGCTTGTCACCACCGGAGACGGGTTTTAAAGTCTAGGAAGCGCGGCGGTTATTTTGACATGATTGAGTTGATTCAATTTTCTTGGAGCCCGTATTGCATTGTCCAACGCTGCATCCTGGAATTTGCCGGGGCCCGTTTCCGAATTATCAACATTCCGAATCAAAACCGTTCCCTCGTCTGGAAATTGACGAAGCAACGCTACTACGGCGTGCCCATCGTCAAGGACGGGAAGACGGTCGTGTTCGAGCTCAATGACGATTCACAGGTCATCGCCAAATATCTTGATGCGAAGTTCCAACTCGGCCTGTTCCCGTTTGAGGTCGAAGGTGTCCAGGCCATTCTCTGGCGCTACATCGAGAATGAAATTGAAGGCGCGACGTTCCGGCTTAACGACATTTACTGGCGGGAAAACGTGCCGGCAACCGAGCAGCTCGATTTTCTGCGGTTCAAAGAGCGCAAGTTCGGTCGCGGTTGCATTGACCAGTGGCGCAAACAACAGGGCGAGTGGCTGAAGCGGCTGGAGCAAAGTTTGGTGCCATTCGAAGAAATAGTCGCGCACCATCCATTCCTGCTGGGGGATTATCCGCGCTTCGTGGATTTCGATCTGTTCGGGATGCTTGAAAATTTTCTTTTCTCGGGCCATTATAAATTGCCGTCGGCGCACAATCATCTCAAGGACTGGCATCGGCGGATGAGCAAATCAATGAGGAATAAGACCAAATGAAAAAATGGCGGCGCCGGCGGCCCGCTTTCTCTCTCCGCCCCGTTCATTCTCTATTTTGAATTGTGAAGAATTACATTATTGATACCAATGTCCTCCTGCACGATCCGCATTCGCTGTTGAGCTTTGAGGACAATCACGTCCTCATTCCCATCGAAGTCATCGAAGAAATTGACCGGTTCAAGCGTGAGTCCACCGAACTTGGCCAGAATGCGCGCACCGTGTCGCGGATGCTCGACGGCTTTCGCGGCGACGGCAGCCTGAGCGAGGGTGTGAAACTGCCCAACGGCGGCAAACTGAAAATTGCGTTTCAAAAAAACGGCCAGATCAGCGGTGATGCCCATATCAATGGCAACACTGCGGACAACCGGATTCTTTCACTGGCTGCCGCCATTCAAAAATCACAGCCAAGAAATCCGACCATCCTTGTCAGCAAGGACATCAATCTTCGCATCAAGGCCGACGCGCTCGGGTTACAGGCCGAGGATTACGAAACCGACCGTGTGTCCATCAACGACCTCTATACCGGCATGATGGAAATGCCCATCGGCACGGACAAAATGGCCGCCTTCCGTGCCAAGGGAGAGTTGGCGCTCAACAGCGGCAAAAAATATTTTCCGAATGAATATTGCACACTCACCGATGAGACGAATCCGAAACGGACCGCGCTTACCAAGGTGGATGCAACCGGCCAAAAGCTGGTGCCCATCCTTGACAGCCGTGAAGGAGTGTGGGGCATCAAACCGCGCAACCGCGAGCAGCATTTTGCCTTCGACGCATTATTGGATGACCGCGTCAAGCTCGTCACGCTGATGGGCAAGGCCGGCACGGGAAAAACCCTGCTGGCGATGGCCGCCGGCTTGAAACGCACTGTGCTTGACCGCGAATTCCGCCGGCTCGTGGTCGCGCGCCCGACTGTTTCCATGGGCAAGGAACTCGGCTTTTTGCCAGGGTCGCTTGAGGAAAAGCTGGCGCCGTGGATGCAGCCGATTCATGACGCGCTGGAGATGTTGAGCGACCTCAACATGGGCCACGACCATCGCCGCAGCGGTGACCTGATGCGCTCCGGCAGCATCGTCGTTGAAGCGTTGAGCTACATCCGCGGGCGCAGTATTGCCAACCAGTTCATGATAATTGACGAGGCGCAAAACCTGACGCCGTTGGAAGCCAAAACCATCATTACGCGTGTAGGTACCGGTACGAAAATCATCTTCACGGGCGACCCGTATCAGATTGACAATCCCTACGTGGATTCGTCTTCAAATGGATTTAACTATGTCGTCAGCCGGTTCCGCACCGAAGCCATTGCTGCACACATCGAGTTGCAGAAGGGCGAACGTTCTGAGCTGGCCGAGCTGGCCGCAAATATCTTGTAACAAACCACTTAACACGATGGCCATCAAAGCCCGACAGTCTCATTCTCGGGCGGCGGCCAGGCTGGCCTCCATTTTGCCAGTTGACAAATCGCGGTTGTCGCTGAAATTCCTGTTAGAGCTGGATTGGGCGCTGCGGGCGTCTTCAGCGGGAAAATATGATCTCAAACGAGCGGCCATCACCTTTTGGCGGGCGGCCTTACAGCCAGCCGAAACCACCGGTCAACGAAGACACACTCAAGTCCGGGCAGGTGCAGATTGAACGCAAAACCTTCATCTTTACGCTCAAGGAAAATCCGCGTGGACGATTTCTGCGCATCACCGAAGACGTCGGCGGTCGCCGCGACAACATCATCGTTCCAGCCCCCGGTTTGGAGGAGTTCAAAAAGCTCCTGGAAGAAATGGTAAAGGCGGCGAACGAAATTCCGGCAAAGTCTCAATAAGCCCATGGGCGGGAAAAAGTCCAACTGGTATATTCCACCAGATTGGGCGTTTGTCTTTTGCCTTCAGTTCCTCATTCCAATAATTGCAATCTTGGCAGGTGTTTGACTTCCGACGCTGGGTTTTCTTCAAGGCACGGAGGCCATTATTTTGTTTTACGCCGCTTTGGGAACAGGAGTTATGGGAAACATACTGCTTTTCCTTGCGCGATTGCCGCTTTATCGCCAACGCCGATTTTGGACTTTGGGTCCAGCCGCACTGCCAAACTTTCACCGCAAACTTTACTGGTTGGCTTATGTAGCGATTGTTGCCGCCCTTTTGTTGTTTGGCATTGTCTGGCTGCGCGCAAAATAATTATCTCCGTATCCTTACATGTAGGCGTTTATTTGTTCGCCGCAGCTTTTTTCCTCGGCTTCACGCGCGGAGCGTCGCCCCAAAGACCTTCCAGGTCATAACGCTCGCGGATGTCCTGTCGCATGGTATGGACAATCACGTCAAAGTAATCCAGCACCACCCAGGCACCATGCACCGTGCCGTCCACCGCCCGCGGGCGTACGCCGTGCTCTTTGCGCAGCCGGTCGGTGATTTCATCCACGATGGCGCGCAAATGCGGTTCGCTCGTGCCGGACGCAATCACGAAATAATCTGTCACCGACGACAATTTGCGCACGTCGAGGATGACGATGTTTTCCGCCTTTTTATTGTCCGCGAATTCGCGGCAAAGCCGGGCAAGTTTTCGAGAATCCATAGTTGCCAGATGAAAGTTTAACCGCGGATTGCGCGGATGACACGGATAAAGTTTCAATTACAATTTCGAGGACACGCCGGGACGAAAACGATAGTCAGAGATAAAGTCGTCCACGGTGAATCACTTCCGCGACCGGTGGTGGCACGAATGGGTCAATCGGCAAACCCGCCTTCACCCGCGCGCGTATTTCCGACGATGACACGCCCAGCGGAAAGCCTTTGAGCGTTCGCCCGCGAAACGGCGCCGGGAAAATTGCCGGTGCCCCGCCGGGCCGCGGAATCGCGACAAATTCCGCGAGTTTGGCCAATTCGCTGGCTTCACGCCATTCATTGAGTTTCACCGTATTGTCCGCGCCGATGAGGTAAAACAATTCAGCGTTCGGGAATCGCCGGGTGTAATCGCGCAAGGTTTCAATGGTGTAAGAAATGCCGCCGCGCCGGATTTCCTGGTCGTCAATTTCGCAATTCGTTTTGCCGGCGAGCGCGAGCCGGAGCAATTGCAGGCGGATAGGCGCGGGCGCGGGTTTGTTTTCCGGCTTGAACGGTGATTGCGCCGCCGGAATGAAAAACAGCCGGTCCAAAGCCAGTTCCTCGATGGCCGCCTGCGCAACCAGCAGATGGCCGACGTGAACGGGGTCAAATGAACCGCCCAATAAACCGAGTTTCATGTTTTCTCAACAACACCGCCGCACACCATTAAACCGTTGTTCCGCAACTTCAACGTAAATCTGCTGCGCGCTCGCCGGATGACAGGTACAAACCGCCTGCGCCTGCACGCGGGCACGCTCCAAATGCGTTTCGCCGGACCATTCCTTCGCCATTGCCAGCGCCAGGGCGGCGGCCCCGGCGGCGGTCCTGAAATCAGGGCCGGATTCTTTGAGCGCGTAATCCGGCAGCCAGACCGGCTCGGTTTCGTGAAGCACCGCGGGCTTGCGCCGCGTCAGCAGCAGAATCCACTCCCGCACACTCAAGAGAATGATGGCCGTGACGAGCGCCAGAAAAATTCCCGCGACAGCAGCGTCGAGCTGATCATTAAACTGCAAGGTATGGTTTGCGGCAACCGACTTCCAACTGTCATCGCAAGCTTTTTGCAGTGTTGCCGACTTGACGGAAAATTCTGTGTCGTGAGATTTTGCATAATTCTCGACTGCGAACGTCGTCAAATCCCAATTGGCTTTTGTATGGATGCGTTGTAGTTCGGGTTCCTTTTCCCTTAGCGATGTCGCCTGTGCCAAAAATCCAATTCGCGGATCCGGATGCCAGATTTTTTGAATCCCCGCGGTGAAAGTCACCGCTACCAGCCAGATTAGCGGAACCAACGTGATCAACGCCAGCACGGGTTTCCCAAATTCAGGCTTTGGACTTTGAGCCTTGGACTCCGACTGCAACTGCGTTTTCAAAATGATGGTCGTAGCCAGGCAGAGGGCGATAGCGGCGAGCATCTGGTTGGCGATGCCGAACAGCGGCCAGAGCGAGTTGATGCCGCCCAGCGGGTCGCGCACGCCTTGAATCAAAAAATATCCCCATGCGTTGACCATCAGCGCGGCGGCGACGGGAACAGCCCCGAAGTTTTTCCGGTCGCCCAGTGGTTTCCATATGGGGCCGAGGATGCCTTGGATCAGATAACGTCCAACCCGCGTACCAGCATCAACCGTGGTCAGGATGAACAACGCCTCGAACATGATGGCAAAGTGGTACCAGAGGTCGAGCCACCGGCCATTGACGGTCTTGGAAAAAATCTGCGCCATGCCCACGGCCAGCGTCGCCGCGCCGCCGGTGCGGCCGAACAGCGTTTTTTCGCCGAGTTTTTTCGCCAGTGCATTCATATGGTCGGTCGTCACCGGAAAACCGAGCGTGGTGACTTGGGCCACGGTCGTGGCGGGATCACCTTTGACATTCATGCTGAAATAGACGCCAGGTTCGAGCGTGCAAGCGGCGATGAGCGCCATGATGGCCACGAACGACTCGCAACACATCGCCCCGTAACCGATAGGCCCCGCATAGCCTTCGCGCGTAATCATTTTGGGCGTCGTGCCGCTGGCGATGAGAGTGTGAAAACCGGAAATCGCCCCGCATGCGATGGTGATGAAACAGAATGGAAAGATCTTCCCGGCGACGACGAGGCCCGAACCGTTGGCGAATTGGGTGAAGGCAGGCAGTTGCAGATCGGGCAACACGAGCAAAATACCGAAGGCGAGCGCGAAAATTGTGCCGAGCTTCATAAACGTGCTGAGGTAATCGCGCGGCGCCAGCAGCAACCAGACCGGCAGACTGCTGGAGATGACGCCGTAACCAATGATGATCCATGCGACGACGATGTCGCGCAGGCTGAAGATCTGTGACCAATGCGGACTTTGGTAAACCAATTTGCCGCCCCACACCGCCAGCAGCAACAACGCGATGCCGAAGGCTGATGCCTCCAAAACCTTGCCGATGCGCACGAATCGCAGATAACAGCCCATCAGCAACGCAATGGGAATGGTCGCGCCGACCGTGAAAATGCCCCACGGACTTTCCGCGAGCACCTTCACCACGACCAGTGCGAGGACGGCGAGCATAACGATGAGGATCGCGAGAATCGCCAACATCGCAATGAAACCCGCCGACGAATTCAATTCTTCCTTCACCATTTGCGCGAGCGATTTGCCGTCACGCCGGATCGAGCAGAATAAAATCACGAAATCCTGCACGGCGCCGCCAAGCACAACACCGATCAAAATCCATAACGCGCCGGGCAGGTAACCAAATTGCGCCGCCAGCACCGGTCCGACCAGCGGTCCCGGACCGGCAATCGCCGCGAAATGATGTCCGAAAACGATCCACTTGTTCGTCCGCACGAAATCGCGTCCGTCATCGTGGACTTCGCTGGGCGTGGCGCGGCGGTCATTTAATGCAAGCACGCGCGCGGCAATCCATTTTGAATAGAACCGGTAACCGATGGCATAGGTGCAAACTGCAGCGATAAGGATGTGGGCGGAATTAATCGGTTCATTCCGGCGCAAGGCCAGCGGCGCGTAGGCGCCGGCGCCGGCCAGGGCGAGCAGAATCCAAAAAATGGCGGCGATAAATTTTTTCAGGCTCGTCATGCGGATGGGTCCTGTTTTAAGCAAATCGGGACGCGCCCGATAGAAAAATCTGGAATCGGGGCAATGATTTCAGTATTGCCAGCCAGACGCCGGATGAAGTCGCGCCTGAAAATCGGTTTTCTAATTTTGGTTTTTGCGCTGGCAGCGCTGCCGTTCGCTGCCACGTTCGCGCTGTATTATCCCGATGAGCGCCACTACACCGACGGGGCGTTGATGATGTTGAAGCACGGTGACTGGCTCGTACCCAAAAGTGACACGGGGAAGCCGCGCTTTCAAAAACCGCCACTGGCTTATTGGTCGGTTGCCGCAAGCTATGCGTCGTTCGGTGTTGGTGTGTTCACGTCGCGGTTGCCGTTTTTACTGGCCAGTTGCGGAACGCTTTGGCTGACGTACCGGCTCGCGCGCCGGTTGACGGGCAGTGTTGAAACCGCGCTGCTGGCTGCGA
>Ga0335078_10007358_pt1 | contig 16336 bp, 18 predicted proteins | sample Lox_Sample_32_FD_206711 | JGI IMG/M metagenome (GOLD analysis project Ga0335078, IMG submission 206711) | Soil microbial communities from Loxahatchee National Wildlife Refuge, Florida, United States - Lox_Sample_3.2 | ecosystem: Environmental > Terrestrial > Soil > Wetlands | place: USA...
TCGCTTCCGCGGTCAGGTAGAAATCCTTGATCTGCTCGAGCTTCCGCGCCCGGGCGCGCGCTGGGTCTTCTGGCGCGTCGCCGCGTGCCACCGGGCCGGCCGGGACCGTGTCCGCAGGCACCGAGCCGGGAGGGGACGCATCGCACCGTACGGGATCGGGCTGCATCGTGCCGGCCGCCGGATCTGGCGGCGGCGCGGTGGACGACACCAGCGGCTCGAAGGGTCCGCGGGCTTCCTGCTGGACCGCGGGCTGATCGTCCTCCTCGCGGCGGCCGTACCAGTACGCGGCATCGCTCTCGTCGGGACCGACGGCGCCTGCGCGCCGTTCGCCGCCGTCTCTGTAGACGTAGACGTTGGCGGGGTCCTCGGCAGCGGGCTGTACCGGATTCTGCGGCCGCCGCGGTCGGGGCGGCCTGGGCGGGCCTGCCGGCGGAACGGGGTAGTCCGACGCCCGGATAACGTGGGCGTATCCGCCGTCGACGGAGCCACCGGGATGCCCGACCGGCGGATGCCCGGCTGGCGCGGCGGGTCCGGCCCCTGGTGGCGCGGCGGGTCCGGCTCCGGGCGGATTCGCGTTCCGCGGCGCCTGCCGCCAGCCGCCTGGTCCGCCCGCCCCGATCGGGCCTGGTCCGGTCGGGCCTGCATGACCCGGTCCGCCTGGCCCGATAGGGCCTGCGGGTCCGCCCGGCTGCCATCCGGGCGCGCTCGGCGCGCCCTGGCGGTATGTGCCCGGATGGCCGGGCTCACGGGGAGGGACGGGCCGACCGGGACGCATGGCCTCGCGCGGCGGCGCGGGCCCGCCGGGACCCGCCGGATCTCGAGGCGGCATGCCACCGCGAGGCGGCACATGATCGCGGGGCCGCGATGGCCGACGCCCGTCCTGGGTGTAGGGCGTCCGGCTAGTGCCCGCGGCGCCAGTGCCCGGCGGATGGCCAGTTCCCTGCGGTTGACCGCTTCCCTGCGGGTGACCAGGCCGCGGAGAATAGGCAGTTCCGGCGGAGTAGGACGTCCCCGGCGGGTGCGGCGAATCAGGTGGGTAAGGCGTCCCCGGCGGATATCCGCTTCCCGGCAGGTGGCCGGCTTCCTGCGGACGAGCAGCCCCGGGAGGGAAGACACCCCCGGGCGGATAGGCAGATCCAGAGGGATAGGCAGGTCCGGATGGGTAAGTCGACCCCGGCGGGTAAGCCGCCCGCGTCGGCGCTCCTGCCCGTCCGGCCCGCGGCCGGTCCTGGCCGTGCCCGGCGCCCGGCCTGCCAGCCCCGGACCCTGACCCAGGACCGCCGCCCGCTGATCCTAGGCCACCGCCAGCCGACCTGGGGGCGCCGCCAGCGGACCTCGTGCCGCCGGTACCTGGATCGGGGGTATCACTTGGCATGTCGAGGAGGCCGCCCGGCGTGTAGATGGTCGTGGGGTTCAGTACCTGCTGCCTGCGAGGGCGTGCGGAGGCCCCGCGTCCCTTCTGGCCGTGGCCGCCCCGGGCACCGCCTGCCTGACGCCGCCTGTCCCCGTGCCGATGGGACGACCGAGCCCGTTGCTGACGGGACGCGTTACCCGCCGCGGTCCCGTCCCGCGTGAATAGGAAGACCACGAGCACGATCAGGCCGAACGCCATGCCCGCCGCGGCCACGCCCACCCCGATTCCGGTGATATGGCTGACCGGATGGCTGGTGAACAGGCGTATCGCCGTGCCCACGATCACGAGCAGAACGCCGAGCATGACCGTGACGGCGCCCGCCACCGACAGGGTAATGACAAGCCTTACCCTCCTGGCGGTGGCGGTGTCAGAGCGCACTGCTCAACGATCGCATCGCGCCTACTGCCCCGCAAGCCGTATGGGCAGGTCCGCTGGTTAGGACGGAAGACAGGTGCCGATACGTTATCGGCATGATCACTCAGGCAGAACAGGCGCAGCGGTTCCTCGCCCTGCACCGGCCAGGCCAGCCGTTGCTGCTGCCGAACCCCTGGGATCGCGGATCGGCCAGGATCCTTGCCTGGGCAGGTTTCGACGCTCTCGCCACCACGAGCTCGGGCTACGCGGCCACGCTCGGCCGCGACGACGGGTCGGTGACCAGGGACGAAGCGCTTGCGCACGCCGCGGCCATCGTCACGGCGACCGACCTGCCCGTCTCGGCCGACCTGGAGAACTGCTTCGCGGACAGCCCGGCGGGCGTGGCGGAGACCGTGACGCTCGCGATAGGCACCGGCCTGGCGGGCTGCTCGGTGGAGGACTTCACCGGGCGCGAGGACGACCCGATTTACGACCTCGGGTTCGCGGCCGAGCGGGTCGCCGCCGCGGCCGAGGCGGCGCACGCAGGCCCGGTCGGCTTCGTGCTGACCGCCCGCGCGGAAAACTACCTGCATGGCAGGCCGGACCTGGCCGACACGATCGTCCGGCTGCAGGCCTATCAGCGGGCTGGCGCCGACGTGCTCTACGCCCCGGGCCTGCGCGGCATCGAGGACATCCGCCAGGTCGTCGGCGCGGTGGACCGTCCGGTCAACGTGCTGGCCATCGGCGGCGCGCCGACGGTCTCCGAGCTTGCCGAGGCCGGGGTGAGCCGGATCTCGGTGGGCGGGGCGTTCGCGTTCGCCGCGCTCGGCGCACTGGTCGCCGCGGCCAGGGAACTGCGCGAGCAGGGAAGTTACGGCTACCTCGCGGCCAGCGCCGCCGGCCGCGAGGCCGCCAGCCGCGCGTTCCAGCCCTGACCACGGGGCGGGCTAGACGACCTGGGGCGCCACGTCGGAGGCGAGCAGTTCCAGGTGGTCGAGATCGCTGAGATCGAGCACCTGCAGGTAGCACCGCTCGGCTCCGATGTCGGCGAAGCCGGCGATCCTCGCCGCGACTTCTCCTGGCGTCCCGCCGATGCCGTTCTCGCGGAAGTCGTCGGGGTTCCAGCCGATCGCCTCGGCCCTGCGGCGGAACTCGGCGTCGTCCTTACCGCAGCACACGGTCTGGGCGACGGAGAAGACCATGGAGGACGGGTAGCGCCCGGCGGCCTCGCATGCCTCACGCACGCGGTCGAATATCCCCGCGGTCTCCCGCACGGACTCAAAGGGGACGTTGAACTCGTCTGCGTACCTGGCCGCCAGGCGTGGCGTGCGGCGGGCGCCTGAGCCGCCGATGATCAACGGCGGGCGCGGCCGCTGGGCCGGCTTCGGCAGCGCCGGCGAGTCGGCCAGCCGGTAGTGGGTCCCCTCGAAGGAGAACGTCTCGCCGTCCGGCGTGGCCCACAGGCCGGTGATGATCGCCAGCTGCTCCTCGTAGCGGTCGAAGCGCTCGCGGAGCGGGGGGAACGGTATGCCGTAGGCCGAGTGCTCGCCCTCGAACCACCCGGCGCCCATGCCGAGCTCGACCCGGCCGCCGCTCATCTGGTCGACCTGGGCGACCGTGATGGCGAGCGGACCGGGCAGCCGGAACGTCGCGGCGCTCACCAGCGTTCCGAGCCTGATGCGGCTGGTCTCGACGGCCAGGCCGGCCAGCGCGGCCCAGGAGTCCGTGGGCCCGGGCAATCCGGATCCGCTGCCCATCTTCAGGTAGTGATCGGATCTGAAGAACGCGTCGAAGCCGAGTTCCTCCGCGGCCAGCGCCACCCGGCGCAGCGTCGCGTAGTCGGCGCCCTGCTGTGGCTCAGTGAAGATCCGGAGCTTCATGTTCCCATCCTGCCAGGGGCTCACCTGGGTCAGCAGGGTCGACCCGGACGAAGAACCTCTCCCAGTCCACCTCGCCGCTGCGGGTGCACCGGCCACGCCAGCCGACGCCCGTGCTCACGTAGCAGGCGGCAAGAGTGTGCGCAGCCATCGCGGGGCGCACCGCCTCGATGATGACCACCAAGGCCAGGCCGGACCCCAGGGTCTCCTCGCCCGCCCGCATGGCCCGCCCGCGATCGTCGGTGATGCCCATGGCGACGGACGCCTGGCCGGAGGAAGGATCCCCGTCGCTCAGTGCCGTCCAGGAGTAGAAGATCATGACCTGCCCGCAGGATTGGGACTCGGCTCGGCCGTCGTGGCCCTGTCGAATTCCGACGTTAACGCACAATTGACAGCTCGTCTAATCTCGACTAGTGTCGAAGCGTTGCGATTGGCAATATTGCCAATCGAGTACGGTACGAGAGTGTCGATAAGTGACGAATCGGACCCAAGAGCGTACGTGCGCCTGGCCGCGCTGCTGCGCCGGGAGATCGCGGAGGGAACCCTCGCGCCCGGTATGCCGACGCCGTCCATCACCACGCTGAGCCAGCAATACGGGCACGCGCGTCAGACGTGCGCCAAGGCGCTGCGGACGCTGGAAGATGAAGGCCTGCTGACCCGCATCCCCGGACTCGGCTACTACGTCAAGAGGACCGACCAGGGATCCTCGGCCTGACCGGCGGCCGAGCACGGCACCTACCCGGCCGAAGGCGCCCGCAGGATCGCGACACACTCCACGTGGTGCGTCATCGGGAACGCGTCGAACGCGCGCAGGCTGTCCAGCGTCCATCCGCGCTCGGCAAGCAGGCCGATGTCGCGGGCCAGCGTGGCCGGGTCGCAGGACATGTAGCCGAGCAGGGCCGCCCCGTTTCCCGCCGCGCACAGATAATCGATGACCTCGCGTGCCAGCCCGGAACGCGGCGGGTCGGCGACGACCAGCCTGGCCGGGGGGAGCCCGCCGCGGCGCAACATCGCCGCCACGTCGCCCCTGTGGACCCGCACCCAGGGCCACTCCCGCAGGTTGTGCCGTGCATCGCGGACGGCGGTCCCGTCCGCCTCGACGCCGATCACGGTACCGCCAGGACCGACGGCCGCGGCCAGCGCCCCGGCGAAAAGTCCCGCCCCGCAGTACAGGTCGAGCGCGACGTCACCGGCCACCGGCCGCAGCCCGGCCATGACGGCACTGGACAGCGCGTCGGCCGCGGCCGGATGCACCTGCCAGAACGCGCCGGCGCTGACCCGCCAGTCTCGCCCCGCCGCATGCTGGCTCAAGAAGGAGCGCCCCCGCAACGGGGTCAGCCGGCGGCCGGCGCGGCGGACCACGGCATCCGCAGGTATCCCCTCGATTGATTCCGAACGGCGAGTGGTTTGCGTCTCGCGCTCCTGGTTCGGCTGCGAGAGGATCGCCAACCGCTCTCCGGCGCCGGTTCCGACCAGGGCCTCTACCGAGGCCACGCCGTTCCAGCGCTGGCGGGTGATGCCCAGGCTGTTGACGGCCGGATGAGCGATCAGGCACCGGTCCACGGCGATCACCTCGTGCGACCGGTGCGCCCGAAGGCCGGCTACCCCGTCCGCACGCACCGCGAACTGCACCCGCGTCCGCCAGCCGAGGCCCGCCTCATCGCCGGCCAGCGACTCGACGGTGACCTCGCGGTCCATCCGGGCCAGCCGCCTGAGCTGCTGGCGGACCACGGCGGCCTTCAGCGACCGCTGCGCGGCAGGGGTGGCGTGCTGCCAGTCGCAGCCCCCGCACCCGCCCGGGCCCGCGTAGCGGCATGGCGGCTCGACCCGGTCCGGCGAGGCATCCAGGATCTGTACCGCGTCGGCCCTGGCGAGGCGGGAGTTGACCTCGGTGACGCGGGCGAGGACGCGCTCGCCTGGCAGCGCGTGGCGCACGAACACGACCGGTCCGGAATCGGGCTTGGCCACGCACCATCCCCCGTGCGCGACGTCGGTGGCCGTCACCTCGACGACATCTCCGGGCTGGTAACCCATGAGGTCGCATTCTCGCATGTGAGCGCATACCTTTGGCGAGGCGCCCCGGAACGGGGAACCAGGCTCATCGTGGAGGGACGGTCGTGCACATCGTGATCATGGGTTGCGGGCGAGTCGGGTCGACCATCGCCCACATCCTGGAGGACCGGGACAACAGCATCGCGATCATCGACAGGGACCCGGAGGCATTCCGCCGACTCCGCTCGGCCTTCAAGGGCGACAAGATCACCGGCATAGGCTTCGACCGGGCCGTCCTGATCCAGGCCGGCATCGAGCGCGCCGATGCCTTTGCCGCGGTGAGCAGCGGCGACAACTCCAACATCATCGCCGCCAGGGTGGCGCGCGAGACGTTCGGCGTGCAGCGGGTCGCGGCCCGGATCTACGACCCGCGGCGCGCCGAGGTCTACGAGCGCCTGGGCATCCCGACCGTGGCGACGGTCCGCTGGACCGCTGACCAGATGCTGCGCAAGCTGCTCCCCGAGGGCGCCGAGCCGCTCTGGCGTGACCCCACGGGAAAGATCGTGCTTGCCGAGGTCGCCTTCTCGCCGCGCTGGATCGGCGAGCAGGTGAAGGCGCTCGAGACCAGGACGCAGACCAGGATCGCCTTCGTCGACAGGCTGGGTCAGGCGTTCGTGCCCGACGGCGGGACGGTGCTGCAGGAAGGGGACGTGGTGCACATCGTCGCCAAGGAGAGTGACATGGACCGCATTGCCGCGGTCTTCGCGTCCCGGGAGGGTGAGCACTGATGCGGGTCGCGATAGCCGGAGCCGGGGCGGTCGGCCGCTCGATCGCCGGGGAACTGCTCGAGAACGGGCACGAGGTCCTGCTCATCGACCACTCGCCCAAGGCGATCAAGGTAGAGAGCGTGCCCAGGGCGGAATGGCTGCTCGCCGACGCGTGCGAGATCAGCTCCCTGGACGAGGCCGCGCTGCATCGATGCAACGTGGTGATCGCGGCGACCGGCGACGACAAGGTGAATCTGGTCGTGGCGCTGCTCGCCAAGACCGAGTACGGGGTGCCGCGGGTGGTGGCCAGGGTGAATCATCCGGGCAACGAGTGGCTCTACAACGAGTCCTGGGGCGTGGACGTTGCGGTCTCCACTCCCAGGCTGCTGTCCGCGCTCGTCGAGGAGGCGGTCAGCGTCGGCGACCTGGTGCGGCTGATGACATTCGGGCAGAGCGAGGCGAGCCTGGTCGAGCTGACCATGCCCGCGGAGGCGCCACTCGTCGGGCAGCGCGTCGGATCGATCGACTGGCCGGCGGACACCTCGCTCGTGGCCATCTTGCGCGAGGGACGGGTCCTGGTTCCGCATCCGGATGACCCGCTGCAGGCAGGCGACGAGTTGTTCTTCGTGACCAGCGAGGACGTCGAGGAGGAACTCGCGCGCCTGCTCCGGGTGAGCTGAAACCGGGTACGGGTACCTGGCGGGCCCTGGGCTAGCGGGTCTCGGTGAACTCCGGGCCGCGCTCGAACGGGTTCAGGTCAGTGCGGAACTTGTTCTGCTCAGACTGTTCTGCCTGCATCGCCGCCTGGTGCTCCTCGAAGGCCTGCCGCGCCTCAGGCGGCAGCCGCAGTTCGAGGATGTCGCGCGGCGGCACCGGGTGCTCACCGCGTACCACCACGATGTCCCTGAGCACCTCCTCGAGCAGGGCGGCAGGCTCGCCGCCTGCGGTAGCCGGCCCGGTGAACAGGCCGCGCACGAACCAGCGCGGGCCGTCGATGCCGACAAACCTGACCAGCCTCATGCCTGAGGCCGGCTGGCCAGGCTCGGCGGGCACGTGCGCCATCAGCTCGATGCCGAACGATCCGTCCGAGTCCTCGCTGCTCCCGCCGGCGCCGCGCACCTCGGCCGCGATCTCGGCCCGCACGTCATCCCACAGCGCGCTGTTCCGCGCCGCGGCGAACGCCTGGACCTGCATCTCGCTCTCGCCGTGCTTCACCGTGACCCAGGCGCCGTGCTGTTCGGCCATGACGAGCTGGATCTCGTGCTCGGGACCGACAGGCACGCGCATGCTGCCCAGATCGACGCGCTCCCGCTGCGGGTGCGGCTCCGCCGCATCCCACGGCCCGCCCTCTGCCCGCGGGGGCTCAGCGGGTCCGGTTTCTTCTTCCTCGGCAGGCTCGTCCTCGTAGTCGAGGTCGTCCTGCCATTCCTCCTGCCCCGCGTCAGCCGACCGACGCCGACGAAACACTACGCACGCTCCCTGTAGTCTCTGTGTTGCTCTCCAGGCCGGTCGAGCCGAAGCCGCCATCGGATCTGGCCGAGCCCGGCAGGATCTCCGCCTCGTGGAAGACCGCGCACTCGACACGCTGGATGACCAGCTGCGCGATCCTGTCGCCCCGCTTGAAGCTGACCGGGCGAAGCGGGTCGGTGTTCAGCAGGGTCACCTTGATCTCGCCGCGGTAGCCGGCGTCGACAGTACCCGGCGCGTTGACAATCGTCACGCCGTGCTTCGCCGCCAGGCCCGAGCGAGGGTGCACGAACGCCGCGTACCCGGCCGGGAGCGCGATCGCCAGCCCGGTCCGCACCAGGGCACGCTCGCCGGGCCCGAGCTCGACGTCCTCGGCCGCGGCCAGGTCCGCACCCGCGTCACCTGGATGGGCGTACGACGGCAGCGCCACGCCGGGATCGAGGCGCTTGATCAGCACGTCGGGTCCGGAACCGTTCACGCTAAGACTCCCTCCACGCACCGTGAGGATAGCGCGAGGAAGGAGCGCTGTCGCATCGCCGGCGCTACGGGTCATCGCCGGAATCATCGTCGCGGCGCAATTCCGGCAGCGCCCGGGTGATCACGGCTACCACAGGCACCGCCACCACCGCACCGGGTATGCCAGCCAGCACGCCGCCCACTGCGAGCGACAGGATGACCGCGAGCGGGTGAAGCCGGATGACCCGGCCGACCACCTGCGGCTGGAACAGGTGCCCCTCCAGTTGATCCTCGACCACAAGCACGCACAGCAAGATGACCGCGTCGACCCAGCCCTTGGCTGCCAGGGTCACCAAGATGGCAAGCGCCCCCGCCACCAGGAGTCCCACCAGCGGAACGAACGCGGCCAGGAAGACCAGCACGGCCAGCGGGATGACCAGCGGTGCGCCCATAATCCATAGCGCCAGGCCGATTACGATCGCGTGGATCGCCGCCACCGCGACCGTCCCGCGCATGTAGTAGACCACCGAAAGCCACGCGGCGCGCCCGGCCCGGTCTACCCGGCGTGCCGTCTCCGTCCGCCGGATGGAGCCAAGCAGCCAGTTCCAGATCCGCTCTCCGTCCTTGATAAGGAAGAACGTTACGAAGAGCATGAGCACCAGGCCGCCGAAGAACTCGGCAGCGATCTTGCCGCCGGTCACCACGGTGCCCTCGACGAAGGCCTTGTGCTTGCTGAGGTAGCTGGGGATGTCGTTCAGGGCGTTCTTGACCTGGCTGCTCTTGATGTGGAAGGGCGAGCGGGCCAGCCACGACTCCACCTGCGTGATGGTGTGATTGGTGTCGCTGACCAGGGTCGGGTAATCCGCGGTCACCCGGTTGGTCACCAGCATGCCCAGACCGCCGAGCACCGCGGCCGCGATAAGCAGGGTGCACCAGGTCGCGGCGAGCTTAGGCAGCCCGGCACGGCCCAGCCTGGACGCCAGCGGCTGCAGCAAGGCAGTGAGCAGGACCGCGGCGGTGCAGGGCACGACCACGATGTACAAGATGCCGAGCAGGCGCGCGATCAGGTAGATCGCGGCTGCCAGCAGCAGCAGCCGCCATGACCAGGCGGCGCCCGTCGCCAGCCAGCTCGGCACCCGGCTCTGCTCGGGCACGACGAGGCGGACGTCCGGCTGATCCGGGCGGCGCTGCCCGGGAACCTGAAGCCGATCTTGTGCGCGGACGTTCGCACCCCGCTCGATCTGCTCCTCTATGCCCGTACCACGTGCGACTCTGTCCTCTTCGCTGAGCCCGCCGCTTTCCGCTGGCGATTCCGTGCTGCTCCCCCCGCTTCCGCTGTGCCCTGCACGATCGTTACGGCCGTCGTCAACCGCCTTGTCCGCTTCCGGTGTCCCCGGTCGCCATGCCGCGGCGAACCAGTCGACCGCGCCGCGGCCGACCCGCTCCAGGCCCTGCCACCCCCGCCACGACTCCATCTGACCTACTACCCTCGACTGCATGCTTGAGTACCGCGAACGGCTTCATGTACCGCTCGCATGGTGGCTGCTCGCCGTCCCAACCGTCCTCATCCTCGGCGGCACGCTCTATGCGGGACTACCCGAACCGTGGCCGATAATCATCATCGGCGGGCTCGCGGTCGGCTTCGCTGCGGCGCTGACCGCGCTGAGCTGGGCAACGATCGAGGTCGGCGACGGCACCTTGCGCACGGGGAGCGCCGTGCTTGTTTTGACGTCTGTCGGCGAGGTAGTAGCCCTTGACGAGAAGCAGTCCACCCGGCTGCGTGGCCCGCAAGCAGACCCCGCCGCACGCCTTTATCTGCGACCCTACCTGAAGGAATCTGTGTACGTAGCGCTCGATTCGGCCGGCGCGGAGCCACCAGGCGTGCCCTACTGGCTGATTGGGACCAGGCATCCGGCACAGCTGGCGGCGGCCATCCAGCGGTGCCGGGTACGGCCCGGGCACGAGCCAGTGGCATGATGGCGCGATCGGGTGACCGGGGCGATAAGGAGGCAGCGGGATGGCAGATAGGAAAGTGGACATAGGCACGAAGGTGACCAGCGCCCTTGTGGCTATGGCGGCCGCCTTCGTCGCGCGTAAATTGATCACCTTCGCGTGGACCAAGGCCACCGGCAAGGAGCCGCCCACCCATCCGGAGGACCCGCAGGTGGCGCTAGGCGAGGCGCTCGGCTGGTCGGTGCTGACCGGTGTCAGCGTCGAGGCGGCCAGGCTGCTCGCTACCCGGGCGGCGGCACGCAGGGCGTACAGCAGCCCGGACTGCGAGACAACCAAGACCGCCTGAGCCTAGGCCGCGCACTCCCGGCAGACAAGCTGGCCATTGCGGTCTTCGGCAAGCTGACTCCTGTGGTGCACAAGGAAACACCGGGAACACGTGAACTCATCCGCCTGACGCGGTATCACCCGGAACGAGAGTTCTTCGTTCGACAGGTCAGCCCCCGGCAGCTCCAGAGACTCGGCAACGTCGTCGGGGTCAAGGTCGATCGTGCTCGATGACTTGTCCATCCGGCGAGCCTGAAGCTCCTGAAGGCTGTCCTCAGTCAGGTCGTCATCCGTCTTCCGCGGGCTGTCGTAGTCGGTAGCCATCTGAGTACTCCATCCCCCTTCATCCGTAGTGCGCATATCGCTGCGCGGTTGTAACGCTTTCAAGGCCGTAGTTGTGCCCGATTCCGGCGGGGAATTCTGTCACGTTCGCGCCCGGCGCACACGCGGCACGCCGATAACTCCTGACACATCCCGTTCTGGGCTCGCTAAGGCACCCTGTCCCTGACTACGTGGCCCGTCCCGTTCCGGGTTCAGGCTGGCGAGCAAGGTGCCGAGCTGCCGGTACAGGCCCGGGCCCGCGGCGACCGTCATCGAGGGGCTCTCCGCGCGGCCGCCCAGCCCGCCGACAAGCGCACCCGCCTCACGGGCGATCAGTCCGCCCGCGGCGTAGTCCCAGTAGTTCAAGCCGCGCTCGTAGAACCCGTCGAGCCGCCCGGCGGCGACCGAGCACAGATCAACCGCGGCAGAGCCACCGCGCCGGATGTCCCGCACGTGCGGCAGCAACGCCGCGACCACCTCGCCTTGCGCCCGCCGTCGATCGGCCGCGTACCCGAACCCTGTCCCCACAAGGGCCTGGCCCAGTGCCACGCCGGCGTTGCAGCGCAGCGGCCTGGCATCGCCGTCGTGGTGCAGCCAGGCACCCCCGCCCGCTGTGGCGGTGAAGGTCTCGCCATGGCGGGGAACCTCCACCACCCCGGCGACGACGATGCCGTTGACCTCGGCGGCGATGGACACCGACCAGTCCAGCAGGCCGTACAGGTAGTTGACGGTCCCGTCCAGCGGGTCCACCACCCACCGCACCGCTGCCGTCGTGGGCGGGCCATGGCCGCCGCCGGTCTGGCCGCCCTCCTCGCCGAGCACCGCGTCACCGGGCCGCAGCGCCATGATGTGCTCGGTGATCAGCGCCTCGGACTTCCTGTCCATCTCCGTCACCACGTCGGTGGGACTGGACTTGACCTCGACGACATCCGGGCGCCCGTCCCTCCGCCACGATGCGAGCAGGCGACCCGCCGCCGTCGCCGCCTCCCGCGCGATCTGCAGCAGTTCGCCCGGATTCGCGTCCTTCGGCGCCCCGCTCATTCCGGCCCGCGACCTTCGGCCACGGGAGGCACGGCCGCGGGCTGCGGGTACCGGCAGCAGTCGGCCGGGCACTGCTGGCTCGGCACCCCCAGCCGGCCGAGCGCGGCACAGGGAGCTCCGGTCATCCGCTCCCTGACCAGCTCGGTGACCATCGATGCGAACCTCGGGTGGCTCCCCGGAGTGGCGGCGCGCGCGAACGCGACGCCGAGGGACTCCGCGGCCTGCGCGGCCTCGACGTCGAGGTCGTGCCTGACCTCCATGTGGTCGGAGACGAAGCCGACCGGGATCACGACCACCGCCCGCGTTCCCGACTTGGCCAGGTCGCCGATGTGATCGCGGACATCCGGTTCCAGCCACGGCTGCGACGGCGGCCCGCTGCGGCTCTGGTAGGCAAGCGACCACGGATGCCGGCCGCCGCCCGTCCGCTCCGCGACCAGGCGCGCGGCCTCGGTGAGCTCGGCCACGTAACTTCCTCTCCCCCCGGTCGCCTTGCCGCCGCCAGGCCCGCTGGCCTCCGCCATCGCCACCGGCACGCTGTGCGCGGTGAACACGAGGTGGGCGCCGCCGCGCAGGTCAGGGGGAAGCGCCGCCAGGGCGTCTGCGGCGGCGCTGGCGAACGGCTCGATGAATCCCGGGTGGTTGTAGTACCGCCTGATCTTGTCGATCTCGGGAGCGCCGGGGCCGACCGCGGCGCGGGCCCGGTCGATGTCGTCCAGGTACTGCCTGCAGCTCGAGTAAGAGCTGTAGGCGGACGTCACGAAGGCGACGGCACGCCGCACGCCGTCGGCGGCCATGGCGCGGACTGTGTCGGTCAGGTACGGCGTCCAGTTCCGGTTCCCCCAGTAGAGGGGCAGGGCGAGGCCGCTGGCGGTCATGTCGGCGCGCACCGCGGCGAGCAGGTCCCTGCACTGCTGGTTGATCGGGCTGACCCCGCCGAACGCGTAGTAGTGCTCGGCCACTCCGGCCAGCCGTTCCGGCGGCACGCCACGACCGCGGGTGACGTTCTCGAGAAACGGCATGACGTCATCGGGGTCTTCCGGGCCGCCGAACGAGACGAGCAGGAACGCGTCATAGGCCGGCATGCCTCCATCCAACCAGCAGCCGCGTGATTCCAGTCCCCGGGACGAGGACGATGTCTCGAAAACCCGGTTGACTGGTTCCGGTAAGGTGGTGGTTTGTGGGGCAGAACGGCCGATGACGGATCTTCGCGAGGGCCGTTCCCCGGGCAGCCTGCTGGCTCGCCCGCTCCGGCCGTACGCGGAGGTGCTGCGGATTCCCGGCGCCTGGCGGTTCTCGGCGGCGGGCGTCATCGGGCGGATGCCGATGTCGATGTTCGGGCTCGGCACCGTCTTGCTCATATCGGCGGGTACCGGGAAGTACGGCGTCGCGGGGACGGTGTCAGCGGCGGGCTCGCTCGGCTATGCGTTCACCTCGCCGCGGCTCGCCCGGCTGGTAGACGCGCATGGCCAGCGGCGGGTGCTGCTGCCGTTGGCCACGGTGTTCGCCCTGGCCACCGCGATGCTCATCGCCGCTGTCGAGTTCCGGCTGCCGACCTGGGCGTTCTTCGCGCCCGGGGCGGTGGCGGGCGCGGCCATGCCGTCGCTTGGCGCCATGGTCCGGGCCAGGTGGAGCATGCTGCTCGCGGGCTCGCCCCGGCTGCACGCCGCCTTCAGCTTCGAGTCGGTCGCCGACGAGGTGTGCTTCGTCGTCGGCCCTGCCGCCGTGACGCTGCTTGCGACCGAGGTGTTCCCGGCAGCGGGAGTCGGCATCGCCGCCGTGCTGTGCCTGACGGGGACGCTCTGGTTCGCCGCGCAGCGCGGCACCGAGCCCGCGATCATGCTGCCCGCGGCGGCTCCGGCGCAGCCTGGCTCCCGTGACGGCCGGCGCCCCCGCGGGCGGCGCGCCGGACGGCGTGGCTCCCCCGCTCCCGCGCTCGTCGTGCTGGTCCCCGTGTACATCATGCTCGGATCGATGTTCGTGTCCATTGACCTGAGCACGGTGGCGTTCGCGCAGCACTTCGGGCATAAGCCGCTGGCCGGCGTGATCCTCGGCACGTACGCCTTCGGCAGCCTCACCGGCGGCCTGTGGTACGGGTCCAGGCAGTGGCGGGCACCGGTGGAGAACAGGTTCGCGCTGACCCTCACGCTGACCGTGCTCGGCGTCGCCACATTCTGGGCGCAGCCGAACCTGGCGACGCTCACCTGCGGGCTCTATCTGTGCGGGATGACTATCGCGCCGACCCTCATCGGCGGTTTCAGCCTGCTAGAGGCGCAGGCCGCACCGGGCAGGCGCACCGAGGCCATGTCCTGGCTCAGCAGCGGGATCGCGGTCGGCGTGGCCGTGGGCGCGTCGGTGGTCGGCTTCATCATCGACTCCGACGGGCCGCGGGTCGGATACGTGTTCGCCGCCTGCTGCGGCACCGCCACCGCAGTGACCTGCCTGCTCGGCCTGCGCCGCCTGCACCCGCCGACCTCCGAGACCGCGGGGTAGCCCTCAGCCGCTGCGGGCGTACTCGCTGGCGAGGGCGAGCACCTCGTTGACGTACCAGGTCGCGTGGTTGTACGCGAAGATCGCGTCGGGAAGGGTGGCGCTGCTTCCTGCGCCTGCGGCGCACAGCAGGCGGGCGGCCGAGGGAACCGCGTCCAGCGGATTCATGATCTGTGGCGTGCCGGACGGACCGAACCCGTCGATGCCCCACTCCGCCCAGGTGGACGGCAGGAACTGCATCGGGCCCAGGGCGCCCGCGCTCGAGGGTCCGTCGTTGGCGCCGTCGCCGCTCTCGATCTCGGCGATCGCGGCAAGCACGGTCCAGGACATACCCGGGCAGTACTCCGCGGCGGACCGCTTGAACAAGTCCAGGTAATCGGCGGGCGCTCCGGCAGGGACATCCGCGGCCACCGGCAGGTTGCCCGCCGTTGCCAGCGAGTACGACACCAGGTTGACCACCTGGCCCCGCTTGCCGACGACCGACTGGACCTGAGTCTTCAGGGTGGCGAGGTTCGCCTCAGGCGCGTTGATCAAGACGGCGAAGTTTTTCGCGAGCCCCAGCTGCGCGGACCGGGTCAGGTTCAGCACCGCGTCCGCGCCGGGGATGCTCAGCGCGGTCGGCCCGCCGAACGGCACCTGCTGGTCGGTCGCCGCCGAGACCCGGTAGGAGTTCCCCGAGCTCAGGTGCAGTCTGTTGGCCGCGCTGGCCGTGGTGACCAGCTTGCCCTGGCTCAGGTCCGACCAGACCGCGGCCGAGCCCGCCGTGGACAGCGGGGTCCAGGCCCTGAACGCCCGCGGCGAGACACCAAGGACGTTCGCGCTCCGGCCGTTGACCGTGACGTTCCCGCCGTCGACGGGAAGCACCGCCCGCACCCCGCTCAGCTTGGCGACCTTGGTGAGCTGCGCGGACGTGATCCCGCCCGGCACCGCGGCGATCATGTCGGGTACGTACAACTGCCGCGGGGCGGCGGTGACCGCCGGAGCCTGCGAGCCTGACGCCCGTGGCGAGGCAGTGGCGGCCGCGGCGACGTGCGAGACTCCGCCATGGGCTCCGGGTGTGGTGGCCCTGAAGGCGGCCGGAATCACGAAGGCCGCGGTCCCGGCTAGGCTCAGGCTGGCCGCGGCGGTGGCCACGGCCTTCGGGCTGGGACGGGACGGGAACCTCATCAGTCGCACAATGTATAAGACGATATAAGGCCGTCTACGCCAACAGAAACCCTGGGCGGCACATAAAAGATCTTGATCTGGCAGGGGAATGCGCATGTCGGACAGTTCGGAACGGGTACCGGTCATCGCGGTGGCCAGCGGGAAGGGCGGCGTCGGCAAGACCACCATTGCGGTGAACCTGGCCCTGGCGCTGGCCGCGCAGGGTCACCGCACCGGCCTCGTCGATGCCGACCTATACGGCCCCGACGTGCCGCGGATGATGGGCCTGCGCCGGCAGGCCGAGGCATCTCACGTCACCTTGTTCGCCCGGCCAGGCGCGCCGGACTCGCGCCTGCAGACCGTCAGCAGGCACGGGGTGCAGCTCGCGTCGGCCGCCTTCCTGCTCGGCGAGAACCAGGGCCTGGCCGTCCAGGGCAGCATCGCGCAATTGCTCGTTCGCAGGCTCATGTCCGATTCGGACTGGGGCGGCGTCGACTACCTGGTACTGGATCTGCCGCCGGGGACCGCGGACATCCAGCAGTTCGTCTTCGCCCTTCGCGGGCGCCCGTTGTGCGTGCTCGTGGTGGTCACCCCGCAGGTCATCGCGCACCAGGACGCGCGCAGGCTGATCGGGCTACTCGGGCCGCGGGGCGCCGCCAGCCGCGGGCGCTCGCTGGTTACCGACATCTGCGGGGCGGAGAACATGAGCGGCCAGATCTGCCCGAGCTGCGGCCAGA
>Ga0335078_10007359_pt1 | contig 16335 bp, 16 predicted proteins | sample Lox_Sample_32_FD_206711 | JGI IMG/M metagenome (GOLD analysis project Ga0335078, IMG submission 206711) | Soil microbial communities from Loxahatchee National Wildlife Refuge, Florida, United States - Lox_Sample_3.2 | ecosystem: Environmental > Terrestrial > Soil > Wetlands | place: USA...
CATCATCCGCCGCAGCGGGTGATGCGCGAGATCGTCGACGACGCAAAGCCGCAGATTGGACAACGGGCAGACGGTCAGTGCCATGCGCTCGCGCGCGAGCCGCGCCACCAAGCTATCGTCTTCGAGCGAACGATTGCCGTGATCGAGGCGCTCGACGCCGAGCACGTCGAGCGCCTCCCAAACATAGCTCGGCGGCCCTTCTTCGCCGGCATGCGCGGTGAGAAAAAATCCGGCGTCGCGGGCGCGACGGAACACGTTCTTGAACTTGCTCGGAGGTTGGCCGGTCTCCGACGAGTCGAGGCCGACGCCGGCAATCCGGTCGCGAAACGCGAGCGCGCTGTCCAAAGTCCGTTCCGCTGCGGCTTCATCGAGGTGGCGCAGGAAGCACATGACAAGGCTGGCGTCGACACCGAGCTTGCTCCCGGCGTCCCCAATGGCGCGATGCAGGCCGCCGATCACGGTCGCAAACGGTACGCCGCGTGCGGTATGTGCCTGCGGATCAAAGAACATCTCCACATGGCGAACGTTATCGGCCCGCGCGCGCTCAAGATAGGCCGAGGCAAGGTCGTAAAAATCCTGCTCGGTGACCAGCACCGACATGCCTTGGTAATAGACGTCGAGAAAGTCCTGCAGATTGCCGAATTGATAGGCTCGGCGGACGGCTTCCACTGAATCGTAGGGCAGCTTCACATTGTTGCGCCGCGCCAGGGTGAACATCAATTCCGGCTCGAGGCTGCCTTCGATGTGAATATGCAGCTCACATTTCGGCAGCCGTTTGATCAGCTTTTCAATCTCGGGCATCGTGTCCTTTGGGCGCCGTCGCTGGTGTCGTCGTCGTAAAATGGTGCTGCAAGGGTTAGGAAAGCAATACGCGGCGGGTAAGGCGCACCAACGAAACCGAAAGGAGTGTAAGGGGAGGACGATGGGCGCCGACGCCGGCAAAATCGCGGAAATGCTGCTGCGTGAGCACGTGGGCGGGGTGACGTTCCAACCCTTCGCCGCGGCCGTTGGCATTACCGTCGCCGATGACGCCTATGCCGTGCAACGCGAATATGTTCGCCTGCTGCTGCAATCGCGCGCCACAACAGCCGCGGGGTATAAGATCGGACTCACCACGCCGCGCATGCAGGCGATGTGCGGTATCGACAGCCCGGTCGCCGGCGTCATTATCACGGATCGCGTGCACGCCTCCGGTACGCGCATCAGCGCCGCAGCCTATGGCCACGTTGGTCTGGAATTCGAGATCGCCGTGCGACTGGGGCAAGACCTTGCGCCTGCGGGGCGCACGCCGACGTTCGCCGAGGTGGGCGCCGCCATCGATGGTGTCTGTCCGGCGATCGAGCTCATTGACGACCGCGGCGCCGATTATCGCAAGCTCGACGCGCTGTCGCTGATCGCCGACAACGCCTGGAACGGCGGCGTTGTCCTTGGCGATTTCAGGCCGTCCTGGCCCGATCTCGCCGCCATTGAGGCGGTCGTGTCTGTGGACGGCAAGATCATCGATCGCGGTTTCGGTCGCGACGTGCTTGGTCATCCGTTTTACTCGGTGGCGTGGCTCGCGACGCATCTTGCCGCGCAGGGGTCGCGGCTGCGCGCGGGCGACATTGTCATGACCGGCAGCGTCGTGACCACAAAGTTTCCCGACCGCATCGAAAGCTACCACTACGAATTGAGCGACTGCGGCGCGGTCGAACTTTCGGTCAGCGTGTAAGTGCCAGGCGGGGGCAAAAATGGACCTCGGGTTGCACACAAAGCGCGCGTTGGTGACCGGCGCGTCGCGCGGGCTCGGCAAGGCGATTGCCGCGGCGCTTTCCGCGGAGGGCGCCAAAGTCGCCATCTGCGCCCGCGATGCGGCGCGGCTTGAAGCCGCCGCCAAGGAAATCGGCGCGACCGGTTTTGCGGCGGACCTTTCGCAACCGGGCGCCGCGGACTCGGTGTTGCGGCAGGCGGCGGAAAGGCTTGGCGGCATCGATGTCCTAGTTGTCAACACTGGCGGCCCGCCAGCCGGGAGTTTCGCCGCCATTTCCGACGACGCATGGCGGGCAGCGTTCGAGGGCCTGTGGATGAGCGCGGTCGATTTGATTCGGGGCGCGCTGCCCGGCATGCGTCAGCGGCGTTGGGGGCGGATCATGATCGTCACGTCCGTGTCGGCGAAGGAGCCGCTGCCAAATCTGATGATTTCGAATGCGCTCCGCCCCGGTCTGCTTGGGCTGGTGAACGCGCTCAGCCGCGAAGTGGCGGGCGAGGGTGTCACCGTCAACGCGATCATGCCCGGCTACACGCTGACTGAGCGCATTCGCGAGCTCGGCGTCGATGAAAAACAGGCCGCCGCGCAAATACCGGCCGGGCGCATGGGCCGGCCGGTAGAATTGGCTGCGCTCGCCGCGTTCCTCGCCTCCGAGCAAGCCGGTTATATCTGCGGCCAGGCCATTGCCTGCGACGGCGGATTTTTGCGTGCGATCTGAGATTCGCGGAGGGCGACATGAAAATTGCATTGCTGGCGCTGGTCGGTCTTTTTCTCGGGGCCATTGCGGGCGGCGTCGCCGGCGTGGCGCTCGGCTTTCTTTACACGACGCTGGCTCACACGACTTCGTTTGAAGGTTATTCGGGCATGCTGGTGTTTTTCACGTTCATGCCCATCGGCATCATCGTCGGCGGCCTGATCGGCGCCGTCGGCCTTGGCCTTGTCGGCGGCCGCGACAATACTGAAAAGCGGTCGCCGCCGGCGCCCTGATATTTGCGGCGATCCGACTGCGCATGAGGAAAACAGCTATGACCGATTTCGTACTCGTTCAGGGCGCGTGGATTGGAGGATGGTACTGGCGGCCAGTTGTCCGGGCGCTGCGCAAGCTGGGTCACGAGGCCTACGGGCCAACGCTTACCGGGCTGGGCGAGCGCGTTCATCTCATGAGCCCTGGCATCAATCTCGATACTCACATCGCCGATGTCGTCAATCTCATCAAATGGGAGGAACTGTCGGATGTTGTTCTGGTCGGCCATTCCTACGGAGGCATGGTGATCACCGGCGTCGCCGATGCGCTGCCCGACCGGATCAGATCTCTAGTTTACCTCGATGCCTTCGTGCCGGGGAACGGCGAGGCGCTGGTGAACTTGCTGCCGGCGGGCAGCCCGCCGCCTAAGCTTGCCAACGACTATAGCCTCGATCCACTACCTGCCGCGTTTTTCGGCGCCAGCCCTGAAGTCGCGGCCCTCGTCGACGCTCGTACCACGCCGATGCCGCTGGCATGCTTTACGCAGCCGCTAAGGCTTTCCGGCGGCATCGATCGGGTGAAGAAGAAAACCTACGTCTATTGCAACAAGCCGGAGCCGACCACGTTCACGCAGTTTTACGAGAAGCTCAAAGACGATCGCGGCTGGACGGTCCACACGCTTCCCTGCACGCACATCGTCCAGATCGATATGCCGAAGCAGCTGACCGAATTGTTGCTGCAAGCCGCTGCGTAGTACGGGTGCGGCGGTGAATGCGCGGCCGCGCTGCTGCCGGACCAGCGTTCGGGCCCAATCGTCCAATAACCACCGAACCTAACTTACCGGCACCAGCGGTGGCGGTCCCTGAAACGCCGCTGGATTTTCTAGCGCCGTGGCGACGTCCGATACCGGCGCATAAACGCGGATAATGAGGTAAAACGATCCAGACGACACCGGCAACCAGTTTGATTCGCGGTGCGGCCCCGGATTGTCCCGCTGCACGAACCGACAAAGCTCCGGCAACCAGTCCCCGTCGGCTTAGCAAAACGCTCCTCGCGATTATATCGGTCATGGTTCTGCTCCTCCTGCAGGAACGCTGATCGCTGGTTGTCGTGCTCGCGATCGCGCCGGCTCTATGCCGGATGCAATCGTATCGGCAGCTCGTCATAGCCGTGAGCGGCCATGTTGATGGCCGGCTGCGGCTCGCCGATCAACTCGATACGGTCGACTTTGCGGGCGAGCGCGGCGAAGATGCATTCGCCCTCGAAGCGCGCAAGCGATGCACCAACACAGGCATGGATGCCGTAGCCCATGCCGACGTGACCGCTGAGCTTTCTGTTCAGGTCATATTGATCGGCATTTTCCCAGCGGCGCGGATCGCGGCCGGCGGCCATCCACAGCATCATCATCCGCGCACCGCCCGGCACACGAAGTCCTTGTATCTCGACTTCCCGTGCTGTGATCCGCCCGCCGAAACGCGCCGGGCATTCGTAGCGTAGAATCTCCTCGAACGCTTGCCGCGACAACGATGGGTCCTTCTTCAGGACTTCCCATTGCTCCGGAAATTCCGCGAACGCACGCAACAGGCTGCCGATACCGAGGATCGTGGTGTCGGCTCCCGCGGCGTACATCGTCTTGACCAGCAATTCGCCCTCTTCCTCCGTCACTGTTCCGCGATCCACGGCGTCGTACATGGCGGCGCCGAGCCCGCCGGGCGTAAGCGTTTCGCGCTTGCAATTGGCCTCGACGTAGGCGATGGCGCCGGCGCCTCGTTCGAGGCCGCGCAGGAAAATATCGTTCGGCGGTCCGAAGGTATTGAAGACGGCATCGCTGAAATGCAGGAGATGGTGCCGGCCTTCTTGCGGAAGCCCGATCGCGTCGGGAAAAGCCTTCAACACGTAAGCGGCCGCCACGTCGACGTGGCCGTTTACCTCGGCGGGACCGTTGGCGAGCAGACGGTCGACCAATTCATCGGCGGCATTGACGAAGATGTCGCGCATCCGATTCATCGCCGCCGGCGAGAGCACTTTCTGAATCACCGTGCCCACGCGCGCGTGTTCCGGAGGGTCGAAGTTCAAAAGAATTTCCGGGCGTATCGAGTTAGGATCGTGGAACGGCCGCGATTTATTCGAATAGTTGCGCCAGTCGCCGGCCACCGTGTGGACCTCGTCGTGGCGGCCGACTACGTAAATATCGTATTGCGGAAGGTAGATGACCGGCGCCATCTCGCGCAGCCTGCCGTCGAAGGCCTGTCCTTCGCGTATCGCTTCAACCGTAAACGGATCGAGATCGGAAATCGGCACTCCGCCTGGCGTCTTCTGCATTTCACTCCCCACCTTTTCGGCAAGCATAATGCGATATGCGCGCATGACCACAATGCCGGCCGCAATATTGACCATGCCGCGGCGTTGACCTTATGGTCGCACAACGAAAAAAACGGCGCGCCGAGTAGATTGCAGGCTTCGGCCTTAGAGGACGCTTACGCCGAAGGGAGGCGCGACATCAGCGAAACCTTTGACATCGTCACCATTGGCTCGGGCCACAACGGCCTGGTCGCGGCCGCCTATTTGGCGACTGCCGGCAAGCGCGTCGCGGTTTTGGAACGAAATTCCTGGTTCGGCGGGGGCGTCATCACCCGCGAGCTGACCGTGCCCGGGTTCAAACACGACCAGCACTCTACGGCGCACATTTTCATTCTGGGCAATCCGCTCATCAAGAGTGATGAACTCGGGCTGATGTCGCGTTATGGCCTGAAATATGTTTACCCGGACGTGCCTTTCATTTGTGTGTTCGAGGACGGCGCGACCATTGGGCTTCATCGAGATCGGAACAAGACCTGTCAGGATATCGCGCAGTTTTCCAAGAAAGATGCCGACGCGTTTCAGAGGTTTGCCGCAGTCGGCGATACCTTTCTTCCGCTCGTTGCCGCGAGCTTCTATACGCCGCCGCTGCCGATGGGCGCGAGCTTGGCGATGCTCGACCAGAGCCCGATCGGGCGGCAGCTTTTCGCGCTCATGCATAAAAGCGCCTACGACGTGGTTATCGAGAATTTCGAGAATGAACGGGTGCGCTTGTTCTTGTGCCGGCTTATTTCGGAAAACCTGACCGGACCGGAAGAGAAGGGCACCGCGCTTGGGCTCTACGTTTTTCTTGCCTTCATGGAAGCCTACGGCGTAGGCGTGCCGATCGGCGGAAGCGGCGCGCTGTCGCAAGCGCTGATCCGCTGCATCGAGGACCATGGCGGTACAGTGTTCGCCGATACGTCGGTCGAGCAGGTGTTGACACGGAACGGCCGCGCCGTCTGCGTGCGCAGCTCCGACGGCACGGAATACGCGGCCAAGGACGCGGTGATCGGAGCTATTCATCCGCATGTGCTTGGCGCCATGGTGCCCGACGTCGATCCGGCCATCGCCGCCGCCGCGAGACGGACGGAAATTTCCGCCAATGTCTGCTTTACCGTGCATGCGGCGCTGAACGCGCCGCTTCACTTCAAGGCCGGCGGCCACGTCAATAGGGCTTACTTCACTGAATTGATGCCCAGCCGGCTCGATGACCTGCGCAGCTTTTTCGATAGTCTCCGTTACGGAAAGATCGCGGACCAAAGACTGATCGGTCTTATCTCGGCCTCGAACTTTGACCCTTCACGCTGCCCGCCGGGCAAAGCGACGCTGCACGTTTGGGATTATGTGCCATACGCCCACCCCGATGGCGGGCCGGCGGCCTGGGATCGGCTCAAGGAGGCATTCGCGCAAAAGGTTTTGTCGCGCGTGCGGGATTTCATCGACAATCTCGGGCCGGAAGACATCATCGCCGCCCATTACGACAGTCCGCTCGACATGGAGCGAACGTCGGCGAGTTTCCGGGGCGGCGATCTTCACGGCGTCGCCAACCACATGTATCAGTCCGGCGCTCATCGGCCGACGCCTGACCTCGGGCGAAATACGGTTCCCGGCATCGAGCGGCTTTATCTGGTCGGACCGTTCCAGCATCCTGGCGGCGGCGTGTTCGGCGCCGGACGCGCCACCGCCATGCAGGTCTGCGAAGACCTCAAGATCGATTTCGATAAGATAGGCAAAGCATGATGAAGTTCGTCGGTCCCGACGGCAGCGAACTCATCATGGTCACCGCCGTGGACCGGGACGGCGACAAACTCGTGATCAAGGGAAAAGTATTCGGCGCGATGCCGATCAGCGCCCGTCTGACGCCCGCGGAAGCGCGCAGGGGACTAAAGCTTCTGAATTTTCGCCTCGGGCTGTTCTTGCTGACGTTCCTGTTGCGGCGCTGACGCGTGCTATAATTACATTCTGAGCCTCGTATCGCTCACCTGTTCTTGGTTCGGCACACGCCCATGCCAAAATTCCTTCGCATCGGAGTCCATCAGTCGAACGCTTCCGGATACACGTCAAAGGCATGGTGGGTTCGCCGGGTTGGCTCGACGGTTTTCCTGAAGTGGGGCGCCGTCGAGGTCCTTGGCGTGGGAGATGGGCGAAAGGTTTACTGGACGCTTGCTCCACGGGCGAAAACAATTCGTTGCAGTACGGTACAGCGCGCGAAAGACTATGCGAAAACCGCAATCGCGCGGCGGCGTAACCATCGGTATGAACCGCTGGCTGGAAATATCGCGATCCGGCGCCGACGTGCCGATCGTAGCGCCGAGCTCGAAGGAGCGCTCGTCACCATCTTGGTTGTCGATATCGTCCGGTCTACCGAAAAAGCCGCGCGGTTGGGCGATTCGCGTTGGACACAGGTAATGAATCACTATTACGCCGCTGTCCGTAAAGAGCTGAACACTTTGCGCGGAAAAGAAGTCGTGACGACGGGGGACGGAATGCTCGCGACGTTCGACACGGCGGATTCCGGGATCCGTTGCGCGACCGCAATCCGTGAAGCCGTGCGTACGCTCGGCCTGGAGATCAGGGTGGGACTGCACGCCGGCGAATACAAAGTGACTGGGGCTGATGTGGTCGGTTTCGCGTTTCACGTCGGCGCACGCGTCGCGGCGAAAGCGCGTGCCGGCGAAGTCCTGGTTTCGAGCGCGGTCAGGGATTTGATTTCGCAGTCCGGAATCCGCTTTAAGGACCGCGGTGTTCATCGACTCAAAGGTGTGCCGGAGCGATGGCGCCTGTACCGGGTCGAACACTAAACGGTGGCCTGCAAACCTAACGCTTCACGAGCCAGCCGAGACTGATCCTCCGCGCCAAACGGTGCAGCACCCCTCCTTGGGTAGGCACCAGCCGTCACATTATCGTACTGACGTAGTAGCTATCCATGTATTCGCGCAGCGCGCAAATCTTGCCGTCATCGACTTCGATCATCCACGAATAAACGTTGTTGTAAGGCGTGCCGTTTTTCAGCCGGCCGACGCCGCGGGTTTCCGCCGCGACCAAACGCCCTTTCGATACCAAATTGACGATTGAGACTTTTGGATCGCCATCTTCGAATATGCCTCGCACCGGCGCGAGGAACTCATCGATGATGCCTTTATGTCCTCTCTTCTGCCCCGCGCCGGGAATTCCGCTCGCCATCACGGTCCAGGTCGCGTCCTCATGCAACATCGGCCGCACGCGCTTCAAATCTCCCGTGCTCAAAGTTTCGAAAAACGTGCGGACAAGCTGCTCATTGCGGTCTTCCAAGTCTCCCATCGCCGTCTCCTCCGTTTAGGTTTTTAGCAATCCTGTGACAACGAAAAAGCCGATTTCAGAGCACCCCCCGGCCGGCGATATAGGTCTGGCGGATCGCCCGGTCGTCGCCGAGCGTCATCAAAACGAACAATTCCTCTTCCAGATTGCGCGCAACCTCCATGCGATGCGCCATCGCCGGCGTGGCGCGCGCATCGAGCACGACGAGGTCGGCATAAGCGCCCGGCGCGACCACGCCGATTTCGCCGTCGAGGTTAAGCGCCGCGGCGTTGCCGCGGGTCATCAGATCGAAAGCCGCCAGCGCCGGCAGGTTTTGCCCTTGCAGCTGCATCACTTTGTAAGCCTCGGCGGCGGTGCGCAGCATGGAATAGGAGGTGCCGCCGCCGACGTCGGTGGCGAGCGCAATGCGCACGCCGGCGTCGCGAAGCCGCCGGTAGTTGAACAGGCCGGAGCCGATAAAAAGATTCGAAGTCGGACAGAACACGGCAACCGCCTGTGTGTCGCGCATGAGCGCGACTTCCGAGTCGTGCATGTGGATGCAATGTCCCATCAGCGAGCGCGGACCGAGCAGGCCGAAGCGGTCGTAGACGGCGGTGTAGCTCGCGTCGTCAGGAAAGAGCTTTTCGATGGTGGCAATCTCGTCGAGATTCTCATCGAGATGGGTCTGCATCAGGACGGTCGGGAATTCCTTCAACAGCGCGCCGAGTTCAGCAAGCTGAGCATCGGTCGAGGTGATGGCGAAGCGCGGCGTTACCGCGTAGCGCTGCCGTCCGGTTCCGTGCCAGCGTTTTATCAGCTCGCGGCTGTCGGCAATGGCGAAAGCGCCCGGCGCCAGCAGCCCGGGTGGCCCATTGCGGTTCATCACCGCGTTGCCGGCGATCATGCCGGCGTTGCGCTTATGCGCGGCGGCAAACAGCGCGTCGGCGGATACCGGGTGCGCGGTGCAATAGGCACAAGCCGTCGTCGTGCCGTTGCGGAAGAGCTCGTCGAGAAAAAATTCGGCGTTGCGCGCCGCGTGGCCGGGGTCGGCGAATTTTTGTTCCTCGACGAAAGTGTATTTCGTGAGCCATTCGAGCAACTGCGCGCCATAGGACGCGATCACCTGCGTCTGCGGATAATGAATGTGTGGGTCGATGAAACCGGGCATGATCAACGCGCCGGGATGATGTGCGACCTGCGCTCCAGCCGGCGCGCGCGACATCAGCTCGTGAGCGGCCCCCACCGCTTCGATTCGGCCGTCGCCCGCGACCAGTACTAAGCCGTCATCGATATAACGATAACTCCCGGCATCGCCGGCGCCGCCCGGCGCGCGCAGGAAGCTTAACACCCGGCCGCGGATGCCGTGGAAACGGGCCCCTGACATGCGCGCATTCACTTCGCGGCGGCGCCGAACTTAAGCCAGGAAGTAAGCACGAGGCGCTCTTCGTTCGTCATCTCGGTGATATTGCCCGGCGGCATGAAATTCGAGCGCACCGCGACGATGTCGATCAGGGGGGCATAGGCGCGAATATGGTCGTCGCTGTCGAGCGAAACGCCCATCGGTGCGGCGGCAATTCCGGCCCAAACCGGTTCAGCGGCATGGCACATGCTGCAACGGGACAGCACAATGTCGCTGACCTCGGAGAATTTCGGTGGCGGCGGCAGCGCGCCTACTGCCGCCGTGCGCGGGCCGGCGGCTGACAGCCAGGCAATAACGGCGAGGCCCGCCGCCGCCGCGCCCCAGGTCCACCACGGATTGCCCTTGCCGGCGTGGCGCGAATTGAAGAAATGCCGGATCACCGGGCCGATGGCGATGACAATGGCGACAATGAGCCAATTAAAGCGCGTCGCGAAGAATAGCGGCCAGTGATTGCTCAGCATGAGGAAGACGACCGGCAACGTCAGATAATTGTTGTGCACCGAACGCTGCTTGCCGAGTTCGCCCCAGCGGGGATCGGGCTCTTTGCCCGCGATCATCGCCGCGACGGTCTTCTTTTGGTAAGGAATGATAATAATGAACACGTTGGCGACCATGATGGTGCCGATCACGGCGCCGATCTGGTTGAAGGCGCCGCGGCCGCTGAAGATGTGGGTGAAGCCGTAGGTCAGCGCCACGAGAAAAACGTAGCCGACCAACGCCAGCGCTACCTCGTGCTTGCCAAGCGGTGAGCGGCACAAACCCTCGTAGATCAGCCAGGCCGCGACCAGCGTGGCAAACGCGATGCCGGCGGCTTGCGCCACCGTCATGTCGAGCACCGATTTGTCGATCAGGAACAGATCGGCGCCGAGATAATAGACGAGCACCAGGAGCGCAAAACCCGACAGCCAGGTGGTGTAGGCTTCCCATTTGAACCAGGTGAGGTGGTCCGGCATTTGCGCCGGCGCCACCACATATTTCATCATGTGGTAGAAGCCGCCGCCGTGGACCTGCCACTCGTCGCCTTTTACCCCGGCGGGTAATCCGGGACGCGGCTTCAGCGAAAGATCGAGGTGGATGAAATAGAACGAGCTGCCGATCCATGCGATGCCGGCAATGACATGGAGCCAGCGGAGGATGGCACTTGCGGATTCGGCGAGTATTAGCTCCACGAGTTCCTGTTCTCCTTTTTATCGCCGGTAAAACACAATGGCAGAAGGCCATTTGGTTGTGCAAGCTCGCGGCGCCGGGCGGCCACAGCACGATTTTTCCCCATATGCCGTCTTTTGCTTGCGGCCAATTTGTCGGATGATGATCCTTCAGAGGCGACGGACGGCGTTCCCGCACTTGGAACGATCCTTGCAATAAACGCTGCAAGACAGCTAGTAGGACTGGTTATGTGCATCGCTTGCCATGCTTGATCCGTCGCCCGCAGCCGATCCTTCGCGCTCGGCGCCATTGTTGAGCGCCGCTTCGATCAGCAAGCGCTACGGCGACTTTCTCGCCAATGACGGCATCGACCTCGACCTGTTCCCGGCCGAGATCCACGCGTTGCTCGGCGAGAATGGCGCCGGCAAATCGACGCTGGTCAAGGTCATGTACGGCCTCATCCAGCCGAGCGGCGGTGAGCTGCGCTGGACGGGGCAGAAAGTCGTTCTGGCCGGCCCGTCGGAGGCGCGCACGCTCGGCATCGGCATGGTGTTTCAGCACTTCACGCTTTTCGAGAATCTGAACGTGGCTGAGAACGTCGCGCTGGGACTGCCGCCGACGGAATCGTTCGCCGCCATCTCTGAGCGGCTTGCGGAAACCGCGCGGGTTTATGGCCTGCCGCTCGATCCCAAGCGCGAAGTTTGGCGGCTGTCGGTCGGCGAACGCCAGCGCATCGAGATCGTGCGCGCGCTTATGCAGAACCCGAAACTCCTCATCCTCGACGAGCCGACATCGGTGCTCACGCCGCAAGAGGCCGATCTGCTCTTCGTCGTGCTTGAGCGGCTCAAGGTCGAGGGTCGCGCCATCCTCTACATCAGCCACAAGCTCGAAGAGGTGAAGCGGCTGTGCGACACCGCGACCATCCTACGTGCCGGCAAGAAGGTGGCGACGTGCAATCCGCGCCAGGAAACCGCCGCGTCGCTGGCGCGCATGATGGTCGGCGGCGAGATCGGCGAAGTCAAAGCCGCATCGGGGCGCGACGCGTTGACGCCGCGGCTTGTGATCAAAAACTTGTCGATCGAGCCGGACGATCCGCACGGCACCCGGCTAGAAGAGGTGTCGCTCGAAGTCCGTGGCGGCGAGATCGTCGGCATTGCCGGTGTTGCCGGCAACGGTCAGGACGAATTGTTTGCGGCGCTTTCGGGTGAGCGGCTTGCCCCCGGCGAAGGCGCGGTGGTGATCGAAGGCGAAGGTGCGGGCCTGCTTGACGTGACCGAACGGCGCCGCATGGGTGCGGCCTTCGTCCCGGAAGAGCGGCTTGGGCACGGCACCGCGCCACGCATGAAATTATCCGAAAACGCGTTGCTGACCGGACATGCGGCGAGTGGCATGGTCAAGAAGGGCTTCATCGACAAGCCGGCGACGCTGGCGCACGTCGATCGCACCACCAAAAGCTTCGACGTGCGCAAGGCCAAACGCGATCCGGAAGCGGTTTCTCTTTCCGGCGGCAACTTGCAGAAATTCATCGTCGGCCGCGAAATCCTGCGCGAGCCGCGCGTGCTCGTCGTCAGCCAGCCGACCTGGGGGGTGGATGCGGGTGCGGCGGCGACCATTCGTCAGGCGCTCATCGATCTTGCCGCGCGCGGCGCCGCCGTGCTGGTCATCAGCCAGGATCTCGATGAGCTCGCCGAAATTGCCGACCGCATCGCGGTGATGTTCCACGGCCGGCTGTCGGCGCCGCTTAACGCCGCCGAAGCGACGCGCGAGCGGCTCGGCTTGTTGATGGGCGGCGCCAACACCGAACGCGAATCGAGCGAGGTCAAGCATGCAGTTGGTGCTTGAAAAGCGCGCCGAACGCTCGGCGATCATCGCGATTACCTCGCCGCTCATTGCGGTGGCGCTGACGCTGGTTACCTTCGCGATCCTGTTCGCGATCATGGGCAAGGACCCGATCCAGGCGCTCTATGTTTATTTTATCGAGCCGCTGACCGACAGCTTCACGCTGCAGGAGATCGCGGTCAAAGCCACGCCCTTGGTGATGATCGCGGTCGGGCTCGCGCTCTGTTACATCGCCAACATCTGGAATATCGGCGCCGAAGGACAATTCATCATCGGCGCGGTATGCGGCAGCTGGCTCGCGGTGCGCACCAACGGCACCGACGTCGGACCTTGGGTGCTGCCGGTCATGCTGCTCCTCGGCGCGATCGGCGGCGCACTGTACGGTCTCATCCCCGCGATCTGTCGCGTCTATTTCGGCGCCAGTGAAATCCTTACCAGCCTGATGCTGGTCTATGTCGCCAATCTCGGCCTCGACTACATGGTGCGCGGCCCGTGGCGCGATCCGCAGGGACTTAACTTTCCCACCACGGCCGCCTTCGATCCGGCTGCAAGCCTTGGCACGCTGTTCGAGGGTACCGGCCGCCTGCACGCGGGCTCAATTGTCGCGCTCGTCGTCGTCATGCTCATCGCCGTGCTGCTTGGGCGCACCCTTATGGGATTTCAGATACGGCTGGTCGGCGCGGCGCCGAGAGCGGCGCGGTTCTCCGGCTTCAACGCCGACCGGTTGGTGCTTTTCAGTTTCGCGGTGTCCGGTGCGCTCGCCGGCCTCGCCGGCATCATCGAAGTGGCCGGACCGATCGGCCACCTCGATCCCGGCGTGCCCTCCGGCTACGGCTTCACTGCGATTATTGTCGCCTTCCTCGGCCGCCTTAACCCGATCGGCATTCTGATCGCCGGATTGTTCCTGGCGCTGACCTTCATCGGCGGCGAAGGCGCGCAGATTTCGCTCAAGGTCCCGCTCGATCTGACCAAGGTATTCCAGGGCATTCTCTTGTTCTATGTGCTCGCCTGCGACTCAATGATCGTCTATCGCATCCGTCTGCTACGAACCCAAAAAGTCGTGCCGGTCCATGCTTGAGACGCTCAGCAATATCCTGCATCTGATTTTTTCGGAAAGCTTCATCCTCACGGTGGTGACCGCCTCGACTCCGCTGCTGCTGGCGTCTTCCGGCGAACTCGTGGTGGAACGTTCAGGCGTGCTCAATCTCGGTGTCGAAGGCATGATGATCGTCGGCGCCGCATGCGGTTTCGCCGGCACGTATTGGTCGGGGTCGACGCTGGTCGGCGCGCTCTGCGGCATGCTGGCCGGCGCAATGTTGTCGGCGATATTCGGCATTCTCACGCTTGGTCTGGCCGTCAATCAGGTGGCGACCGGACTGGCGCTGACGATTTTCGGCGTCGGTCTTTCCGGGCTAATCGGCGCGCAGTTCGTCGGCGAGCGAATCGTGCCGGCGGCGCATCTTTATTTGCCGGCACTCACCAGCATTCCCGGCATCGGCCGTATCGTGTTCGGCGAGGATCCATTCGTCTATGTCTCGATTGCGCTTATCATCGGCATCTGGCTGTTCCTCTATCGCACCCGCGCCGGCCTCGTGCTGCGCGCGGTCGGCGACAATCACGCTTCGGCGCACGCGCTCGGTTATCCGGTGCTACGCCTTCGCATGTTGGCGGTGCTGTTCGGCGGTGCCTGTGCCGGGTTGGCGGGTGCATATCTGCCGCTCGCCTACACCCCGTTTTTCATCCCGGGCATGACCTCGGGCCGGGGCTGGATTGCTCTGGCGCTAGTGGTTTTCGCCTCGTGGCGGCCGGGCCGGCTGGTGATCGGGGCTTACCTCTTCGGAGCGGTCAGCATTCTCGGCCTCGCTCTGCAGCCGCTTCAGCTCGGTATTCCGCAGCAGGTGATGAACATGCTGCCCTATCTTGCCACCGTCGTCGTTCTCGTGTTGATTTCGCGTGCGCGCGGCACCGCCGGGTCCGCCGCGCCTGCGTCACTGGGCATGGTGTTCGTGCCTGACCGATGAGACGTCCTGCGGGCGCGTTGCGGGCGCTTCGCACGTAGGGGGAAGTGCAAAGTAAGGAACTGAGATACGCCCGTTTTTCCAACCCGGAGTTAAAGTCATGAAGAAATGGAACGTCGTTGCAATCGGCGCCGTGCTCGCGCTGGCGACCGCAACGTTTGGCGCCTCGTACGCTGCCGACAAGCTCAAGGTCGGCTTCATCTATGTCGGCCCGATCGGCGACCTCGGATGGAGCTATCAGCACGATCTCGGCCGCAAAGCCATGGAGAAGGCGCTGGCCGGCAAGGTGGAAACCACCTACCTCGAGAACGTGCCGGAAGGCGCCGACGCCGAGCGCTCCATCGAGCAGCTCGTCCGCGCCGGCAACAAGCTGATCTTCACCACATCGTTCGGCTTCATGGATGCGACGCTGAAAGTCGCGAACAAATATCCGAACGTGTTCTTCGAGCATGCCACCGGCTTTAAGCGCGCCAAGAACATGAGCACCTATGCCGCCCGCTTCTATGAGGGGCGCTACATCCAGGGCCAGATCGCCGGCAAGATGACGAAGTCGAACATCATCGGCTACATCGTTTCATTCCCGATCCCGGAGGTCATCTCCAACATCAATGCCACCATGCTCGGCGCCCAGTCGGTCAACCCGAAAGTCAAGTTCAAGATCATCTGGGTGAATTCGTGGTTCGATCCTGGCAAGGAAGCCGACGCCGCCAAGACCCTCATCGATCAAGGGGCCGACATTCTCACCCAGCACACCGACTCGCCCGCCGCCACGCAGGTTGCCGAGCAGCGCGGCGTGCATTCCTTCGGCGAATCCTCCGACATGATCAAGTTCGGACCGCACGCGCAGTTGACCGCCGACACCGATTATTGGGGCGGCTACTACACCAAACGCGCCGAGGACGTGCTCGACGGCAAATGGAAGTCGGAAGACACTTGGGGTGGTCTCGACTCAGGCATGGTGGTCATGGCGCCCTACACCAATATGCCGGACGACGTGAAGAAGATGGCGATGGACACTGAAGCAGCCATCAAGTCCGGCTCGCTGCATCCGTTCAAGTGCCCGATCACCGATCAGGACGGCAAGACGGTCGAGTGCAAAGGCGGCAGCCACTTGGATCCTGGCCAGATTCTGAGCATGAACTGGTACGTCAAAGGAATCGACGACAAGATTCCGGGCAAGTAACCGGTAATCACCTCGTCGGAATGTTGAATGGCCGGGCTTGGCGCCCGGCCATTTGTTTTTGCTTTAAGTCTTTTCCGCACCGCGCGATGACTTTAGCTTCGAACCGTCATCCCGCTCTTGCTTTTTCATGGGGCATGATCTTTTCCGAAAACCGGTGTCCACTTTTCGCGATCAGGCTCTAATTGCCGGCCGCGTAGGCGTCGAGTTCAGCCAAGTAGCCGTCCTTGAGCGGCCGCGGCAGCCAGGTGCTTTCGAAGGCGTTGCGCGAAAGCTGCACGATGTCCTTCTTGCCGAGATCGGCCTCTTGCTGGGTGCAGACGAAATTCTCGTTCATATAACCGCGGAAATAGGCAGGATCGTCGGAATGCACCGTGGCGCGGATGCCGATTTCAAGCATCCGCT
>Ga0335078_10007361_pt1 | contig 16329 bp, 21 predicted proteins | sample Lox_Sample_32_FD_206711 | JGI IMG/M metagenome (GOLD analysis project Ga0335078, IMG submission 206711) | Soil microbial communities from Loxahatchee National Wildlife Refuge, Florida, United States - Lox_Sample_3.2 | ecosystem: Environmental > Terrestrial > Soil > Wetlands | place: USA...
TTCGAGGCACACCCCCGTCGCGTACACTAGCGGGGCACGCAACTGCGCTCGTAGCTCAACGGATAGAGCATCTGACTACGGATCAGAAGGTTGGGGGTTCGAGTCCCTCCGAGCGCGCCCAGGTCAACGGCCTTTCGGGGCCACGGCCAGACCCGTTGTGGATCTTCGTGCAGCAGCAAAGTGCAGCAGTACCTAGCTGTCAAACTGCTCTCCCAGCCGACGGAGCGCTTCGCGGGCGGCCTGGTCGGGGACCTCGGTGTAGATCTCCATGGTGACCGCGATCTTGCTGTGGCGCAGTATCCGCATCGCTACCCGCGGGTGCACGTCGAGAGCGGCCAGCAGCGAGGCGCAGGTCCGGCGCATTCCGTGCGGTGTGATATAGCGGACCCCGGCAGCAGAGCATCGTGAGGCGAAATGCCGCGTGAGGTTCCGGGGCTCGTAAGGCGTGCCACGGCGGGTAGTGATCACCAGGCCGGTGTCGTGCCATTCCCGTCCGGCGTCGCGCTGCCAGTTTGCCTGCTTCTCGGCCTGGAGCTTGAACGCGGCCACGCAGATCGCGGGCAGCGGGAGAGGGGCGTCCGATCCGGGCGTCTTGGTTTCCCGGTGGTGGAGCTGGTTGCCGACACGTTGGAGTTGCCAGCTCACATCTACCTCGGCAGCGTCGAGGTGAACGTTTGCCCAGGGCAGCCCGAGGACTTCGCCCAAGCGCAGGCCGAGGACGAGCATCAGGACGTACCCGGTGTACAACGGGTCATGGTCGGCTCGCGCTGACTCCAGGAACTGGCAGGCCTCGGTGACTGACCATGCTCGGACCTTGCGGACCCGGCCTGCCGGGAGCCGGACCATGGTGGCGACGTTCCGGCTGATCAGCTCGTCTTCATTGACAGCGTGAGTCAAGGCGGCTCGCAGGGTGGCCCGGATGTCCTTGACTGTCTGTGGCGATACGAATTGGCCGCAGCATTTGCCGATCGCGCAGCAACGGCGGCGTTCCTCGGGTCGGCGGGCGTCTTTGCCTTGTGTGCAGCACTGGCATACCTGGCGGATCTGGTTCAGCCAGCGCCGCACGTCGGGGGCGGTCAGCTTGTCCAGCCGCTTCTTGCCTAGGTAGGGATCGATGTAGAGGCGGGCGAGCAGTTCGTAGAATTCGTAGGTCTTCGGCGCGAGATTGGGTTTGACGACTTCGCTCAGCCAGTAAGCCAGATACTCATGTAGCGTTGGCACGTTGGAGGCGACCGGGCCGCGGTCAGCCCGTGTCCGGAGCTTGAGCCAGGCTCCTTGGGCGTCCTCGTACGTGGTGGCCTTGATGTACTTGCGGCGGCGGATTCCGTCCGGGCCCATGACCCAGGCGTAGGCGCGCCAGCCACCTGGGACCGGGTAGATCGATCCCTCGCTGTTGCCGCGTGTGCGTTTGCGGGTCACGCTGCCTGGTCCTCCGTGACACGCCGGATGTAGTCATCTACCCATTCCGGAAGGATGCGACGGTAGCGGCCGTCCTTGACGGAGCGGATCTGTCCGGAGATGACAAGGGACTTAGTCTTGGTAAGCCCGTAGCCGAGCATTTCTGCGACCTCGGCTGTCGAGTACCACTTGCGGGCGATGGTCACACTCATGATCGGCCTCTCCTTTCTTGATCATGCGACGGACGATTCTTCACGAGCGATGCGCCGGTGCTCGCGGGCTCTTGCAGCCGCGGACAGTGCGAGGAGAGCGTCTCCGGTGGTATGCCAGCCCCGTCCGGCCCACTCCAGGCGCGCGTCGGTCACTACCGTCTTGTCCTTGTACTGATGGGCGAGAGGGTGCTGGCGGCGATGCCAGTCGCGGCGGGCGGCGCGGAGCGCTCGCATGGTGGTGGAGTAGCGGCGGCTCTTGGTAGCGAAGTGACCGCGGTAACCGAGCATGTGCGCCCAGCGGCGCAGCGCCTGGAAGTCCTCGTGCGGATGCTTGCCGAGCATGAGGCAGGCGGCGATCAGCCGCCCCTGGTGGGTGCGCGGGTTGACGTAGTCGCGGGCGTTTTCGGCGGTGATCCGGCCGGGCGGGACGCCAACGGGCTCGGTGGACTTGGTGGCGTACTTGGCCAGGTAGGAGGCGACCGCGACGTCGGTGATCTGGCCATCGTCGGTTAGGCGGACGACCCGGGGATCGACCTGGGCGCCCCAGGCGATGTCCCAGCCCTTTGGCTTGGCCGGATGGGAGACTGTGGCGAACCAGGCCGAGTTGGCCACGGTCTGGATGACACCGGCTAGCACGTCGGCTGTGATCACAGCCGGGGGCGGGACGGTGCGCTCGGGGTGGTGGGGGTCTACCCCGTCGAGTCGGAAGATAGCGTGGAAGTGGATCAATCCACGGCGCTGGAACTCGGCCACCTTCGCGAACGAGACCCGAACCCGGGCGCCGTGCGGCCGGGCGAGCTTGTCGACTTGGCGACGGATGGCGATGACTGTGCGCCGCCACAACTCGCCCACGTGGGAGTTCCAGACCACGGAGGCGTCATAGTCGTAGCAGTCGGCGCACAGCGGCCGTCCCAGGCAGGCGTCGTCTTCTTTGTGCCGCTGGCCGCAGGAGATCCGCCGCCCGTGCGGGCAGTAGTTCGCTTTGCGCCGGGCACGGCAACGAGCCACCTTCCCGCCGGTAGTGAGGACCCGAGTGTGGACAGGGCCGAAGGAGGGTGCGGTGAAGGTGGCGAACACGCAGGGATGGATCGCGACGGATTCGGGCACGCCCTTGCCTCCCGCGAGCCCGGCGCGAATCAGCTGATAGGTGTCGGCCCGGTAGGTCTCCGCGCAGGACGGGCAGACCGAGGCGCGGCGGTCCCCGCAGGGCAGGTAGATCACGTTGTCCGGGTTCTCGGCGGTGTCGAACCGGGCCAGGAGTTCCCCGGAGGCAGCGTCGATGTCGCGGATGGTGCCGCGCAGTCGGATCGGGCGCAGGCATCCTCTGGCGGCCATGGCACCGGAGAGCCACTGGTCGTAGTCGTCGCGGGTGGCGCGGTCGAGCAACTCGGCTTCGAGGGTCCGGGTGCTCGCCCCGGTCCCCGTGCTGTCGATCAGGACGGGGGCCAGAGCCAGCGCCGGGGCGGTCATCCGGCCCGGCCTCGGACAGCGCGCAGGGCGAGCGCGTCGTAGCGAGTCTCTGCGTGCAGGCTGAGCCAGGCCCGGCCGCAGGGGCATTGGTAGCCGTATAGTTCGACGGCGCCGAAGATGAATGCGAACGGGATCGCATCATCGCTGCCGCACGCCGGGCAGCAGTCTCCCCGGTCGCGGCGGCCGGTCATGCGGCATCACCCTCCCGGAGCAGCCGGACCACGTTCCCCTCCGCCTCGCCCGCAGGGGAGGCGGCGTGGTGGGTGGCGCGGGCCTGGGCAGCCCAGTCGGCCAGGTAGATGATTTCCTCGTCGGTGAGGTAGGCGGCCTTGACCCGGCGCGGGACGCCGTCTTCGGCGCGCAGCCAGCCCACGCCTCGGGCCTGGGGATCGATCTCGGTGGCTGTGTAGCCCATGTTGGCCCAGCCGTGGCCGAGGATGGTGTCGCTGCTGGCTTCGGTGGAGCAGCGGAAGGCCCACCGGTAGCCGAACAGGTCACGCAAGCTGGTGGGGATGATGTCGGCGGAGGGGCGCTGGGTGGCTTCGATGGCGATGATGCCCGGTGCGCGGCCGCGGGCGACGATGTCGCGGTTGCGGGCGTTGAGTTCCTTCTGCTGGACCGATGATCCGGCGGTGGCGGAGTAGTAGGCGATCTCGTCGACGGCGACGAGGTAGACCGGGAACCCCATGTCCGGGGTGATCTTGCGTTTTTTGTGGTCGAGCAGCCAGTCGGTCCGCTCGTCGATCTTGTCTTGCAGCCAGCTGAAGGTGTCGATCGCGTCGTCGATCGAGGGGCCGATGAACCGCTCGGCGCAGTCGCGCCACAACCCGAGTTCGACTCGTTTGCCGTCGACCATCACCAGGCGGCAGTTGGAAGACAGGGCGCCGTGGGCGACGATCAACTGGAGGGCGACGGACTTGCCGCCGCCGGGTTCGCCGCCGATGAGCATGTTCCGCTCGGCGAGGGTGACCTCGACGCGGTGACCGAATTCGTCGGTGCCCAGGTGGATGGGCTGCCAGATCGACAGCGGCGCCACCGGGATGCTGTCAGCCGCCATCACCGGCCACCTCCTGGGCGCGCTCGATATAGGTGGGGCCGTTGACGGGGACAATCAGCATGAGCCGCTGGCCGCACCTGACGCAGACTGGACCACCGCATTGAGAGCAGGCAGCCTGAGCGTCGGGACACATGTACAGAGGAGCCTCGGGATGGGGACAGGTGCACTCGGCGTGGCGTACGCAGTCGGGGCACAGCCCACTGTCGGGCGGGGTGCCGATGAACGCGGCATCGCAGCGCTGACAGGTCCACGAAGTACTGATCAGATCCATGGTGATCTTTCCTTTCATTCTTGGTGGGCGGGCTGCCCTGGGATGTGGTAGTCCCAGGGCAGCCCTCGTTCTTATGCAGTGGTGACCTCGCGGATCAGCGACAGGGCCCGGTGCTTGAGCGGCTCGGGCCGGATCAGGGTCCGGTTCAGCCGGGTCTCCCAGGACCGAGCGGTGCGGACGTGATCGAGGTATTCACCGGCGGCCTGGACCAGGCCGTAGGCGGTTCCCGCGACCTGCTCGGTGGTCTTCGATTCGAAGATCAGCCGCAGTGCGGCGCGGGCTTCCTCGACGTTGCGGGCCACCCGGTCGGTGACCAGGCCCGCGGGCGGCATCGGGATGAACTCGGTAACGAACAGTTCTCGCTGCCGTGGCGTGACAGGGATGCCGAGCAGTTCTTGGGCGAGTTCGGTGTAGCGGCGCATCTCGGTGCGGGCGCCGGTGACGGCCTGGCGGGCTTCCTCGATCCGGTTCCACCAGCTGGCCTTGTGGATGAACGAGAACGTGGCGCCGGTCCGCTCGCCTTCGAGCTCGGCGGCGCGGAAGGTATTGGCGCACACGATGCGGACCGCGGTGGCTCGCAGGGCGCACGATCCGGTGCCGTCGTGCCGGTTGGTGATGGCCAGGTACGGCATCGTGGGACTGTCATCACCGGGCAGGTCGACGGGTTCGTCGAGTAGGGCCAGGCACCAGACGGCTCTTCCGCTGTCGAGGACTCCGGCGGTTTCCCATTTGACGTTGGGCTGGGCGAGGACGGATTCGACGATCTCGCCCATCTCGGCGTGGCTGATGACGGTGTAGGTGTCGCGGTTGAGGGACAGCACCGCGCCGTTGTCGGAGCGGGCGATGCACTGCCAGCCCGCGATCGGCTCGTAGCGCGGCGTGCCCTCGGCATTGAGGTCGGTCAGGGCGTAGACCTCGGTGGTGATGGGGTCCCAGTCGAGCCCGGCGAGGGTGCGGGCTTCGGCCCAGTCACCGGGGTAGTCCTGGAGGATGGTGCCTTCGCGGTGCCAGGGCATCTGGCGGACCGAGAACATGGATTCGACGTTGGCGGGCATGCCAACCTCTCCCTTCGTGCATGGATGGATCGGATTGCTGATGGCGAGCTGCCGGGGCGATGTCCCGTCCGGTCAGTGGCCGCTTTCGGCCGGGCCGGTTCACAGGGGTACCGTGATCAGGCAGCCGGGTGATGCTTGGCGGCAGACCGCGCGCCAGTGAGCAGGCTGGCGATGACCGCCACCAGGTGCCGGGAGCGTGCGCCGCCGGTCAGCCGTGCGGCTTGCTCGGTATCGGCGTCGGTGTAGGCGACCCGGACTCCGGAGATCGACATGCCCGCGGCGTCGGCCAGGTCGGCCAGCCGGTAGGGGCGCGGCTTGGTGTGCTCGCGGGCGTAGGCGAGCAGCAGCCGCAGGTCATGGTCGGCCTGCTGCTTACGCTGGGCGGCGTCGGCCAAGGCCGCTAGCAGGGGATCGGTGTTCACGGCGCGGCTCTCCCGGACCGGGGCCGGTCCGCCAGGCCAGAGGAGATCACGTAGTGCGGGGCGAGGGTGTCGCGGCGCACGATGTCCACGCAGACCAGCTGCGCCCAGCGTTTGCTGCCCTCGATCCGGGCTTGCCGGGCCAGGCAGGCGGCAGCGATCTCGGCTGCGTGGGCTTCGAAGTCCTCGGCGCAGATTCCGGCGCGGCACCAGATCAGCGCGCGTTCTCCGACTTGGGTCGGGGTGATGCGCAAGACCAGGGGGAGCCGCCCGGACCTCGTGTGCATCCGGGTCTCGAAGCAGACCCGCTGGATGCGATGCCGGGACAAGACGCACCAGGCCCGCCGGACGACGAATCGCCGGGTCCACGGCAGTGCCACGATCACGATGCTCAACACGGTGAGGATGATGACCACCCAGGCCGGGGTAACCGTTGTGGCGAGCGTCCATGCGCCCGCTATCGCGATAACCAGGACGGCCAGTTCGGTGCGGTACCGCCAGATCGTCCCGGCGGCGCTGTGATGCACCTGAGCGAACGCCCGGTCCATGACATAAGGGTTGTTGCGATGGTTACGCGGTGACCGTTGCGGCATCGAGATCACCCAGCCCGGTGGACTGGATCACATGCCGGACACGGCTGAGCCCGGTAGGGGCTGCCGCCGATGGCCCGCAGCACCTGACCGGTGCCGCCGCAGGCCAGGCAACCCGGCTCGGTGCCTGTCAGTCCGATGTACTCCGGAGTGGCCGTCGGAACTGGCCGCAGCCTCATCTGCGGATGCGCGGGACGGCGGCTTAGCTGCCAGCGCACGACGCGGACCGTCAGCCAGCCGAGCACGATGCACGCCAACGCCGTGACGGCGGTCAACATGATGATGGTGAGCACCTCGACGACGAGATGCAGGATCCTGGCCACGATCGGGCCGATCTTCACCGCCACGAAGGCACCACCGGCGATGACCGCGACGGCGGCGATGCCAGCGCCCTCGTTCGATTGCTTGCAGCAGGACGGCCTACACATGACGGGCCGCCACTCTGTTGGTAGCGTGAAGCACGCCACTCACCTCTTTCTCGAAGTGGTTGTCGGGACGGTTGTTGTGGCTGGCCGGGCTGGAGGGTGTGCGCCCTCCAGGCCCGGCACCGGGTTGTACTTAGTCGGGGACCGCCTGCGGCGGCCGGTTGCGGTTGGCGTGTTCCTCGAAGACGCTGCCGAGCATGAACAGGTAGTGCTCGGCGGTCTCCAGGCAGGCCACCGTCTCAGTGAGCTGAGCTTCCAGCTGCGGGTAGCTGGCGGTGGCGTTCTCGCCATACAGGACCGAATGCATGTCGTGGCCCACCTGGCTGGCCTCGTGCAGGGCATCCAGACCGAGGCCGATCAGCTCCCTGGCCTCTCTTTCCCGCAGCGCGGGCAGGCCGTGCCTGGGCCGTTCGGGCTTGGTAGTTGTGTCGGCGCCGTTGGTGGCGGTCGTGATCGGGGTGATGTTGCTGGTCATGGCAGCGGTTGATCCTTTCGATAGGTGATGCGATCGGATGATGCGGATGGCTGGCCCGTCACCAGTGGCGACAGGACTTTGCCGAGACCGTCAGGCCGGGCTCAGGCAGCGCGGCTCTGGGCAGCGGGCTGAATTGAGGCAGCGCGGTAGGCGACGCCGTTGCGGCCGTTGTTGGCCCACGGGATGGCTTCCAGCTCCGTGAACGTGACGACGTGACCCTGGGACACCTTGGGCTGATCACCAGTCACCGTGACCCTGATCACCTCCCCGCGCTCGGAGTCCATGGCCAGGACCTCTACGACCCACTCGGGGAGGTTGCTCTGTTTGTTCAGCTTCTGCTGGCCGCTGCCGAACTCGGTCTTCGGCTCGGCGCCCTTGGTCACGGTGAAGGTCCACTTCGGGGCCTCCAGCCATAGCTTCATGATCACCACTTCCTTTCCGTGGCAGCCCCTTCCTGGGGCCATCTGCCGGTGTGACCGGATTGGTCACGGATCGAGCTTGGGCGAAGCCCGTGGCGCATCGCGACTCCGCGTATATCTCTCTTCGCGGCTTCCGTGTCGCGCACTGTCTCATCTATGTCTCACCTGCTAGGTTGAAATCATCCGAAAGTGCCTGTAAGGAGGTCCCGGATGGCTGATGAGCCAGTCGCCCTCAAGGCCCTGTTACGGCAGCGCCACTGGAAGTACGCCACCTTCTGTTCGGAGTACGACAAGGCCGCGAAGACACTCGATCCGAGCCTTACCGGCACCTGGCCCAGCCGGGCACAGTTCCAGCGCTGGCTGGCGGGAGATCTACGAGGATTGCCTTACCCGGACGCCTGCCGGGTGCTTGAGGCCATGTTTCCTGGCTGGTCGATCCAGCAGCTGTTTGCCCGGTGCTCAGACCAGCACCTCACCCAGATGACCAGCCTGGCGACGTCTGGCATAGAACCCAATTCAGCTGAGCCAGAGCCGCCCAGATTCGATGTGGACCAGCTGATCGCCGACCGGTTCTCTGACGTCAGCGCGGTCTATGCGACGCGCTCAGAGTTCATCTCCAGCATGCCCGTACACACCCTGTTCGACAGCGCGACCAGCATCCGCGCATGCGGCCTGTCACTCAACCTGCTGTGCCAGCAGTACGCCGACCACCGCTTGCGAGAACTGGTCGAGGGAGGCACGACGGTCCAGTGCCTGTTTCTCGACCCGGACGGCACAGCGATCGGCCTGCGCGAGAAGGAAGAGAACTATCCGCCTGGTCAGCTCTCCGACCTGACCCGGATGAACATCCACACGCTCCAAGATCGCGTGCGCGACCTGCTGCCAGATAACGTCCGGCCCCGGCTCGAACTGGCCATCTATGACGAGATGATCAGGTTCAACATGATCTTGATCGACGGGCAGATCGGGGTCATCCAGCCCTACCTGCCCGCTTTGCGAGGCATCGACTCGCCAACCTTCGTGCTGCACCGCAGGTGGGAAAACCAGGGCTTGTTCCCCGTGTTCGAGGCCGTAGTCTCGTCGCTGTGGGCGCGCAGCCAGACAGTCTGAGCCAGCACGGCAGGTTCCTCCCCGTCGCTTGCCGGGCAGTGGATATCGCCCGAAAGATCATCCAGGAACGTCAGCCGGAAGTCGTGAGCGCCAAAGGCGATCGCGACATGGTGTCCGACGTCGACATCCAGATCGAGCACGCTGTCCGTGACTATCTGAAAGAGCAGCATCCTGACATCGGCTTCCTGGGCGAGGAGGAAGGCAGCAGGCCAGGCGAGCACAGCCTGCAGTGGGTCCTGGACCCGATCGACGGCACAGCTAACTTCGTCAAGGGCATCCCTCTGTACTCGATCTCACTCGCGCTTGTCAGCCATCAGGAACCCGTCCTGGGCATCATCGACCTCCCGGCCAACGGCAGCCGGTACTCAGCAGCGTTGAAACACGGGGCTTACCACGACACGACACGAATCCATGTCCGGCCCACAGCCCAGCTCAACGAAGCGGTTGTCACCATCGGCGACTACGCCGTCGGGCCCAACGCCGGAGCCAGAAACCAGATCCGCCTAGCAGTGACCAGCCAGCTGGCGCACAAAGCCCTCAGGGTCCGGATGCTCGGCTCCGCAGCCATCGACCTAGCATGGCTAGCTCACGGCAAGACAGATGCAGCAATCATCTTCGGCAACAAGCCCTGGGACACCGCGGCCGGGGTAATACTCGTGCGCGAAGCTGGCGGATCAGTAGTCGACCTAGACGGATACACCCACACACTCCACTCGGCATCCACCATGGCCGCCTCACCTCTCCTTCTAGAGCAAGTGCTGAGCCTGATACCAAGACCATCGCACGGCTGACTGACCGCCGATTTGGCCACCTTTTGTCGGGTCCGGGCTGCCTGCCACCGCCCTGCGTTGACGAATAGGGTCGCGTCCCAACTCCGGTGTAAATGACGACGGGCGTAGGTTCCTTCAAGAGCTACCAACTCAGCGAAGGAAGGACTACGCCCGTGCCGAATAGATCCTTACTTCTGATCGAGCCCGGCGTCAGCGCCAGGCTCAGCCTTGAGGGCCCGCCCGGCGCACGCATCCGATCCCCGGCACGCAACGGATCAGAGGGTCGTGCCCGCGACGGCCCGATCAGACAGTCAGTCAGGGTTCTGCTGGTGCAGGGTGATCGCCTCGTCGGTTGGCCGTGCTGACTTGACCTGAGCCACCACAACGATTATGTTGTGGTGGTGCTACCAGACTTCGATGACACCGGCGCCCTGCCGCCAGGCATCCATGAGGCGACCTGGGACGAGGTGGTGGAGCTGTTCGGGCGCACGGCCCATCGTCACGATCTCCTGGACGGGTTGTACGACGCCCTGCGCGACCTGCAAGCGGCCGGATGCCAGCGCGCCTACCTCGACGGCAGTTTCGTGACCGACAAGGAGCCGCCTGGCGACTTCGATCTCTGCTGGGACGAAGACCATGTCGACTGGGACAAGCTGCACCCGGTGCTCCTGCAAACGCGCCCTCCACGGCTGGCCCAGCAAGCGCGGTACAGGGGGGACATCCTTCCCAACGTCGTCGAGAGCAGCAGCGGCCAGCCGTTCGTCGACTTCTTCCAGAACAACAAGTTGACGGGTGGGCGAAAAGGAATCGTGGCCATCAACGTCGAGGAGGTGATGTAGGTGATCACGAACGATGTTCAGTACCGGACCGCAAAGGCTCAGGCCGCTCGCTTGAAGGACCTTCTGGCTGAACTGGCAGAGCGACCTCTTGACCTTGCAGGAGGTGAGCTACGACGCAGGGTGGAGATCGACGCAGTCGATGGACAACTGACTGAGCTGCGTGGCCAGATGAGCGACTATGACGCGCTCCGAACCGGGGACACCCCGGTAGGCGAGCTGACGAGCCTCGATGATCTGCCACGACTTCTCGTGCGTGCTCGAATCGCTGCCGGGATGAGCCAGCGGGCACTCGCGGAGAAGCTTGGTCTCAAGGAACAGCAGATACAGCGTTACGAGTCCAGCGGGTATGCGTCGGCGAGCCTGTCTCGGCTGCGCGAGGTTGCAGCATTGCTCGGGCTCGGTGGCGACGGTTTGCCCGAGAAGGGCGCCGCAGCTCCGCCACTGGTGAGGCAACTCGTTGACCTAGGTCTGGACAGCGAGTTCGTACGACGCCGCATTGCGCCCGCGACCCTTCGCGAGCGACAGAAGGACGAGGACCACCTGGCGCCGGTGATCGATCTCGCATCGCGGATCGGTCGGGTCTTCGGGGTGGAACCGAGTTCACTCATGGCGGGCGCCACCATTGAGCCTGACAACCGGGTTCTGGCAGCTGCCAACTTCAAGGTTCCGAAGGCGGGATCGGCTGACCGATTCGCTGCATACACCGTCTACGCTCACTACGTTGCCCTGCTTGCCCTCCAGGCAACGGAGTCGCTTCCCCAACGGGCGATGCCGCAGAGCGCGAGCGACTTCCGGGCCGCGTGGAAAGCATGTGACCCCAGTCTCTCGTTCGAGGGCTTGGTGCGATTCGCATGGGATCACGGCGTCCCAGTAGTGCCCCTGGCAGACCCGGGGGCGTTCCACGCCGCAGTGTGGCGCTCGCACGGCCGGGATGTGATTGTCCTCAAGCAAGGTGCTCGCCGCGTCAGTCGGTGGGAGTTCGACTTCCTGCACGAGACCGGGCACATCTCTGAGGGCCTTGCCAACACCGATGGCGGAGTGGTCGACGCGGACGAGGCAAGCACCGACCCGGCCGAGATTCGAGCCAACCAGTTTGCCGGTGCAGTGCTCCTCGACGGCAAGGCCGAGGATCTGGTCCAACTGTGCGTCATCGAGGCCAAGGGCAGCGTCGAGCGCCTGAAGAAAGTGGTTCCCCGTGTGGCCTCCTCTGAGCACGTCGATACAGGGGCGCTAGCGAACTACATGGCGTTCCGTCTGTCGTTGCAGGGCATCAACTGGTGGGGCGCTGCGACGAACCTCCAGTCGAAGGGCGAAGATCCGTGGGCTACGTGCCGCGATCTCCTGGTCGAGCGGAGTGACCTCTCGGCGCTCAACCCCCTCGACCGTGAACTACTCAAGCAGGCGCTAGTGGGATGACTTCTGAGGCCCCTCAACCGGCGCTGCCGAAGCTCGCCATTGCTTGCACGTCAAGCGACTGTGAGCAGGACCTTCACTGCTTCCGCAGCACGAAGAAGCTCCGGGACGAAGGGCTTGATGGAGCCTGCCGGGTGTGTCACGTGCGACTCGTCGACTGGCCGCGTGTCCACGAACGCAGTCTCGATGACGTCGATCACACATTCTCGGAGCTTCGCCTTGAGCTGATCCGACATCACTTCTGGCACGTCGAGATCGACGAGGGTGCGCTCAATCATGCCCTGCGCAAGGGTCGCGTTGCTCTGCTGGCCTCGGCGGAGAAGCGACTTGCCACGTCCGTGGGCCGTGAGACTCCGTATCGCGACGGCCAGCAAACGCCCTTCACTGGGAACGTCCTGTACTACGCACAGCACGCAACCGCGTCGTGTTGTCGCACCTGCATCGAATACTGGCACGACATCCCCAAAGGGCGGGCGTTGACCGCGGAGGAGCTGACGTATCTCGGAGGACTCGTCACGCGCTACATCGCCGATCGGCTTCCCGATCTTCCTGACGGACCAACCAAGGTCCCGCCACGTCGCCGCCGAGCAATCGGCGCGGACAGCTCATGATTCGTACGGACGAGTTCTCTGAGCGTCTGCACCGCAACGCGGTACGGCTGGACAGCCGGGAGTTGCTCATCGCGAGGCTGGAGGGCAGCGACCAGGAAGGGGATCTGACGGTCCCCCCGAACTGTGGCGGGATAGGGCGCATCCGTCACTTTCATCGCCGAACCCATGACGGCTGGCCGGAGAACCCCCTTCCCATCGATCCTGCCTGTGCCTTCCTCGGGCTCCCGGGCGGTACGGATCGGATTGACGCGCAGGTATTCCAGAACGCGGCCTGCAACTGGCGCTGCTGGTACTGCTTCGTGCCGTTCGCGCTGCTCTCGGCTGATGACACGCGGGGCGAGTGGCTGACCGCCGACGCTATGGTCGCGAGATACCTGGGCGAAGCAGATCGGCCCACGGTGATCGACCTGACCGGCGGGCAGCCCGACCTCGTCCCGGAGTGGGTTCCGTGGATGATCGGAGCTGTCACCTCGGCAGGGATCGCCGGCTCTGTGTACCTCTGGTCCGATGACAACCTATCGAACGACTACTTCTTCCGATTTCTCTCACCGACAGAGCAGCGTCGGGTGGCCGAATGTCCGGGGTACGGCAGGGTGTGTTGCTTCAAGGGCTTCGACTCGGCATCGTTCTCGTTCAACACCAAGGCTCATCCAGACCTCTTCGACCGGCAGTTCGATCTGTTCGGTCGGCTTCTCACGACGGGCATGGATCTCTATGCCTACGCGACGTTCACCGCGCCGCAGAAGGATGGCGTAGGGCCTGCCATGTCGCGGTTCGTTGATCGTCTCCAGGGGATCGCGGAGGGCTTGCCGCTTCGCGTGGTGCCTCTGGAGATCGAGGAGTACGGCCCCGTCGTCGGCAGGATGACGGACGTACATCACACAGCGATGGAGGTTCAGCACGCGGCGATTGCTGCGTGGACCTCGGAGCTGGAGCGTCGTTTTACACGCGATGAACGCCGAGTACCGATCCACCAGGTGCAGATCGCACGGGACGGCTGATGGCGCCCGACGACCCCCAGTTGCTCTTTCGGCGCCAGGTGGACAGGTGGACCCTCGCCGCGGTGAGGCGCGGCGTGGAACACTTCGGGGGACTCCTCTCCGCCCTGCCCGGGGTCTACCCGCCGATCGTGGCCGCCAGCCTTTCCCGGCTCCGCCAGGAGGGGGCGATCTCCTCGGAGCAATATCGCCAGGCCCGCACACGGCAGACACCTGACGATCGGGGCTCGATTCTCTGCTCGCCACCAGCCCTTCCACCGCCGCACCCACTCGACTTCGACTGGCGGTACACCGACCGGACCGTGGACCGGCTGCTTCGCCTTGCAGCCAGCGTGACCGAGCCCGGGGACACCATTGCCCTCCTCGGCACGCCCAGCGTCTACGCAGCGAGCCTGGGCCGAGGACTCGACCGGCAGTGGGTGCTCCTGGAGGGATCTGAGGCAACGGTCCGGCATCTCCAGACAGCGGGACCGCTCCAGGCCGTTCACCGATGCGACGTCGCGCGCGGGGATATCCCTGCACTCGGAGCCGCCGCCGTTGTGGCCGACCCACCGTGGTATCCGGGACACATCGAAGCGTTCCTGTGGACGGCAACCGCCTGTGCGCGCAGCGGCGCGTCGATCGTCATGAGCCTGCCTCCCGCGGGCACACGGCCGGGGATAGCGAGCGAGCGACGCCGGTTCCGAGGTGCGGTCGCCGCGCTCGGGCTGGAGATGAAAGTGATCCGCCGGAACTGGCTCGCGTACTCGACGCCTCCCTTCGAGACGAACGCGCTTCGGGCCGCGGGATGGGACGACCCCCCACGTGAATGGCGCCGGGGAGACATCGCCATCCTTCGCGCCCACGGATCTGCGATCGGACCTCGCCCGTGCATTGGAGGCTCGCCCGCGGGTTGGGATGAGGTGATGCTTGGCTGGACACGCATCCGGGTTCTGCCGAGGGCTCCAGGCCCCGAGTTCGATCCCAGCCTCCGGCCGTTGGTTCCTGGCAACGTTCTGGCCGACGTGAGCAGCCGCAACCCCGTTCGCGACAAGGTCAACGTCTGGACCTCCGGTAATCGCATCTACCACACCCGCACTCCTTCGGCGGTCATCGCCATGCTCAAAGCAATGGCCGCAGGTTCCAACGCTCGGGATGCGGCGACCTCTACGATTGGCCGCGTGCCGACGAGATCTGAGGAACGAGCCATCGTCACGACCGTGCGTCAGCTCAGTCTGATCGCCAGCATCGAGGGACGGGAACTGGCTGGTTACGGCTGGCCAACCGACGCGGGTCTTCGTGTCAAGCGTGCGAGCTGATGCACCTCGACGACGTGCTGGCTGCCGCTGAACCGCAACCAGCGTGGGTAGAGGTCATTGAGCAACTACTCCAAGGACGCGACCGCGGCGTGCACCTGGCCGTCCTTGTGGAGCCGTACCTCCAGTTCATCCTCGACCGCACCAAGACCGTCGAGTCGAGGTTCTCCCGACGCAGGTGCCCACCATTCGGTCGGGTGTCCGAGGGTGACGTGATCCTCCTCAAGCGAGCTGGCGGGCCTGTCATCGGACTCTGCACCGTGTCCGATGTATGGAGTTACCACCTGGACCCACAAACTCTGACCGAGATTCGGGACCGATTCGGCGCCGCCATCCAGCCCCAGAGCGGATTCTGGGAGGACCGTCGCGAGGCTGCCTTCGCCACGCTCATGCGCATCGAAGGGGCACGAGCCCTGCCAGACATCCGCGTACCGAAGCGGGATCGCCGCAGCTGGGTGGTTCTGCGAGATCCGCAGATCCCAGCTCTGTTGTGAGCCGCGAGCAAGCTGTAGCCATCGCGGGGCGCATCGGCAGCGGGAAGACGACTCTGGCATCCATACTGGCAGGTCGCCTCAACTGTCCCATGGCGAGTTTTGGGAGCTACGTTCGCTCAGTGGCGTTGCAATGGGGACTCGACCCTGCCGACAGAGCATCACTTCAGGATGTTGGGGAGGATCTGATCGCCACCCAAGGGTGGCACTCGTTTTGTCGCTCGGTGCTGGACCATGGCGGATACGTCTCCGGTGCAGTCGTGGTGGATGGCATTCGCCATGTGGCAGCGATTGCAGCGATCCGCGAGCTGGTCGCACCTACGCCGTGCAGACTTGTCGCAGTCAGCGTGCGCGACGAGAGCCGGGCCGATCGATTGCGTGTTCGCGGGATCACGGCCGAGGCTGCGCAGGCGGCAGACGCTCACACGAGCGAGTCGCAGGTTCACCAGGTGATTGAAGGCGCCGAATTCGTCACGCACGACGAGGACCCGACCGAGGCTGCTGACGCTGTGCTCAGGTGGCTGGCAGCCTCCGGGACATGAGCGCGGAGCTCGCAGCCACCTCACGACACCGTTGCAGATTGGAATAATGCTGGCTTCATGGCGTGCGTAAGGATTCCTGAACATCACTTACGCTGGTGCCTCTCGCGTGCCTGAGTTTGAACCTCGGCGAGCAGCTCCTGCCGCGACCTGGCCTCTTCTTCATCCCCAAGTTCTTGGGCAATAATCACACTCTGTTGGTATGCGACGATGGCGTCACTCCACCTAGAGATTTCTGAGTACGAATGGCCAAGCCTAGCTAGTGCTTGTCCTTGGAGGTGACGGTTACCGACTTCTTGCAAGATTTCGAGGCTCCGCTGCAAGGCATCGATGGCGTCTTGGTGCTGTCCCCCGGAGTTCAATGCCATGCCCAGGTTATTCAGTGTCTGGCCCTCCCCATAGCGATCACCGGTCTCTCGGAAGATTTCGAGGCTCCGCTGCAAGGCATCGATGGCGTCTTGGTGCTGTCCCC
>Ga0335078_10007362_pt1 | contig 16329 bp, 8 predicted proteins | sample Lox_Sample_32_FD_206711 | JGI IMG/M metagenome (GOLD analysis project Ga0335078, IMG submission 206711) | Soil microbial communities from Loxahatchee National Wildlife Refuge, Florida, United States - Lox_Sample_3.2 | ecosystem: Environmental > Terrestrial > Soil > Wetlands | place: USA: Florida...
CGCCGTGTGCGGCGCGTGCTTGAGGGGGTTGTTCGCCCGGTCGGACTCGCCGCTCGCGACGGCCTGCATCTCGCCGTGGATCGCGATCATCGCGTCGCAGAACCGGTCGAGCTCCGCCTTGGTCTCGCTCTCGGTCGGCTCGACCATGAAGGTGCCCGGCACGGGGAACGACACGGTCGGGGCGTGGAAGCCATAGTCCATGAGGCGCTTGGCGGCATCCTCCGCCTCGACGCCGTGCCTCTTCCAGCCGCGCAGGTCGATGATGCACTCGTGGGCGACAAGCCCCGAAACGCCGCGGAAGAGGACCGGGAAGAACCGCTCCAGGCGCTTGGCCACGTAGTTGGCGTTCAGGATCGCGGCCTTCGTCGCGCCGGTGAGCCCGTCCGGGCCCATCATCCGGATGTACATCCAGGAGATGGGCAGGATGCCGGCGCTCCCCCAGGGGGCCGCGCTCACCGCGCCCAGGTGCGACCGGCCGCGCTCGCCGCCGAAGGGCGAGACGACCGCGTGGCCCGGCAGGAAGGGGGCGAGGTGGGCCGCGACCCCGATCGGCCCCATCCCGGGGCCCCCGCCGCCGTGGGGGATGCAGAAGGTCTTGTGGAGGTTCAGGTGGCAGAGGTCGGCGCCGATGTGCCCGGGCGAGGTGAGCCCGACCTGGGCGTTCATGTTGGCGCCGTCCATGTACACCTGGCCGCCGTGGGCGTGCACGACCGCGCAGATGTCCTTGATCGCGCTCTCGAAGACGCCGTGGGTCGACGGGTACGTGACCATGAGGGCGCCGAGGTCGCGCGCGTGGGCGCCCGCCTTGGCCTTCAGGTCGTCGACGTCGATGTTGCCCTGGGCGTCGCACTCGACGGGGACCACCCGGTAGCCGCACATGACGGCGCTCGCCGGGTTGGTGCCGTGGGCGCTGGTCGGGATCAGGCACACGTCGCGCCGTCCCTCGCCCCGTGACTCGTTATACGCGTGCACGACCAGCAGGCCGGCGTATTCGCCCTGGGAGCCCGCGTTGGGCTGCAGCGAGACCGCCGCGAAACCGGTGATCTCGGCGAGCCAGGTCTCGAGGTCCCGGAAGAGGCGCCGGTAGCCGCGCGCCTGCTCCTCCGGGGCGAAGGGGTGCAGGCTGGAGAACTCCGGCCAGGTGACGGGAAGCATCTCGCTCGCCGCGTTGAGCTTCATGGTGCACGAGCCGAGCGAGATCATCGACTGGCACAGGGTGAGGTCCCTCGACTCGAGCCGCTTGATGTAGCGGAGCATCTCGTGCTCGGTGTGGTGGCTCTGGAAGACCGAGGCGGTGAGGTAGGGCGTCGTCCGGGCGTGGGGCGGGGCGAAGCCCGCCTCCGAGGCTTCCGACTCGGGCGGCGTGGCCGCCCCGAAGAGCCCGGCGATGGCCTTCACCTCCGCCGCGGTCGTCGCCTCGTCGAGCGAGATCCCGAGGCGCGAGCCGTCAATGCGGCGCAGGTTGAAGCCGAGCGCCTGGGCGGCCGCGTGGATGCGCTCCGGCTGGGGGTGGGCGACCGTGAGCGTGTCGAAGAACGGGGCGTCCCCCACGTTCGCCCCGGCGGCCCGCAGGCCGGCCGCGAGCATCCCGGCGAGGCGCTTGGTGCGCCGCGCGATGGCGCGCAGCCCCTCCGGGCCGTGGTAGACGGCGTACATCGAGGCCATGACGGCGAGGAGCACCTGCGACGTGCAGATGTTGGAGGTGGCCTTGTCGCGGCGGATGTGCTGCTCGCGCGTCCCGAGCGCGAGCCGCATCGCGGGGTCGCCCTGCGCATCCTTGGAAACACCGACCAGGCGCCCCGGCATCTGCCGCTTGAAGGCGTCGCGGGTCGCGAGGAAGCCGGCGTGCGGCCCGCCGTAGCCCAGGGGCACCCCGAAGCGCTGCGCGGAGCCGACCGCCACGTCCGCCCCGAACGCGCCCGGGGGCCGCAGGAGCGTGAGGGCGAGCAGGTCGGTGGCGGCGATGCACAGGGCGCCCGCGGCGTGGACCGCCTCGAAGAACGCCGCGTAATCGCGGACCGCGCCCCAGGTGTCGGGATACTGGACGAGGACGCCGAAGCAGTCCGGGCCGGGCTTGAAGGCCCGGTGGTCGCCCGTGGCGACCACGATCCCCAGGGGCCGCGCGCGGGTCCTGACGATGTCGATCGTCTGGGGATGGCAGGCGTCGGAGACGAAGAACAGGCGGCGCGGCGCGTCCCCGCCCGGGCTGAGCCGGTGGCACATCATCATCGCCTCCGCCGCCGCGGTGCCCTCGTCGAGCATGGAGGCGTTGGCGACCTCGAGGCCGGTCAGGTCGCTGACGACCGTCTGGAAATTGAGCAGGGCCTCAAGCCGGCCCTGCGATATCTCGGCCTGGTAGGGCGTGTACGCGGTGTACCAGGCGGGGTTCTCGAGGACGGTCCTCTGGATGACGGCGGGGACCAGGGTGCCCGCGTAGCCCATCCCGATGAAGCTTCTGCAGGCGCGGTTCTGCGCGGCGATCGCGCGCAGCTCGGCGAGCGCCGCGGCCTCACCGGCGGCAGCCGGCAGGTTGAGCGGCCCGCGCCGGATGTGGGCGGGGACCGCCGCGTCCACGAGCGCGTCGATGCCGGGGAATCCCAGCTCCGCCAGCATGGCGGCCGTGTCGGCGGCGTTGTCGCCCGTGTGGCGCCGGGCAAAGGTGTCGCTGGGTTCGTCGGGTGCGCTGAGCGGGGGCATGCCGCCCAAGGGTAGGGGTGCCCCGCGGGGGCGCAACCGCGTTCTGCCGGGAGGGGCGCCGCGGTTTGATTCGCGGCGGGTTTTGCGCTACTCAGGGCCCGGATGAAGACGAGGCCCTTCGCGACGAAGCGGGCGCGCGCCGCCCATGTGGACCGGGTTCTGGAGCGCTTGTACCCGCAGACCCCGATCCCGCTCGAGCACCGGGACGCGTTCACGCTGCTCGTCTCGGTCGTGCTCTCCGCGCAGTGCACGGACAAGCGGGTGAACGGAGTGACCCCGGCCCTCTTCGCGATGGCCGGCACGCCGGCGGGGATGGCGGCGCTCGCCGTCGCCGACATCGAGCGGGTCATCCGCCCGTGCGGGCTCGCTCCGCAGAAGGCGATGGCGATCTCGCGCCTTTCGCGGATTATCGCCGAGCGCCATGGGGGAGCCGTGCCGCGCACGTTCGACGAGCTGGAGGAGCTGCCGGGCGTGGGCCACAAGACAGCCAGCGTCGTCATGGCGCAGGCCTTCGGGGTGCCGGCGTTCCCGGTCGACACCCACATCCACCGGCTCGCCAAGCGCTGGCGCCTGACCCGGGGACGCGACGTCGTCGAGACGGAGCGCGACCTGAAGGCGCTGTTCCCCGAGTCGCGCTGGAACAAGCTTCACCTCAGGATGATATACTTCGGGCGCGAGCACTGCACGGCGCGCGGCTGCGACGGCCACACGTGCGCGATTTGCTCTTGCTTCAATCCGGCGCGGGGGTCTAGCTGACCCCTCTCTTGTTCGGGCCGTAGCGTAGCCTGGTAGCGCGCTTGCATGGGGTGCAAGAGGTCGAGAGTTCGAATCTCTCCGGCCCGACCATTTCCCCTATTCCAACTAGCGGCTCCCGCGAGCGGGCCGAACGAAGAATGGCAAGATGCGATTGGGCGGCCTGACTACCGGATGGTATTCCCAGACACGGGCTCGTGTTTCCGAATGAAGCCGAGGCCGCCCGAATCGACGCTCGCCTCGAGAAGGGAAGGCCTCGTCTTGGCGTCAGGCACCGTGGCTCAGGCGTCTGAGGTTGGAGCTCTGGGACCGACACGGGACCGGTCCGAGCTTTCTGCTGGCCAAGGAACTTGAGTTGGCGGCAAGTCCTCCTTGTCGATGGGCAATTCCGAAGGGTCCGGCGCCTTCCCGAGGTGGAAGCCGTCCTTGTCCTCAAAGGCGACGGGGGCATTTCGAGCGACGCGGACCAAGACAAGAAGAGTGCAGGCGACGACGAGACCGAGAGCAACTATGGCCGCGAACATGGGGATATCGTGGGCGTCCGGACCTGCCGCCAAGGCGGGCCGCACAGCTTCGGCAAGACCCGCACCTCCTGCCCTGCGCGGCGGCGCTCGGCACTGGCATCGAGGCGCTGCATGAGCGTCTGCCGGGGCGGCGGGTAGCGCGGGGCGCGGCAGGGTGGCGCTGATGTCGGCGATAGCGGGCGACGCGCCAGTTGTGGGTAGAGCGGTAAGATGTTCAGAATGGTCCGGCCTCTTCGTGAGAAGGGATTCCCACGCGGCGACAATATCCCATAACCTGGAAAGCGACCCAATACCTTGTTAGCATGGCACCGATAGCTGTCGGCTATCGGCCCGGCCCGATGGCGCATGCGCCAGTTCGAGGGTCCGGCGCCCGCCCGTGGACCGCGGCTGCAAAGCCGCCCCCTGCAGCCCCTCGTGTGGCCAGGTGCCTCTACGACAGAAGGGAATCCGCGATTGTCCGTCTTCGCCTCGAGCGGGCCGCCGCGCCGGGCCAACTCACGCGGCATTCAGCGGCTGGCCGCCGCCTCTTCCTTCACAATCTCGACGTAATCCGCCAGGGCCTTGGATCGGTTGCCGCCGTGCCACGCAATCCAGTAATCTGCCTTCGCGGCCGTGGCCAGCGGGCGAAAGACAACGCCCGGATGGGGCTGGTTCTTGATTTGCTCGCGGGCCAGCGTGACGCCAAGCCCTTCGGCGACAAAGGTCATGATTCCGGCCTCGAGGTCGACGTCTTGCAGGATCCTTGGAGCAAAGCCGGCCTGTTCACAGATGGAGCTCAGCCAGTCGCGCGATCCAGGATGCGTCTCCTCGGAAAGCGCGACAAAGGAGGATTTCTTCAGGTCCCCGATCATTATCCTCTGCTTGTTCGCGAGCTGATGGTGGGCCGGAAGGACGACCACGACGTCGTGGCGGGTAACGCGCTCCCATACCAGCTCGGCCAAGCCTAGGCCGGCGGCACGCGGACGAAGGCCGACAAAGCCAAGGTCAATCTTCCGAGACTCCAGCGCGCGAAGCTGTTCGGCCGGGGACATGTCAAACAGGTTCACCGCGATCTCGGGGCGGGCCCTGTAGTAAGTGGCCAGCGTCTTCGGCAGCAGGTCGAAATTGAACTTGAACAGGTAGCCGATGTTCAATTGGCCGGATTCGCCGCGACTGAAACGCTGAACGGCTTGGACGCTCTCGAGGCTTAACGCCACGAGGCGCCGCGCATCGAGGAGAAACCTTCGCCCTTCTTCCGTGAGCGACACACGGCTCTTGCTGCGGTCCAGGAGCCTAACGCCCAGCTCATCCTCCAAGTTGTGAATCTGGCGGGTAAGGGACGGCTGAGCGACACGCAGCTTTTCGGCCGCCCGGGTGAAATTCAGCTCGTCAGCGACCGCCACGAAATATCGCAAATAGCGCAGCTCCATTGCAGGCACCTTCCAATTGCTCGGCCCCGGCCGACAAACGAAATCGCATCTCCGCGCGTTGCAACTCGTTGCCACGACATCCGGGGCCCGACTGCCCCATAGCGGCAAGGCATGGAAGCCCAAGGAATAAGGTATTGGTGCGTTCTCGCGGCTTTTGGGACAATGCGGCGATGAGGCTAGTCACACGGACGGCGTCAGTGCGCTGGACGGCGGGGGTGAGGGGCGGCGCACGAACGGCGGCGACGGGGAGTGGTGTCCTGGGGCGGATCCCATTCCTGTCGGCCATTCCCTCCGGAGGAAACTCTAACTCGAATCCGGCCGAATTGCTCGCCGCGGCTCACGCGGCGAGCTTTTCACGTGCGCTCGCGAGGGAGTTGGGGCCGACCGCCCTTTCGGCGGGCGACATGGTCACGTCGTCGTCGGTTACCTTGGAGCGCCTGGGCGCCGGATGGTCCATCAGCAATATACACCTGAGCGTCGCCGCGAGGCTGCCGAAGGTGACGCAGGGCAGGTTTATTGATGCTGCGGTTCGCGCCAAGACGAACTGCCTGGTTTCGCAGGCGCTCCGCGCAACGATTTCGATCAACGCCAGGCTAGAGAGTTGACGGCCTCCCGGCGCTAAGGGGCCGGGAACCCTCGCCGCCTGATGATGAGACCGGGAGACGTCCCCAAGTGTCGGACCCAGCCACGACAGCTGGCTCGCGGGAGATCGGCCCTGTGTCGCGCTTCATTTCCGAGGCGCGGGCAGATGCGCGTATGAGTGAAGGTGTCGGCCCATCGGGCGACTGTGAGCCGGAAATCGGCGTCGGAAGGCTCGAATCTCTCCGACCCGGCCAATGGGACCGCTTGCGCCGTCGGACTATGGGACCTCGTAGACCTCGACAAGCGCCACGCCCGTGTCGCCGCCGGCACCGGAGACCTGGGCGGTGTAGGCGCCGGGCGGCAGGGTGACGAGGAGCGCGGAATCGGCGCTTGACGGCGAGTTCCACGCGAACGCCCCCACCGAGGCGGCCGCGAGGGCGACCTGCCTAATGCCGCCCCAGCCCCTGTTGCTTCCGATGAGGGTGGAGCCGGAGTAGAGCTGCAGCTGCGGATCGGGCAGGGTGCCCGGGACGCCGAACGGCGCGAGGGCGGGGCCCGAGGCGCGAATGAGCACCGTCTTCGCGGTCGAGCCACCGATCACCAGTCCCGCGATCAGAATGTTGCCACCGATGCCGACCTGGGCGCGCGCCGAAACGTTGACGAGCCGCGGCGTCGTCGGCGTGTACGTCCCATCTGGCGTCAAGTCATAGATCTCGGCGAGCGCCACGCCGGTGTCGCCGCTCTGGCCGGTGAGCTGCACGGTATAGGACCCGTCGGTCAGGCTTTCGAGGAGGGCCGAGTCGTGGCTTGTCGGGCTCTTCCAGGCAAAGGCACCCACCGAGGCGGCGGCGCGCTCGATCTCGGGGCCCCCGCCCCAGCCGTTGTTGGCGCCGAGCGCCGTGTTTCCGGAGAAGAGCTGCAGCTGCGGATCCGCCAACGCGCCCGAAACGCCGAGGGGAACAAGGGCCGGACCCGATCCGCGGATCAGGAGCGGCTCAGCGCCCAGAGTGCCCTGCCCGCCCAATGCAAACCCGGCGATCAGCAGGTTGGCCCCGGTCCCCACCTGCGCGCGCCACGACAAGTCGGCCAGCCGGCCGATGTCGGGAGTGCTCGCCAGCGAGACCGTCGCGGGGTAGCTGGTCGTCGATCCAAGGGCGGCGGTCGCGACGCACGTGTAGCTTCCCTCGGCTGATGCCGCGTCGGTCAAGAGCAGGATGCGATCGGTCGCCCCGGGCACCATCGTCGTCCCGTTCAGGTACCATTGGTAGGCGGGCGAATTGCTCGCCTGCGCGCTCAACGCGACCGTGCCGCCAGTCACCGTGACCGAGATCGGCTGAGTCGTGAAGACAGGCTTGTAATACGGATATTGATACGGCGTATAGGCGAGCACCCAGGCCGACCCGCTCCATCGGTAGATCAGGTGGGAGGTGCCGGCGGGGACGGTCGAGTTCCAGGACCCCTGGTCGTTCACCTCAAACGCCACGGGGGAACCCGCGTAGGCGCCGGACGGCCTGATGGCATTCATTTGGGCCGTGGTGCCGAAGCCGGTCCCGCCCGTCAGGCCCGTGAATGGCGAAACCTGGAGGTAGATGTCGCGGTTGGCGGCAATGAGGTCGGCGTCGTTGAAGGTCGACTGGGTCACGCCCGTCTCCGCCGACCAGTTGGTGACGGGGTTGCAAACAAGGGTGGGCGCCGCCCCGGCAGCGATGGCCTGCTTCAGCCCCGGCGACGCGAGGACCAGCTCCAAGTCCGCCGCCGGAGTCGACGAACCGATGGTGTAATAGTTCGGGTCACCGGAAATCGACACCGCATTGCCGTGTGCGCCGCCGGCTGAAGTCCATGCGTCGGCGTAGAGTTCCGCGCCCTGCGTCTCCAGCACGACGGGCGTGGCCGCGACGCCCTGTCCTATGGAATAGGAACCGTCGCCGTTGGGTCCCCCTGTGCCGCTTATTCGGAATGTGCTTCCCGGATTGGAGGCTTTGAGCGCCCTCGGCACGATGGAGCCATTGAACCGATTGTTGATCGAATAGGCCGGATCGGGCGCGACGGTCGTGCCCGAGGGAATCCCCTGGCCCACCTGCTCCTTGATCGGATAGTCCGCCGGGGTCTGCCAGACGTAGTTGAACGAGGAGCCTTGGAGTTGGTAGCCGTAGTCCTCCCAATACCACCAGTCGGAGGTCGGGCTTCCGGCGTTCGTGAGCGTATTGTCGAAGACGTAGCCGGTGCCGCCCCGGAATTCCGCCGCCGCCCAATAGCTCCCGGGTGCGTTGAAGGTCCACGTATTGCCATAGACTTCCCATGTCCGAACGCTGCCGTGCGCGTTCGTTGCGAAGCCGTGGCAGTCGATCTTGGTCGGGCCCAGGATCGTGTTGAACCGCACCACGACAACGGCATTCGAATTGGCGTCCATCACGTAGCCGCTCTTGGTACTGCCGGCCATCGTGACGGGGTTCCAGCTCCCGAAGGTGTTGCTCTCTATGAAGGTCGCGTTGGGCGATCCGAAGTACGAGGAATCCGGTGTGCTCCAGGCCGCGTCCGGGCCGGTCACGAAGATCAGCTCGTTGTTTCCCGCCGCGGGCAGGATCGTGCAGCGGTCGATCACGACCTGCGAGTCGTGGTTGCAGTAGCAGAAGTAGGAGACGTTGGACGTGTCATCCGTGTTGTAGGCAATGTTGGTGATCCGGCACCCCGTGGCGCTGTTGCCAACGTTGAACGGGGGCGTGTTGGCGACGGACGACGGGATTGCGAAATTCTCGGCCCAGGCGCCATGGCTGAGCTGGATCACGCCTGCGTTGGAACCGGGTGTCCATGTCGACGGCAACGTGACGGTCGTCTGGTTGGCCCCGCTGCTCCCATTTCCCGACAGGATGACGCAGGTGCCGAAGGTGATGGGGGTGTTGCTGGCGCCCAGCGCGACGGTGCCTGGCCCGGGGCCGGTCATGAAGACGGTCGCCGCGGTCGCGTAGCTCGAAGCCGGATGGTTCGCAGCCGCGTCATTGATCGCGGCTTGGATGTCCGCCTGCGTGGCGTCGCACGTATACGAGTTCGCCGAGCCAACATAAGTGAAGCCCGGCGCCGATTGGACACAGAACGCGAGAAGCAGAGGCGTCGCCCAACGGCGCTCAATACCCAGCGGCCGGAGGCCGTTTAACCGGCACCTGCCGCGGATGATTGAAGTGCGCCGATGGAGGTTGCTCGGTGCCATACCGCCCCTAGGTCTGGAGAAGTTGGGACTAGGCGCAAGTCATCGCCTGCAGGCCGGTGACCGCCCGTTGAATCGCCGGTGGCGAGGCCGTGAATTGAAACGGCGACCGCCTGCGACACCCGGCCAGGAATGCCGACCAATCGTGCCCCCCATGCCATCGCAGGAAGCTGGCGCATACCTTCCGCACATCTGGCTGCAGCCCAGGGATGGACCGGCGTATGCCTGGCGCCTGCTCGCCGGACGGCCACGCTTCCGACGGCTGACCGTCCTTGATGACGCGGGCGGGTGGCCGCATCAAGGCAACCCGGAAAGGGCCGGGCCAAGATCGGCGCGTTGATTGCCAAGAACTGGTGAGGTCGGAGCTCCCGCCGGGGCTAGGATGGGCGTCGTGGCCTCCCAATCAAACCCATGAGGGCCCTTCGGAGGGTCTTGCTCGCCATGGGCGCCTGCATCGCCGCCCCGGCCTTTGCATTCCGGCCGCTTCCCCCGGCGCGGACGCCCCTGATCCCGCGGATGGAGCAGTGGATCGCGCAGGCGGAGCTCGACCAGGTGCTTATGCCGGGGGGCGACATCGCGTTCCAGGCCGAGATCGACGCCATCAACGACAGCATCCCCGTCATCTACCGCCATCCGGATTGGATGACGAACTTCAGCGTCAAGTGCTGGCTTGAGGACCAGTTCTGGGCCGAGGAGTCCACCGCGCTCATGATGTTCCAGTACGCGCAGCTCGCCGGCGCGCAGGATTCCGCCGATTACTACGCCAGCTACGTCGACGCGCTGTGCGCCGTCCGCTCCGCCATCGACGCTTGGCCGGGCACGGGCGGCCCGGTCATCGCCTGCGGGGCCACTCGAACTGGCGCTCGGCTGTGAGCACCCCGACGGACCCCGGGGCTACGGGGCTGCGTCGGGAGGGACGTTCTTCAGCAGGAACGCGGCCACCGTCTGGAAATAGTTCACCCTGGACTCCTGGTCCGGATACCCGTGGATGCTCACGACGTCCGAGACGAGCTGCACGGGCCTTCCGGCCTTCCTGAGCGCGTTGGCCATCGTCTGGGACTGGTCGAAGTCGACGCGCTCGTCCTCGCTCCCGTGGACAAGCAGGACGGGAACTCGGACCTTGTCCACGCTGTTCAGCGGGGACACCTCGCGGTACTCGTCGGCGTGGGCCCCCACGCCGGGGAAATACCGGGCCCAGCCGCCGGAGGATATCGAGGTCGTCCCAACGTGGTTGAGCACCTGGTCGTACCAGTCATACACCCCCGCGAGTCCGACGACCGCCGCGGGCAGCTCAGGATGGCGCGTGGCAATCGCCAACGAGATGTAGCCGCCATAGCTTCCGCCCACTGCCACGAGGCGCTTCGGGTCCGCGAATCCCTGGTCGACGGTCCATCGGAGCCCGTCGGCAACGTCGTCGACCGATCGGCGGTTGACTTCGATGATGTCGTTCAGGGCGTAGGCGCGCCCGAATCCCGAGGACCCCCGGTAATTCACCTGCAGCACGCCATAGCCCAGCGCGGCGTAGAACTGGGTTTCCGAGTGGAAGCCCCAGGTGTCCCGGGCCTGGGGCCCCCCGTGGCTCAGGGCGATCAGGGGCACCCGCTGGCCTTCCTTCCTCGACAGCGGCAGCGTGAGGTAGGCGTGTATGAGGTGGTTGTCGCTGGACCGGAAGGTCACATTCCGCATCGGGGCCCAGGTGCGGCCCACGGCATCGGGGAGCCGCGGCAGGATGGGGCTCACCTTCCCATCCCTCGGGTTGAGGAGGCACAGCACCAGGGGCTTCGTGTCCCCGCCCAGCCCGAAGAGGATCTGTCCATCGTAGGTCACGCCCCACGGGCGGGCCACGGCGCCGCGGACGGCCGAGTTCAAGTACGTCTGGATCTTCTGGTATCCCGGATCCAGCCAGAACATGGCCGGCTTCGCGGTTTCATAGTGGAGACCCACGGGAATCCCCGTCTTCGGGTCCGTGAACACATCCGGGTCGACGTCGTATTGCGGGTCGGACAGCTGGCGGCCCTCGAAGCAGTGGCTCCTTGTGTTGAAGGTGCCCACCCGCATGAGCCCGTCGTCCCCGAGATAGCGCAGGAGCAGGAACGTGCCGGTCTGGTCCAGCGAGAGCGGCGAGGGTTTCCTCACGAAGGGTATGGCCTTCCAGGATTTCCCGCCTTCCCCGCGTTCCAGGAGCTCGGAATGGTCCTCGTCGATGTAGCGGATCGCAAAGCGCACGCGGCCGTCGTTGTCGGCGAGCCAGTCGACGACCCGGCCCGGATTCTCCTCGATCACGTCCACGCGGTTCTTCTCAAGGTCGAGCCGGTAGAGCGGTGAAAACGGCGGCCCCGAGCCCATGTCGGGCGGAAACCGGTCCGTCAGGAACACATGGGTGGGTCGCACATCATACGGCACCCAGACTTTGTTCATCCCTTGCACGGGGCGTATGTTCTCGAACTTCGGATCCGCTAGGTAGAGCCCCTGGTTGTACTTGCCCTTGTCCAAGCCGACGTGGAAGAGGAGCGTTTCCGGTCCGCACCAGTAGAAGGAGATGATGTCCTGTTTCCACCACCCGGACACGCCGTGGAACTCCCTTGTTCTCAGGTCGAGGGCCGCGAGCACCTTGTGGCCCTTCTCCTCGCGGATGAACGCGAGGTGGGTGCCGTTGGGCGAAAGTGCGATCTCCTCGAACACCGGCTTGCCGAAGAGCGCCTTGATGAGGGTCTCAACGCGGTCCGGCACGGGCGGGGGCGTCGCAGGCAGGGTCGCGACCAGCCCCAGTGAGGCCGCCGAGGCCAGGAAAAAGCGGAAGGAATTGAGCATGGCCGGGTCGCTCCCGGCCCGTCGCGCCGAGACACACCTTGGGACGAGGCCAGAGAAAACGCCGCTGCCTGTCAAATGCACCCCGGCAATGCGGCACCTCCAAGCGGGAATCGCCCCCCAAGGGACCGGGACGATGGGAGCGAGCAGGGACAGCAGCTGGAATCGAGGCATCCGGCCACGGTCCCGAATTCGAAACGGCGCCGTCCCGGATTTGGTCTTGGATAAGCCGGGCAGGCGGAAGGGGTTCTGTCATTAGTTATTGTTCACTATGGGATAAGGAAAATCACTGGGGGTGGCACGGGTCCTGCAAAACCGGGGCATCCGACAGCCAGAACTCGCCCCAGAACACCCATGATGTCCGACCTGAGATTCGCCGTGCGCAGCCTGCTCAAGACACCGGCGTTCTCGGTGGTTTCGGTGCTCATCCTGGCGCTGGGCATCGGGGCCGTCACCGCGGTCTTCTCCGCCGTGGAGGCGGTCCTCCTGCGCCCCCTGCCGTATGCGAGGCCCCAGGAGCTGTACTGCCTGCAGTCCGCCGCGGCCAGCGAGGTCGGGCTCTTCTCGATTCCGGAGTTCTGCGCCTACCGCGACCAAAGCCGCGCGTTCCAGGGCGTGGCCGCGGTCAGCACATTCAACACGAACCTGCTGGACAAGGGAGAGGCCCAGTTCGTCCAGGGCCTGCGGATCTCCGCGGGCGCCTTCGACATGCTGGGCGCGAGGCCCGCGGCGGGGCGCCTGCTTCAGGCCGACGACGACCGGCCCTCGGCCCCCAGGGTCGCCGTCATCAGCGCCGGGATGTGGCAGCGCTCGTTCGGAGGAAGCGCGGACGCGATCGGCCGGACGGTGTCCATCGACGGCCAGTCCCGCGTGATCGTGGGCGTGCTGCCGGCGGAGTTCCTACTCCCTGTGAACGGATTCCACGCCGACGTCTGCGTCCCCCTGCAGCCGGACGCGGACCCGGCGCGCTACAAGCACGGTTCCCTGCACTTCCTGCGCGTGATCGGCAGGCTCGCTCCCGGCACCACCGGAGTCCAGGCGCTCGCGGACATGGCGGGCGTCCTGAAGGACCTGAGGCTGCGCTTCCCCAAGGAGTATGGCGGCACCGGCGAGAACCGCCTCACGCCCCTGAGCGACCAGATCGTGGGCGAGTCCCGGCCCATGCTGCTGACCCTCTTCGGCCTCGTGGGGGCGCTCCTGCTTCTCGCCAGCACGAACCTCGCCGGCCTCCACCTGGTCCGCGCCATCGGGCGCCACCACGACTACGCCGTGCGCGCGGCGCTGGGGGCCTCCAGGGTCCGGCTGATGCGCCTCGGCGTCGCCGAGTGTCTAGTGCTGGCCCTGGCGGGCGGGGCGGCGGGCCTCGTCCTCGCCAGCTGGGGCCTCGAGTCGCTTCTGTCGTTCGTGCCTGCGGACCTCCCGCGGGGCCACGACCTGGGATTCAATGCGAGCGTGTTCGCCTTTGCCGCCGCCGCCGCCCTGGGCTTCGGGCTGGCCCCCGCGCTGGCGCCGATCTGGCTCGTCTCCCGCGCGGACCTGCGCGGCGCCATCGCCGCCGGCGGCCCGAGGACCGCGGGCGGCCAGCGGCGCGTCCGCCACCTCCTGGCCTCGATCCAGGTGGCGCTCGCCCTCGCCCTGCTCGCCTGCACCGCCCTCTTTCTCCGGAGCTTCTGGGCGGCGGAGGCGCAGCGCCTCGGCTTTGACGCCTCGAATGCGCTCAGCGTCCGCCTGACGCTGCCGGAGACGGGCTACCGCGACCGCGACTCGCTCGTGCGCCACTACGAGCGGCTGCAGGCGCGCCTGGCGGCGATCCCCGGCGTCGAGAGCGTCGGGGAAACCTCGCTGCTGCCGCTCGCCACGGGGCTCGCCACCGCCGAATTCATGGTCGCCGGGCGCGCCCCTGTGCGCGAATCCGAGGTGCCCTCGGCCAACTACCGCCTCGTCAGTCCCGGCTATTTTGCGACCATGCGCATCCCCGTGCGCGAGGGCCGCGCGTTCACCGAGCGGGACGATCCGGATCATCCCCTCGTGGTCGTCATCGGCTCGGCCCTGGCTGACACCTTCTTCCCCGGCCGCGATGCGATCGGCCAGCGCCTGGAGGTCCAGGACACGCTGAGCGGCTACCGGACCCTCGAGATCGTCGGGATCGCGGGCGACGTGAAGCAGGGCAAGGTCGAGGACGCCCCGTCGTTCGACGTCTACGTCCCCTACCGGCAGATGGACCCGGTCGCGGTGCCGTGGCTTCGCTACCGCACGTTCTGGGTGCTCCGTGGCCCGGCGCCGCCGGCGTCCCTCGAGGCCGCGCTTAGGCGCGAGATCCGCGCCGAGGACCCGTCCATCGCCCTCTCGTCGGTCCGGACCCTGGAGCAGGTGACCGACTCGGCGCTGGCCGCCCGCCGCTTCACCCTGATGATCGTGGGGTTCTTCGCGGGCACGGCCCTGCTCCTGACGATCGCGGGGATCTACTCGGTCACGGCCTTCGGCGTGGCGCAGCGCACGCGCGAGATCGGCGTGCGCCTCGCGCTCGGCGCGAAGGCCGGCCAGATATTCGCCCTGGTGCTGCGCGAGGGGCTCGCGATCGTCGGACTCGGGGCCGCGATGGGAATCCTCGCCTCGCTCGCGCTTTCGAGGCTGATCGCGGCGCAGCTGTACGGCGTGGGCCCCCGCGATCCCGGAGCCCTGGCCGCCGCCGTCATCCTCATCGCCGCCATCGCGCTCCTGGCCAGCTGGCTGCCCGCCCGGCGGGCGGCGCGGGTGGACCCCATCGTGGCCCTCCGCGTGGAATGAGCGCCGCGGCAGCCGGCCGCTCAGGGGACGCGGTCGCGGTATTCGGGCCAGCCCTCGAGCAGCTTCAGGGCGACCACGCTGCCAACCCGGTAGTCCGCCTCGAGCGCCGGGATGTACGCGACGCCGCTCGAGTCCGATATCGTCTCGCCGAAGAGGCTCTTCTCGGCGGTGACGCCGGACGGCGGGACCGTGAAGTTGCAGGCCGTCCGCAGGATGAGCAGGCGGTTGAAGTCCACGCGCCCCATCGCGGCCAGCCTCTGGAACGCGATGCACGCGCCCGCGTCCTCGCAGTCCGAGATGGCCAGCCTCCCGGCCCCGCGCGTGTAGATCCGGTCCCAGTCCTCCGCCCAGCGGGCCATGATCTCGCCGTGGAAGAACCGGTCGGAGCCGATGCTGTCGCCCATGAGGACGAAGGGGGGCTGGTGGGCCGCGGGATAGCCCTCGAACCGGCGGCCGAATGCCCGGAGGGACTCGCTGTCGGGAATCTTGACATCCTTCGTGAGCCCATAGGCCCACTTGACGAGCGAGGCATTGAGCCTGAAGGCGACCGTGCCGACCCCGCCGGTCGAGTCCTCGGACGCCCCGGCCGCGGGCACCGAGTCGACGTTCGCGGAGCCATGCCCGGGCTTCGTCGCGCCTATGGCGACCAGTCCGACGGGCCAGTCGGCCGGAATCTCGCGGCTGTCGATCTCGAAGGCCGGGTTGCCGTCCACCACGCGCTCGACCCAGACCGCGCTCCCTAGGGACATCACCCTGGGAAACCCGCCGCCGATCCCGCTCAGCAGGAAGTAGGTGTGGGTGAGGTCGAACCGGGGGTCCGCGGCCAGGGCCATGATCTGCACCGCGCACCGGGAGGTCGTTCCCGAAACCATCGCATACAGCCCCCTTCCGTTCGTGAGCAGCGCGTGGTCCACCCCCGGGACCCGGATCTCCTGGGCGAGATTCTGTCGCTCGGCCCAGAACTGCAGCTCGCCCGGGGTGTCGCCCCGGTCCCGGCCCGTCTCATAGGTCGCGATGACGAGGACCGGGATCGGCACGGGGCGCTCGGCGCCGCCGGCGCACGGAACGAACAGGAGCGGCGCCGCCGAAAGGAGCGCGAGCATCGACAGGGACCGAAGGGGATGGCTGGACATGGGAGGCGTTTGACGGCGCGCACCTTAGGGCGCGCCTCCGCGGCGTCAAAGGACTATTCCGCGGACGTCGTGCGAAAGCCGCCTACGGCAGCCCCGAGAAGAACCGTATCAGGTTCGCCACGTGGTCGTCGACCGGGACACCGAGGTGCTCGCAGCCGAGGAGGATGCTCTTGCGGTCGACCTTGGCGGCGAAGGCGGGCTCCTTCAGCTTCTTCTTGATCGAGCTCGCCTTCATCTCGCCGTAGCGGACGGGGTTCAGCTTCCTGTACGCGTAGAATATCCCGCAGATCTCATCGCAGGCCAGAAGCGCGGCGGCCAGCTTGGAACTCGGCAGGGTGGTGAAGCCGTGGTAGCCGTAGGCGTGGGCTTCGACGGCGTGGATCAGGTCCTCGGGATAGCCCCACTGCCTGAACCATTTGAGGCTCTCGGCCGGG
>Ga0335078_10007364_pt1 | contig 16326 bp, 10 predicted proteins | sample Lox_Sample_32_FD_206711 | JGI IMG/M metagenome (GOLD analysis project Ga0335078, IMG submission 206711) | Soil microbial communities from Loxahatchee National Wildlife Refuge, Florida, United States - Lox_Sample_3.2 | ecosystem: Environmental > Terrestrial > Soil > Wetlands | place: USA...
AGCCGGTTCGCGGCGCACCTCGGCGAGGCCAAGCGGCTCAAGTCCGAGCACCCCGATGTGGTCGTCGGCGTCGGCGGGTGCTGGGCGCAGTCGGTCAAGGAGGAGGTGTTCGCGAGGTTCCCGTTCGTCGACGTCGCCTTCGGCCCCGGTCAGGTGCACAAGCTCGCCGAGTTCCTGGTCAGCGACTCACTTACCGCTCAGGGCTACTTCGAGTTCGAGGGTTTCACCGGGCACCTCCCGGCGAAGCGGGCCCGCGATCACCACGCATGGGTGCAGATCAGCGTCGGCTGCAACTGCGTGTGCTCCTACTGCATCGTCCCGTCCACCCGTGGCCGGGAGGTGAGTCGACCGTCGCACGAGCTCGTGACCGAGGTGCAGGCGCTCGCCCAGGACGGCGTGCGTGAGGTGACACTGCTCGGCCAGAACGTCAACTCGTACGGGCGCGACCTCCCGCGCGAGCAGCGCACCACGTTCGCGGAGCTGCTGACGCAGATCGATGCGATCGACGGGATCGACCGGATTCGTTACACGAGTCCGCATCCCAAGGACATGCGAGAAGACGTCATCCGTGCGCACGCGGAGCTGTCCGCTCTGTGCGAGCACATCCACCTGCCGGTCCAATCTGGCTCGAGCGCCGTGCTGAAGCGCATGCGCCGTACCTATACCCGAGAGCGCTACCTCGACCGCGTCGCGATGATCAGGGAATACGTGCCGGACTGCGCGCTCACGACGGACATCATCGTCGGGTTCCCGGGCGAGACCGAGGTGGACTTCGAGCAGACGCTCGAGCTTGCCGAGGAGGTCGGCTATGACGGCGCGTTCACGTTCATCTACTCGCCTCGACGCGGCACGGAAGCGGCCGGCCTGACGGATCAGGTTCCGCACGAGCTGAAGGTCGATCGCATGCAGCGGCTCGTCGAGGTCGTTCAGCGACGGGCGCTCGAGCGCGCCCAGCGATTCGTCGGGCGTACGCTCGAAGTGCTCGTGGAAGGCCCGTCCCGGACCGATCCATCTCGATTGCGGGGACGCTCGCGCCATAACAAGGTCGTGAACTTCAACGGCCTCGGGGCGGCGGGTGAGCTTGCCGACGTCGAGATCCTGGAGGCCACCAGCCAGACGCTGTCCGGCCAGGAGTCGATCCTGAGCCGGGCCGCCGGTTGACCATTCGTCCAGATTCGCCGCGTCGGTGAAGCGGACATACGTCCAGACGCCGCTACGGCAGCGTTTGCGGGGTCTTCGCGCGCCGAAACGCTGTATGTGGGAGCAATCCACGGATCTGTGGAGCGGTGATGGCCACCCTGGCGGCCGTGACGAATATGCCTGCTCTGGCCCTGCTGGGCGAGGACGGCAAGCTCGAGCAGAGCACTGAACCATTCCGACGCTGGTACAAGGACAACGAGGAGCTGTGCAAGCAGTCGCCCGAGTTCCAGCGTGTACTCGACGGTCAGGCTAACGCCGCGGTTCTGAAGCTCGATGGGATCGCCGTCGATATCGCGGCCGTGTCGGACCGCGGTGGCGCCCGCCACGTGCTGCTGACGCTGCCGACCGAGGAGCTGCCGTCGCTCGGCGACGCCGGTGGTGCCCTGCTCGACGGCGCACTCGACGAGAGCCCGGCAATCGTCTGGCTCAAGGACCTCGACGGCCGCTACGTCCGTGTCAACTCCCGCTTCACCACGTTCCTCGGGACCACCGAGGAGAAACTGCTCGGCCGTACCGACGCGGAGCTCCCGCCCGCCGAGACGGTCGACGGCCCTCGCCTGGAGGAACGCGAGGGCGAGATCGAGGAGCCTCTCCAGCTGGAGTACTTCGTCGGTGCCTATCAAGGGCGCGACGCGCTGGTGGTCCTCCGATTCCCGGTCGGTGACGCGAAGGGCGTGCCGACGCTCGTGTGCGGTGTGGCGGCGCCGTCCTCGGAGGCGAACGTGGCCCGCAGCGAAGCCGCCCGTCTGCTCCGGGTGGAGCGCTGGAGTCGGCTCGACGCCGAGAGTGTGCGCGCCGAGATGCTCGCCGAATGGGGCGTGCTTCCGGACGCCCGAGGACGCTCGGCGCCGCCGTCGAGCGGTGGCGAACCGGCTCCGGGGGTGTCGGACCGCGAGCAGCAGGCCGCGGTCGCCGAAGCGCGAGCGGAACGGGCGACCGCGGTCGCCGAGCGCGACGCCGCGCTGAGCGCCAACGAGGAGCTCGCAGCGGAGGTGAAAGCCGCCCAGGCCCGCGTCAGCGAGCTCGAGCGGAGGATCGCCGCCGGCGACGTGGAGCACGGGGACGCCGAGGTCGCGCTGGCCGCGCAGGCGGCCGATCTCGAGCGCGCCCTGAGCCGCGAGCGCGAGCGGGCCGAGGAGCTCGAACGCACGCTCACGCTCGTCCGAGAGCGGCTTGGCGACGACGCCGAAGCCGCGCGAACCGAGGTCAAGCGCGCCCGGGCCGACGCCGACTCGGCGCGAACCGAGGTGGAGCGCGCGCGAGCCGATGCCGACGCGGCGCGCGCCGACCTGGAGAAGGCGCGAGCCGAGGCGCAGGAGGCTCGCGCGGCGGTCGCCGCAGAGTGTGAGTCGACGTCGAAGATCACGGCCGCGCTCGAGCTCGAGGTGAAGCAGGCGCGCGAGCATGTCGCCAAGCTCGAGAAGAGGCACAGCGCCGACGACTCGGGCGCGCAGCTGATTCAGGCCGATAAGGCGCGCGCCGCCGCGGAGGCCGCATTGGCCGAGGCCGTCGCGGAGCGTGACGCGGCCCTCAAGGCCAGGGCAGGCCTGACCGGCGAGCTCGAGCAGGAGCGCAAGCAGATCGCGTCACTGCAGGAAGCCGCGGCCGCCACCGAGGAGCGAATCCGCGAGCTCACGGGCGATGTCGAGCGCGAGCGAGTCCGGGTTGCCGGGCTCGAGCAGGCGCAGTCGCGCGTTCGTGAGCTGGAGGACGAACTGCGCGCGTCGATCGCGAGGGCCGACAAGGCCGAGCGCGAGGTCGAGTTCGCGGCGACCGAGGCCGACAAGGCCGCGAACCAGCTCCGGTTCGTTGAGGCCCGCGCCGAGAAGGCCGACGCGGAGCTCCGGCTGGCGGTGGGCCGGGCGGACAAGGCCGAGGGCGAGCTGACACTGGCGATGGCGCGGGTGGTCAAGGCCGAGAGCGACGCTCAGGCCGCGGTGCGCCGCGCCAACAAGGCCGACGGCGAAGTCGAGCAGTGGCGCGCCCGCGTGGACAAGACCGAGGGCGAGATCGAGCAGTGGCGATCGCGGCTCGACAAGGCCGACGGCGAGATCGAGCAGTGGCGGGGTCGGGTCACGAAGATGGAGGGCGACGTCGAGGAGTGGCGGACGCGGGCGCTGGAGGCCGAGACCGAGCTCGCACGCGGGTCCGCGCGCGTCGAGGGCCTCGACAGCGAGCTGGCGCGCGGCCACAGCCGGGTCGAGGAACTCGAGGCTGAGCTACGGCTCGCCACCCAGCGCGCCGACGCCGCCGAGCGCGAGGTGGAGCTGAGGCAGGCCAGGGTCGCGGAGCTCGAGAGCGAGGTCGAGACCGGCCGGGCCAAGGCGGAGGAGGCCGATGCGGCGATCGCCGAGCTCGAGGATCCGCTCGAGGACCACGAGCCCGAAGCCGTGGAGGCCGCCGCGGAGGACGCGGCGGTTGAGGACAGCGACGAAGATCCGGAACCGGCGATGCCCGCGGTCGGGCTCGCGAGGGTCGAGGCGAACGGCGACGGGCAGCACGTGCAGAACGGCTCGGGAGTCAGCTGGCAACCGACCGCGAAGCGCACGTTGGCCGCCTCGCTCGCCCGCGAGTCGGTATGGCGCAACGTGCTCAAGGAGACGGTCCAGGTGCTCGGGTCGGAAGGCGGCTGGGACACGGTGACGGCATGGCTTCCCGATGAGTCGGACGGCCTGGGGTGCGCGGCGACGTGGACCGCGCACCGCGGCCTTGACCGATTCGAGGCGCTGACGTGGGAGGCGGCCCCCAAGCGCAACGGCTCGCTGCTCGACCAGGCGCTGCAGGCGCCGCATCTGACCTGGCTCACGGACATCGACGCCGTCGACGACGAGCGGCTCCAGACCGCAGCCGGGCACGGCATGAGCTCTGCGCTGCTGCTGCCGGTCCGCAACGGCGCGTCGACAATCGGATTGCTCGAGCTGCTGACGCACGACAGCATCGAGCCGGACGCGCAGATCGCGCTTTCGCTCGAGGCATCGGCGCTCCAGCTCGGCCGGTTCGGCCACCTCCTCAGCCTCGGCAAGTAGCCCAGCGTCGGCGGCCGTGCCGCCGCGCCCAGACGCTCGCCGGACCCCTCTCGAGGGTCCGTCCGAGGCGGATGCGAACATGTGTTCGTGCGCTGGAGCAACCTGGAAACCGAGGTCGAGCAGCGCGCTCGCCTGCCCGGGTACCGGGAGGAAGCGCTCGTGCGCCATTTCGACGCGCCGGAGGCGGTCGAGACGAGGTTCTACGAGGTCCGGGCCAAGTCGATCCTCAACCGGGTCCCGGAGGCGTCCCAGGTGCCGTTCCGGTGGACGATCAACGTGTACCGCGGCTGTACGCACTCGTGCGTCTATTGCCTAGCGGGAGACACCCCGATCCTGTTGGCCGACGGTCGGCACAAGCCGATCTCCGAGCTTGAAGTCGGGGACGCCATCTACGGGACGCGCGTGGCGGCATCCGGCTACCGGCATTACGTCCGCACGACCGTGCTCGACAAGTGGATCACGGTTAAGCCGGCGTACCGGCTCACGCTCGAGGGCGGGACCGAGTTGATCCTCAGCGCCGACCACCGTTTGCTGAGCAATCGCGGCTGGAGGCATCTGCTCGGCAGTCCCCGAGGGCAGCCCGACCGGCCGTCTCTCACCACCCGGGACCGCCTTGCCGGGACCGGGCCGTCCGCGCGGCAGCCGTCGCACGACGCCGAGTACCGCCGCGGGTATCTGTGCGGCATCATCCGGGCAGACGGCTTCCTGCGGTCGGATGGCGATCGATGGGTGGCTCGCTGGGACTGCGCGGAGGATGGCTTGGGGCTATCGCTCGCCGAACCGCAGGTGCTCCGCCGAGTTGAAGATTTCGTGGCATCGCTACACGTCCCGACCGGCCGGCGCGTGCGCCAGCTGGCCGCGGTCGGGGACCGCGAGCCCACCGCGAGATACGCGCCCACGCCGTGCTCGTTCGATCGTGTCCGCACGGTCGCCGAGTGGCCGGCCCGTCGGAGCCCGCAGTGGTGTCGAGGGTTCCTGGCCGGCGTCTATGACGCCGGGGGCTCGCGGAGCGACTTTGCGCTCCGGATCGCGACCGGCGATCCGGAGATCCTGGGGTCGACCGAGGCTTGCGCGCGCCGGCTCGGGTTCGACGTGGCCCTCGACCGGGCACCGGGTACCAATGGGCTCAGGTGCATCCGGATCCGCGGAGGGCTGTCCGAGCACCTCCGGTTCTTCCACCTGACGGACCCCGCGATCGAGCGTAAGCGGAGTTTCGACGGTCAGACGGTCAAGACGTTGGCGAGCCTCCGGGTGGCCGCGATCGAGCCGCTAGGACGAGCGCTGCCGCTGTACGACATCAAGACCGGTACCGGCGATTTCATCGCCAACGGGGTCGTCAGCCACAACTGCTTCGCGCGGCCGACACACAAGTACCTCGACTTCAACGCAGGCCGCGACTTCGAGCGCGAGATTGTGGTGAAGGTCAACGCGCCCGAGCTACTACGAGCCGAGCTGGCGCGGCCGAAGTGGACGCACGAGCATGTGGCACTCGGAACGAACACGGACCCGTACCAGTGGGTCGAGGGGCGATACAAGCTGATGCCGGGCATCTGGGAGGCGATGCGCGACGCGGGGAATCCGTGCTCGGTCCTGACCAAATCTCCGCTGCTGTTGCGAGACCTGCCGCTGATGCAGCAGATCGCCCAGCGGACCGAGTTCAGCGCCGCGCTGTCCGTGCCGACGCTCGACGAGCGCGCGTGGCGGGCGACCGAGCCGCACTCGCCGAACCCGCGGGCGCGCCTCGAGGCGGTGGCAGAGCTGACCCGCGCCGGCATCAGGACCGGGGTCCTGGTGGCGCCGCTGATGCCGGGAATCAACGACGCGCCCGATCAGGTCGCGAAGATTCTGGAGCTTGCCTCGGAGGCGGGCGCGGCGTATGTGACCGGGATCGCGCTCCACCTCCGTGGGGACGTGCGGGGGCTGTTCTTCGAATGGCTGGAGAGCCACCGCCCGGATCTCGTCGATCGTTACAAGCGGCTGTACCAGCGGGGTGCGTACGCGCATCCGGATGAGCGCAGGCGGCTGTCTGAGCTCGTCAAGGGTCCCGATCGGCCGCCGCGTGAGCGCATGCGATGGAGAACCCAGCCGGCGGCGAGTGACCGGGAGGATGCAAATACCGGACGAAATGAACCGGTATGGCTTCCGGAGCAAGGTCGCCTATTCTGATCGAGGTGAAACCTGTCCCCGCCGGCGGTGATACGTAGAAGGCGGCCGAGGCCGTAAACGCGACACATGCCAGAACGCTTCAGAAAACCATCCAGGCCCGATTTCCGCCTCGACCAGATGTTCGAGACGCATAGCGAGGAGTGGAAGCGCGTAGGGCTCGCCGTCGATTTCGACAAGAAGAGCCTGAGGGCCGGCCGTCGCCGGCTGGCGGTTTTCGTGCCGCTGTTCATCGCGGTCATCGTCGTCTACAGCAACTACCAGACCTGGTTCGGCAAGCCGAACAGTTCCTGGGAGACGCCGATCCAGATCGCGACGGTGCTCGCGCTGCTCGCGCTGGGATGGGCGATCGCCCGCGACATCGGTCGCGTCGCCGGGCCGACGTTCTTCCGTCGCATGGATCCGGGGACCGCCGGAACGGTCGGCTTCCTCGTCCGTCTCGTGACCGTCGGGATCACGCTGCTCGTCGCGCTCGAGATCGCCGGCGTGAGCGCGGCTTCGCTCGTGGCGACGAGCGCGTTCACCGCCGTGATCCTCGGTCTCGCGGCGCAGCAGACGCTCGGCAACCTGTTCGCGGGGATGGTGCTGCTGAGCGCGCGGCCGTTCCGCGTCGGCGAGCGCGTACGGTTCCAGGCGGGTGCCGTCGGCGGGCAGATCGAAGGAATCGTCAGCTCGCTCGGCCTGCTCTACACGACGCTCGCCCAGGGCGAAGACCGCATCATGGTGCCGAACAACGTCGTGCTGTCGGCGGTGGTGGTACCGATCAGGGAACCCGAAGCGGTCGACGTGAGGGTTCGTCTCGGCACCGGCATCCGGGTGAGCCAGGTCCAGGCGATCCTCGACGACAACGTGAAGACGCCGACCAGGCGATCGGCGACGGTCCTGCTCGAGCAGCTCGACGGAGACGACCTGGTCGTGAGGGTCCAGGCGACGCCGGAGCGTGCCGACGACGGCGCGCGTCTCGCCGACGAGATCATCGACGCGCTGGCATCGGTCACGGGCGAGCACCCGACGGTGGCCAACGACGGCTCCGAACCCACGCGCGAGGGCGAGGAAGTCGGCGCCCGACGGCCCTGACTGACGCTGGTCGCGGGTTTACGCGCCGGCGGGAGCGCGCACCAGGTCCTGGGCGGCGGCCACGATCGCGTCGGCGTCGATGCCGAAGGCGTGGATCAGCTCCTCTGGCGTTCCGGAGCCCGGCATGTCGGTGACCGCGAGCTTCCGGACGCGGACGCCCTCGACCTCCGCCAGCGCGGCGAGCACCGCATCGCCCAGACCGCCCTCGGGCCAGTGATCCTCGACGGTGACGATCGCCCCGGTGTCGGCGGCCGCCTGACGCACGGTCTCCTCGTCGACGGGCTTGATCGAGTACAGGTCGATCACCCGCGCGAGGATGCCCTGTTCGCTCAGTTCGTCGGCCGCCTTCAACGCCTCGTGCAGCGTCACGCCGGCCCCAATCAGCGTCACCTGGTCGTCGTCGGCGGATCGCAGGACGCTCGAGCCGCCGATCTCGAACCGGTCGTCCGGGCCATAGATCGTCGGCGTGGCGCCGCGGCTGGTTCGCATATAAGCGATCCCCGGGTGGTCGGCCATCAGGCGCACGAGCGCCGCCGCCTGATTCGGGTCCGACGGGTACAGGACCACGCTCGAATGGACCGCACGGAACATCGCAAGATCTTCGAGCGCCATTTGCGAAGGTCCGTCCTCGCCGATCGCCACGCCCGCGTGCGAGCCGGCGAGGCACATCTTGGCGCGGCTGATCGCTCCCATCCGCACGAAGTCGTAGGCACGGGTGAAGAACGCCGCGAACGTCGAGGCGAACGGCCGATAGCCGCGCACCTGCATGCCGACTGCCGCGGCGACCATCTGCTGCTCGGCGATGAACATCTCGAAGTAGCGGTCGGGATGGGCCTTCCTGAACAGCTCGGAAAAGGTCGAGTTGGACACCTCGCCGTCGAGAGCGACGACGTCGGCGCGCTCGGCCCCGAGCGCCGCGAGCGCGTCGCCGTAGGCGCGCCGGGTCGCGACCTTGTCGTCCGCGCCCCAGCTCGGCCACGGCACGGCGTGACCCGGGTCGATCTTTCGAGGGGCGTCGCCTTCGGGCTTTGCCGGTTCGGCCCGCAGATTGCGCACGCCGCCGAGCTCCTCGATGGCCTTCTCGGGATCGGACAGGGGCTTGCCGTGCTTGCCCTCGAGGTCCTCGACCTCGCTGGCACCCTTGCCTTTCTTGGTCCTGGCCACGATGACCGTCGGGCGGCCTTCGATGTGGGACGCCTCCGCGTACGCGCCGTCGATCTCCTCGACGTCATGACCGTTGATCTCGATCGCGTGCCAGCCGTTCGCGCGAGCGCGCTCGGCGTACGAGTCGAGATCCCAGCCGTGCATCGTCTGGCGCGTCTGGCCGAGCCGGTTCACGTCGATGATTGCGGTGAGGTTGTCGAGCTCGGCGTACGACCCGTGTTCGAACGCCTCCCAGATCGAGCCCTCGGCCATCTCGCTGTCACCGCACAAGACCCAGACGTGGTAAGGCAGCTGGTCGAGACGCTTGCCGGCGAGCGCGATGCCGACGCCGATCGGCAGGCCCTGGCCGAGTGACCCCGTGGCGACGTCCACCCACGGCAGCACCGGCGTGGGATGACCTTCGAAGCGGCTCCCGAGCTTTCGGAACGTGAGCAGCTCCTCATCGGTGATCGCGCCGGCAGCCTTCAGCATGCTGTAGTAGAGGGGAGAGGCGTGACCCTTCGAGAAGATCAGGTGGTCGTTGCGGGGATCTTCCGGACGGCTGAAGTCGTAGTGCAGGTATTTGGCGAGCAGCACGGCGATGAGGTCGGCGGCGGACATCGAGGACGTCGGATGGCCGGAACCGGCGGCGTCGCTCGCCCTGATCGAGTCGACGCGGAGCTGCTGTCCGAGCTCGCGCCAGAAGGCGGCATCGTTCATGTGGCGATCGTACCCCCGATGGCCGGCGTGGAACATCGAAGATCCGATCAGGAGCGCGACGCCGGTACATACCGGCTCCGGCGCCGTCGGCGGCGGGCACGGCCGCGGCTCAGCGCTTGTCCCGCTGCCCCTCCGCGATATCGGCCGCGATCCGCTCGCTCCCGAGCAACCGGCTGACCGCGGACGCGACCGCCGGCGCCGCGCCCCCGATCGTCGCCCCGACCCGCATCGAGAGCGGGGCGACGACGACTTCGGGGCGGTTCCGGTCGATCGCGGAGATGACCGCGCGCGCGACCTCCTCGGGCGATCGCGTGCCCACGCCCGGCGGCAGCGTGGCCCGCGAGTCCGCGAACATCCCCGCCTCGCGGATGAACCCGGGAAGGATCACGGACACGCCCACCCCTTTCGGACGCATGTCCTCGCGCAGACCGAGCGCGAATCCCCGCAGCCCGAACTTCGTCGCCGAGTACACCGAGGAAGCGGGCGAAGCGGTCTTTCCCGACAGCGAGGAGATGAACGCGAGGTGGCCGTGGCGGCGCTCGATCATCCCGGGCGCGAGCGCTCGGGCCAGCGCGATCGGCGCCCGCAGATTGACCTCGACCATCCGATCGATCTCGGGCTGCGTGAGCTCGAGCAGCATGCCGGATGCGGGCAGGGCCGCGTTCGCGATCAGCACGTCGACCCGGCCCGCCTGCTGGACCAGCAGCTCGACGTCGTCCCGCCGAGAGAGGTCACAGCCGATCACCCGCGCCCCCAGATCGGCGGCGAGCGGTTCAAGCACCTCGGTCCGGCGCGCGGTCAGGATCAGATCGGCGCTCCGCGGGGCGATCGCCCGCGCGATCGCGTGACCGATGCCGCCGCTGGCACCGGTCAGAAGTACGTTGCCGCCCAGTCGGGTCATGAAGCCCGCGGGAACACGGCGAGGGTCGCCGTGAAGCCGTGCAGGAAGCTGCGTCCTCCGACCGGACCGATCTCGCCGGCTGCGAAGAAGCCGGCGGCCGGCGCGCCGCCGAGCTCGCGCTCGATCGTCTCGGCGTCATGGTCGGCGATGCCAAACATCGCGCTGCCCCGGCCGTTGCACGAGAACACCAGCGCGCCTGCGGGACGCTCCCCGGCGAGCGCCTGAACCCGTAACGCAAGAGCCTCACGCAGATCCTCGTCGGCCGAGCGCGCGTCGCGGGCATGCAGCCGAACCACCTGTCCCGCCGCCACCTGGGTGCCGACGACGAGCGCGCCGGTCTCGCTGTCCGCGCCAAGCACTCCGCGCACGAGGAAATCGCCCTGCTTGTACTCGGGCTTGCCGCCGTCGATCACCACCCCGATCAGCAGCCCACCCGCCACCAGCCCCCGCTCGCGGGGCGCGAGCTCGGAGATGATCTGCTCGACGGTCTGGAGCGCGGGCCGCCCCGCGAGCTCGGTGATGACGTTGCCCTCGGCGGCGGTGATCGTGACCTCCCGCCCGAGCGGTGCGGCGCCCTGGGAGACGCACGGGAGCATCTCGACGCCGTGCATGGTCACGCCGACGGCTCCGGTGTCGTAGACGCGATCCCCGAGGAACAGGGCTCCATCGCCCTCCGCGGTGCGGCCGCTCGCGAGCCCACCGAGCACCGGGACGGCGGGCGCGTGCTCGGACAGCATCTCGAGCACCGCATCGGTCGGGAACGAGTAGGGGTCCGACAACATCAGCATGCCGCTCGACCCATCGAGATCCGGTAGGCCGACGATCCGGTGCTCGAGCTCCTCCTCCTCGAGGGTGACGTGAAACGGGGAGACGCTGCCGTCGCCGTCGAGCGCGGCGGCCCACACCGCCAAGGCCGTGCCCGACTCGAGCTCGCGCCCAGAGCCGAGCACCCCGCCCGCCCCACAGCCCACGAGCGCGTCCGGAGCGAGGACGCCGTGCACGCCCTCGAGGGTGGCCTCGGGCGCGACCAGATGAGCGCCGCTTGCGAACACCAACGCGAGGTCGGCCGGAGCCCCGCCCAGCCCTGAGGCTGCCGAACTCGCTGCGACCGTGGCGGCCTCGAGGGGGTCGCTCTCGGTCGAGATCCCAGTACCAATCCTGATCGCTCCACGATACTCCGGCCAATGCCGTGCGCGGAGGTCATCGCCCTGTTCGGCCCCACCGGTGTCGGCAAGACCGAGGTCGCGATCGAGCTGGCGGAACGGCTGCGCGGGCTGGGAGAAAGGCCCGTCGCGGTGTCGGCCGATGCGCTCCAGGTCTACCAGGGACTCGAGACGCTGACCGGGGCCGCCACCCCGGACGAACGAAAACACCTCGAGCATCGGCTGATCTCGTTCCTGCCGGTGGACGCGAGCTTCAGCGCCGGCCAGTACGCCGAGCTCGCGCATGCTGAGATCGACGCGCTGCTCGGGGCGGGCGAGCGCCCGATCGTCGTCGGCGGGACGGGCCTCTACCTGCGGGCCGCGCTCGCCGAGCTGAGCCTCCGCCCGCCGCCGCCCGAGGGTGCGCGCGAGTACTGGGTGGCGGAGCTCGAGCGAAGGGGGGCTCCGGCGCTGCACGCCGTGCTGCGCGAGCGCGCGCCATGGGCCGCGGCCGAGATCGAACCGGGCGACCGCCAGCGGATCGTCCGTGCGCTCGAGTTGCTCGACTCCGGGGAGCTTGACCGTCACGCGGAAGACTCCGAGCTCTGGACCAGTGAGGTTCGCCATGCCACGTTGCTGATCGGGCTGGTGATGGAACGCCAGCAGCTCTACGAGAAGATCGATGCCCGCGTGGACGCGATGGTCGCCGCCGGCGCGCAGGACGAGGTGCGCCGGGCCTACGCCGAGGGGGCGTCGGCAACCGCGCGCAAGGCACTCGGGTTCGAGGAGCTGCTCACTGCGGACATCGAGTCGATGAAACGGCGAACCCGCAACTACGCACGCCGGCAGCTCACATGGATGCGAAAGCTCGCCGACGTGCATGCGATCGACACGACCGGCCGCTCGGCTGCGGACACGGCCGACGAGGTGCTTTCGCTGTGGCGCGCGGGCGATAGATGATCGCTTCACAACGTCACACGGACCAGACCTCGCGCAAAGTCTGTCTATGAGATGCCACTCGACGCCCAACGAACCGATGGCGAGCTGCTGGCCGCGGTAGTCGGCCGCGACGGCGCTGCCTTTGCGACGTTCTACCGGCGCCACCTGCCGACCGTGGTCGGGTTTCTACTGCGCGAGACGGGCGATCGCGAGGCCACCGCGGACCTGACCGCGGAGGTGTTCGCCGCGATCTTCCTGGTCGCGGGCCGCTTCCGTCCGCGGGGGCCCGGGTCGGCGCGCCCGTGGGTACTCGGGATCGCGCGAAACAAGCTGCTCGAGAGCCGCCGCCGCGGCCGCGTCGAGGATCGCGCCCGCCGCCGGCTGGCGTTCGAGCCTGAGCTGCTCGACGACGACGACCTCGCTCGCGTCGACGAGCTCGCGGCGGCCGCCGGCCAGCCGGTCCTGGCACTCGTCGAGCAGCTTCCGAAGAACCAGCGGGACGCGGTCCGATCGCGCGTTCTGGAGGATCGCGAGTACGACGAGGTCGCGCGGGAGCTGAACTGCTCGGAGCTGGTGGCTCGGCAGCGCGTCAGCCGCGGGCTCTCGCGCCTCAGACATCAAATGACGGAGGGTGAGCAGTGAGCGACTACTTCGACCGAGTCGAGCGCCAGATCGTGCGTCAGGTCGAAGCGGGGGTGCCGCGCTCCTCACGCCTCCCCGCCGCGCTCGGATACCTCGCCGCGGTGGCCGCTGTCGTGGTCGTTATCGTCGTCGCCGGCGCGTTCCTGCTTACGCGCGGATCGAGCCCCGGGCCGTCGCCCGCCGCCGGTCACAGCGTCACGGTCACGTTCACCGCGTCGACGATCGATCCCCATGCTCATCTCGCCGCCGCGATCGACCGATCCATACCGATCCTGCGTGCCCGCCTGCGCTCGGTGTTTCCGGACGTCCGGGTCTCGCGCGCCGGTAACGAAATCGTCGTCACGGCACCGAACGCGAACGCGGGCGCACGGGCCCGAATCCTCGCCCTGATCGGCACGCCGGAGCAGCTGGCGTTCTATGACTGGGAGGCGAACGCCCTGACGCCGAGCGGCAAGACGGTCGCCAGCCAATTGCAGACCCAGGATCCGACCGCGACCGAGATCAGCCAGGGCGGCGCCAATTCGTCCCCAGGCAGTCCGGGTGCGGGGAGCATGAATCTTTACGACGCGGTCAAGCTCGCGGCCAAGCAGCCGCAGAGCTCGAGCCCGGACAACTCGCGGTTGGGGCCGGAGTACTACATGTTCGGAGCGCCCGGCAGCGCGGCCTGCCAGGCCGCGGCCAAAGCGAACGGCACGGCGCCGGCCGCCGGTCGGCACTGTCTCTTGTCCGGGCCTGCTGACACCAAGTCGGACCTGCTGTCGGCGCTGCCGCCGGGTGTCACCGCCGGCGACGGCGAGATCGCGACCGTCCACCGCGGGACGGTGGTTCTGCAGGCGATTCCGGCCAGCTTCGCCAACCCGACGGCGTTCGGCGATCCGAGCGCCCAGTTCTTCGTGCTCAAGGACGATGTCGCGGTGAGCGGCAGTGACACAACGAACCCGCAACAGAACACTGATCCCAACATCGGTCAGCCCGACGTCACCTTCGGATTCACTAGCAAGGGTAAGAGCGAATTCCAACAGGTCACCGCGAACATCGCTCACCGCGGCGATCTGCTCAGCGGTCTCGGACAGACGCTCAACCAACACTTCGCCGTCGCTCTCGGCAGCCAGCTGATCACGGTCCCGTTCATCGACTTCAAGCAGTACCCCGACGGGATTAGCGGCGACAAGGGCGCTGACATCAGCGGGAGCTTCACCGTCACCTCCGCGAAGGACCTCGCCAACCAGATCCGTCTGGACGCGCTCCCGGTCACCCTAACGGCAAGGGGGTGAACGGGTACATGACCACAACCGCGGCGAACACCGCGGCCATCCACGCGATGCACACAATCCGGCCCGGCCCGAGACGACCGATCAGGTCGGCAATCGCGATGTAGACCCCGGGCATCACGATCACCATGTAATAGAGGTAACTCGTCCGGCTCTCGAACAGGCTGAGCAGCACGAACAGCACGAACGTCCCTAAAAACCATGCCAGGCCGACGAGCCCGACCTCGTCGCGCGGGCGGAACCGGAGTCCGGTCGGGCTGATCGCGGCGAACAACATCGCGGGGATCAGGAGCAGGAGGATCGGCGGGCTGATCATCCCGAGGAAGTGCACCGCGGGCTCGATCTGGTTGAGCTGCGCGGTTGGGTGCGCAGGATCGATCCGCAGATACGTGATCGGCTTGACGTCGACGAGCCAATCCCACGGGTAGGACGCGATCCCCTGCGGTCCGTGCGGGCTAGTCTGACGCGAGGCATAGGTGAGGATGCGCCAGACCTCACCGAACGGCAGGCCGGACACGAGCTTGCCGGTCTGCGGGTCGTATGGGGGCACGATCTTCTCCAGGGCCCACAGCAGCGCGATGAACGTGACCGCGGACGCGACCACGCACCGCGCCAGTCGCCCGAGCGCCGCGACCGCCCCCTGCCGCCGGCGGAGCCAGCGCAGCAGCTCGAGCACGACCAGCACGAGCAGCACGTACGGCGCCACCTCCTTGGCGCACGCGCCGACCCCAACGACCGCCCCCGCCAGGATCGGCCGGCCGCGCAGGTACAACGCCGCCGCCCAGATCATCGCAACGGTCGCGTAGATGTCGAGCGTCCCGATCCTGCTGTGGACGAGCAGCAGGTTGTCCGCGGCCATCAGCGCCGCCGCGCCCAGCGCCGTCCACGGGCCTCCGCCGGCCGCTCGGACGAGCACGAACAGCCCGAGAATCGCCACCGTTCCCAACAGCACGCTGGGCAGGCGCCACGCGACCGGTCCGTCGCCGAACAGCTCGATCCCGCCGGCGATGATCAGCTTGGCGAGCGGCGGATGCTCGGAGTTCGGGTCGGTCCCGAGCGGCGAGTTCGCGTACGGCACGCCCTTCGGCGGCGTGATCCGGTCGATCACGCGTGCCGCGTTGACGTAGTAATCCTCGTCGAAGATCAGGATGTGGTCGGTCGGCGAACGGCATGGCGCGCGGCACGGCTCGGCGATCCAGGCCAGCCGGGCCAGGGTGGAGACGAGCAGCAGGACGGCGAGCAGCCACAGCGGCAGTGAGGGCCGCCGGCGGGCCCAAGCTTGCAGCCGCTTCAGCATTAGGCGCGCGACGGTACACGTCTTGATGGTCGTGGTCGGCGGCGCCTGAGGGCGGCGCCTTGGGCTTGATGGTCGACGGCGCCTGACGGCCGCGCCTTAGACTGGCGCCCCGTGAAGTTCGAGAAGTGGCATGCGCTGGGGAACGACTACGTGATCGTCGAGGCCGAGGAGCTGCCGTTCGAGCTGACCGCCGCGCGAATCCAGGCGATCTGCGCGTCGCACACCGGCGTCTCCGCCGACGGGATCCTGCTCCTGTCCGCGCCCGAGCAGCCCGGCTACGTGGCCCGGTTGCGGATCTTCAACCCGGACGGGTCGGAGGCGGAGCTGTCCGGAAACGGGGCGCGCGAGGCGGTCATGTACCTGCGCCGGCACCACTGGACGGAGTCCGACTCGTTCGCGATCCAGACCGTCGCCGGGGACATCCGCCCGCAGATCACCTCGGCAACCGAATGCACCGTCGACATGGGTCGCGCCCACACCCGGAGCGCCGGCTACCCGTCAGGCCCGCCCGACGGTCGCGGCGAGCTGACCGCCGCCGGGCGGACGTGGCGCTTTCAGCACGTCCAGGTCGGCAACCCGCAATGCGCGATCCGCCTGGACGACGAGCACGAGCTCGCCAGGCTCGACATTCGAGCGATCGGACCCGAGATCGAGCACCACGAACTGTTCCCGAACCGCACCAATGTGTCGTGGTTCGCCGAGCTCGAGCCCGGCCGGATCCGCGCGCGCATCTTCGAGCGCGGAGTGGGAGAGACCTCGGCGAGCGGCACCGGCGCGACCGGCGCCGCCGTGGCCTACGTCCTCG
>Ga0335078_10007365_pt1 | contig 16326 bp, 14 predicted proteins | sample Lox_Sample_32_FD_206711 | JGI IMG/M metagenome (GOLD analysis project Ga0335078, IMG submission 206711) | Soil microbial communities from Loxahatchee National Wildlife Refuge, Florida, United States - Lox_Sample_3.2 | ecosystem: Environmental > Terrestrial > Soil > Wetlands | place: USA...
AATGCTCCCGGATGTAGGCAGGGTATGGTCGTGTCGCCCCGAAATCGACTACGTAGCGAACTTCTAGGTCGCGGGGAATCGCGAAGCCGCACCCGCAGGCGCACTTGCGGGGGAAGCGGTTCCCGGTCACGGTTCGCAGGCGCGAGGTGGTGGGCTCGGTCGGCGTAGGACGCTTGACGGTTTGGCACTGGATGTTTGGCTGCATCGCTCGTTCCTCGCGAGCGAAGGAACGGGCGATGCGCGACGGGATTCCCCTATGTCATCCATACTCCCGGCTGGAACATGAGTTAATGCGGTAGGGAGATTTGAGTCGTAAGGCGGCAAGGGACGGATCGAGCAGACGTTTCGTTCATGGAGACTGGGGTTTACGGCGAAATCCGACGGATTTGGGATTGTCTGGGAGTCCACTCCACACACAAGAGCCAAACACGCGATCCTTAGGCAATATTGGAACAGATGGCTCCCGATTCTTGGCAAACGCAATCGCGGGTTGAACTACGTGGACGGATTCGCCGGTCCGGGCGAGTACAAGGACGGCGAAGATGGCAGTCCGGTAATTGTCCTCCGAGCGGCGATTGAGCACACACTCAGACCCTCCGGACAAGTCTCGTTCACTTTCATCGAGAAAGATTCAGATCGTGCCGGTCATCTCAGCGCGATACTATCCCACAGATTTCCTCGCGAAAGACTGCCAAAAGGTTGGGAGTACAGCGTTGAGCTTGGGGAATTCGACCCGGTACTGAACTCTGCGATTGACTCGTTCGAGGCCGCAGGAACAACTCTGGCACCGACTTTCGCGTTTCTGGACCCATTCGGTTACTCGGGCTTCCCGATGGCAACCATTCGAAGGTTGATGGCCATCCCTCGGTGCGAGGTCCTAATCACATTCATGGCCGGTTACATTAGGCGATTCCTCGACGACCTACGAGCGGAGACCCTAACGTCGCTCTTTGGATCAGATGAGTGGAGAGCAGGGGCTCACTTGGATGGAAATGCCCGAGTTCGTTTCCTTCTGGACCTCTATGAGAAACGGTTGAAAGAAGAAGCGCAGGCCGCCTATGTTCGGAGCTTCGAGATGTGTGGTCTAAACGGCGAGACGGTGTACTACCTCGTGTTCGCCACTAGACATGAGGAGGGTCTCCGTCAAATGAAGGAAGCGATGTACGCAGTTGATCGCCGCGAGTCGTACCGGTTTTCGGACCTCACTGATCCTGGACAAAGGTACCTCCTCGACTACTTGGAGGACGAGAGCCCTGAATGGGTTGATTCCGCGGCCAGAATGGTCTATGACCGATTCCGAGGACAGTCAGTACCTGCGCCGGTCGCGAAGGATTTCGTGTGGCTCACCACACCATACGTGTGGAGAGCGCCGGTGTTCAAGACTTTGGAGAAGGATGGCCGAATCTTCTCAGTGGCAGGCCGGGGAAAGGGAGGAGGCTACGGAGATTCGTGCGTGATCAATTTCAAGCCCTAACGCCGAACCTAGGCATCCCGTCCCAAGTCCGTCCGTCAAGGACGCGACCCGTCCTGGACTTCTGAACGCCCCCCCACTGTTTGAAGAAGAAAGGGACAGCCTCCCGTCGACACTTGGCTCGAAGGGCTCGGACCCATTCTTTGTTCATGGGCCGGGCATGAGGTCCACTTTCGCCCCCAACAATCACCCAGTGGATGCCTCCGATGTCAAGATCGTCTAGCGGCCCCAGAAGCGGCTCAAGCGAAAGAAACCGCACCGACGCTGGAACTCTTCTCAGCTCGTCCGCTCTCCAGGCTACGTCCATGTTCTCAATGCTGACGCCTTGCCAGATATTGGGTGACCAGTTCAACTCTAACGCCAGTTGGCCCAATCGCCTCGCCCGCTTTGTGAGGATTTGGAATGTGTGCCACCGGGCAAGGTTCATTGTGTCAAAGGCACGTCGGATAAAGGCGGTCGGAACCCTTTCGTGGTACAAGTCGCTCATTGAGTTGACGAAAATTCGTCGGGGTTCCTTCCAATGTAATGGCATCTCGAGTCGTTCTGGCCAAAGTCTCAAATCGAACCCCTGTTCGAAGGGGTGCCCCGAGATGCCGCGGAACCGCTCCGCGAACCGCTGCGCGTAACAGTACTTGCAACCTTGACTGACCTTGGTGCATCCAGTAACCGGGTTCCACGTCGCGTCCGTCCACTCGATCTTAGAGGACGCGCTCATTCGCGGCTTCGTGAATCTCAGGTCCCGATAATCTTAATCAGAGAGGTTTCCGAAGGCAACAAGGGGCCCCGGGGACGCCCCCGGGGCCCGGAACGGGTTCTCTGGCTGCCTATCCGACTCGTTGGAGGAACGAGAGAGCGGGTGGTCGCGAAGGCAGGGACGGGTAATGCTTCACGGCCGAGGAAACGGGCTTCATTGAGGATGACTGACGGGGACCTCCCTAGGCTCGCTGGGCTAGTCAGAGGCACCGCTCGTGAGTCGTTCCTCCATGCCAAGTTTATGCCCCCCCGGCGGCCTTAGGGCACTTCAGTCCGGGGAGCTGACGAGATGGCGATTTTGCTCCAGCGCGTGTGCCCGAACGATCGATTCTGGACCGCTCCCTCTCCGGGTCGTGTAGGAACAGACAACGCGTATCCGGGCCAGAAGGGCTTTGGGCACGAAGATTGGAATTTCAATAAAGACGACGCGATCAAGGGGTGGGTTTACGGATACGTGTACTGGGTACCCCAGCGGTTCGAGAAGGAACTGGGTCCTCACGACCTGTACTTTTGGATTCTGGATCCCCGGAATTCCAGCAAGCGACTCCTGGTCGGCTACTACAACGGCGCGTACTTCGTCACCGACACGGAAGTGAAGCTGGCGATATCCGAGCTGGAGAGTCACCACATCCTCCAACGCAGGGCCGAAGAACTCGCTGCATCGCTTCAGCAGACCGGTCAGTCCAAGTCGGTCGCAGAACTCAAGCAAATGCTGGTAGCCGACAGCAACTTCCGGGTTCGAGTTAGACCCGAAGATATAGAAGTGCTATCTCGACCCGAACCTCTCAACTCCGAGAGGCGATGGGGCGTCGCACTCCCGCTCTACCGTTACTACTCAGGCTTTCAGGAAGTGCCGGTCCAAGGGTCGAACTCGGATTCACGCAGCAGCCACGCCCCGGGCGCGCCCACATCTCGACCTGGCAGCTCCATTGACTTGCCTGAGGGTTCGTACCTGCGCTTCACCGGGTCGCAACGACAGTTGATTGTCCCCCTGCACAATTCGCTTTCCAACGCCGTCTCGAGTATCCTCTCGGACCTTGGGGGTAGAACGCCTCGAAGAGTCGGCGTGGTTGATTTGGTCTTCGACTTCAAAGAGGAGAACTGGCTGATTGAACTCAAGATTGCGTACGACGGTGACACTCGTCACGCAATACGCGAAGCGATGGGCCAGCTGTTGGAGTACTCTCTTCACCCGGACGTTCGCGCGAAGCTCGGCAACGCCGTGAGCGATGACGCGCGGAGGCTGATCGTCCTGGATACTTCCCCAAGCTTGTCAGACATTCATTTCGTGAAGAATCTGAACGCATCGGGATTCATGGTGGGGCTTGCGTGGGCCGAAGGTGGTCGATTGAAGTCTGTAGGGATTGACGGGAGCGCCCTCGGTATGGCGCTGGGGTAGTGAGGGAGGCCATCCCGCGACCAGGTTCCGCGAGATTCACGGCGACGCAGGTGCTTCCTTGCTCGCGCTCGCAATCCGAACCTCTTCGATTGCACGTTCATGGGCTGAGCGACGAGCGGCAATAACCTGGGCTCGAGTCTCACGCTGATTACAATTTGGGCATTGCCATCCGAGTCGCGCCCGGGGAACGTAACCTCTCTCCTCGGCCCAGTTCAGCATCCGCAGGTAAACGAAGCCTCCAGGTCTTTCGTTAGGAACCGGACCGCCATGTGTTCGGTTGAACTCTTTGAGTGACTTGCGCTCTGCCGAACCTCCACCTCCGATGTGCGCAACGTCAAGAATGAACGGGTCCGAAACTGATTCGGGACACCCACTCCCGTTTGGACCGGCGCACTTCCGCTCCACCCCGTGCCGACGAGAGAACTTCTCAGCCTCCTCCTCAAATGCCACAGCCTCGCGTTCCATTTTCGTCCTTAGTCTCGAGGGCGACCTTCCTGGGATGGGTGCGACCATGTTCATGTAACCCATTTGCACGTGTAGTATACCCTCTTGCCTCGCGAAAAGGGGAACGAGCGATGCGCGAAGAAGGAACGAGGTTCTAACCCTAGTCACGGGGCCGTTGAATCAGGATTCTGAATCGCGACCCGGCTAGACCTCGAAGGCGATCTCATGGTACCGAGGCAGGTCGGTTCCGGCTTCCGGATCTGTCATACGTACCCCTTTCGAAAGCAGACACTTTTTGGCGGAATTGGAGCGGGTTATGTGCCCCCATCGCCAAGGAACGTACGTACTCAAGCCGACATCCAAACAACAACCGTCGGCGTCGACAAGAGTCACCGAGTTCCCTAGGCGCCACATAAATCGGGACGGTCTAATCACTTCTGCTCGACAGACTTACCTGCGGGCCGGGGGGTTCCCTCAGCAACGGCCCTCCGTCGGCGCGAGACAAGCCGGCTTAGGGCGCGCCTCGTGTGTCCAGCCATTGAACCACTGTCCTAGAATTGTATCGAGAATGAAAGGTGGACCTTTCGAGCCTTAGCCCAGATGTCGTTCCAATTCCGAACCACTTTGAAGATGGCTTGACCGGGGGCCATCACGACGAACACAATCTCGTATTTTGTCCCCAACGCCTGCGCCGCAAGCTGCTCAGGATACTGTAGACTGAAGAAGTGGCCTTTCAGGGTTTTGCCAAGCCGGCGATTTGTGGATTTGACTTCGACAAGCCGGACTTGGCTCAACTGTCGGGCACTTAGTTTCTGAATCTGAAATCTTGTGATGCTTTCCCCAATCTTCCAACGGACGGGGAGCTTCACCAAGTCGAACGCACCGGGGTGCAGAGGGGCATTCTTGAGGGTCTTTCCCGCCTCACCACTTCGAATCTTTTCGACCAAGGCTCGCTTTCCTGATGAATCGATCCTTGTGTACCCCCGATTTAGGCTTATGAGATGTCGATACGCAGGTTCTGAACGAGTGGTTGTTCTAGCGCGAGCCGGCATCAGTTGGTATCCGGTGGCCTGATGGCTTGCCAAACTTAACAGGTCGGAATGCCGTAGGTCGAGAGATGGTAAGTCGGCCACCTGCCAGATCGAGTGAACCTCACGCGGGTCTCACTCCCGTCCACCTCAACCCGGTGGCAGCAGCGGCAGCACCAATCAAGCCCGGGAAAACGAAGCCTCGTGAATTGGTAATCGCCTTGGCTTATCCGATCGGGACTGACATGAACCGGATCATGAGGCTCCTGATCGACTCGATCAGAGAGACGGGTTGCCGTGTCGTACCTATCACGCTCATCTTTTCTGTCAAGAACTATATCCTCGGCTCGGCGAGATCCAGCCGACTGCTTAGCGAGTTGGGAACTTACCATCAGGAGCGCGCCCTACAAGAATTGGGCACTCTTTGTCGAAAGATCTACGGGCCTGCGGCTCTGGCGGAAGTGGGACTTATCGAGATTGACCAAGCTCGCGCCGCCTTCTCCGGAACGGGTCCCCCTCAAGACGTGGTGTACATTCTCCAATCGCTTAAGCGCAAGGAGGAAGTCGAACTTCTACGAGAACAATTTCGGGGAGCTTTCTTCCTTCTGTCCGCAAATTCCAGCCGGGCGATTAGAACTCAGAAACTTGCGGCGGTCATCAAGCGACGTCGGGATTTTCCTCCTCACTCGGACCCGACTAAACTGGCGAGAGAACTCATCGACCGTGATCTCAGAGAGTCCGAGACAGAGGGACTCGGTCAGGCCCTCGGACAGACATTCCACCTCGCGGACTACTTCGTGGACTCGGACGACGTCCCTGGTTGCGAGGTGGCGATCCGGCGATTCGTCGAGCTGCTTTTCGGGAATCCGTTCTTGACACCCTCGCGTGCTGAATTCGCGATGTATCACGCGACTGCGGCGCAGCTGCGATCTGCAGATCTGTCTCGGCAAGTGGGTTGTGCGATTGCATCAACTGATGGAAGCATTGTCGCCGTCGGCACGAACGATGTGCCGAAGGCGGGCGGGGGCTTGTACTGGGAAGGCGATGTCCCGGACGGGAGAGATTTCGTTTTCTACTCCGCTCGAGCGCGGACCGATCGTATGCGGGAGATCCTTGTGGAGTTGGTCGCACATGCCTTACGTGCCTCGAAGAGAACTGGGTTTCCTGGCCCTCGAGCCGCCACGGCCTCTGCTAACATAGTGGTTACCGGAATGCTAGAAGATCCCGGTTTCAAGAGCCTGCGATTTAACGTAATCGACCTCGGACGAGCGGTTCATGCAGAGATGGACGCCATCACAACCGCCGCGAGGAGAGGTGTCTCAATCGTGGGTTGCGACCTCTACACAACCACATTCCCTTGCCACAATTGTGCGAAGCACATTGTTGCGGCGGGACTCAAATCGGTTCGTTTCATCGAACCATATCCCAAGAGCATTGCCGAAGACCTGTATCCCGATTCCATAACGGTGGATCCACCAGGTGGTCAACAAGACGGCAAAATTCCGTTTAGTCCCTTCGTCGGTGTTGCTCCCCGACGCTACTCAGACTTCTACAAAGCAACTTCCCGAAGGGGCGTTAGCGGAGAACCTACGAAATGGAGCTTGGCCGGGTCTCGTTCGCGCTTCGCGCGGCCGGAAGCGGCCATATCGCCATGATTTCAACTTTGGCTGTACGCTGAGTCTCGACCCTTTCGCTAAAGCCGCCGCCGCAGGCACGTTTGCTCGAGGTCCAGATCCTTATCGGCCTGCCAATCATCGGCCGTCAGGGGTTATCCTCTCGAGGCAGTCGATGAAGACAAGGACATTTGTCGGACTGGACGTGCACCGAAAGCTGGTCGTTGCGACCGCCGTCGATCCCCTGGGGAAGAGAATCCGTCAATCGAGTTTCGGACCAAAGCCGAACGAACTGACGAGATTCCTCTCTCGGTTACCCAAGCCGACGAAGGTGGTGCTCGAGGCTTGTTCTGTCTGGGAACGGTACTATGAAGCGGCGGTTTCCACGGGCGCCGAAGTGGTCGTCTCCCACCCGCTCAGGACTCGACTCATCGCAGAAGCGAGCATCAAGACCGACAAGGTCGATTCGGCGGCACTTGCCAATCTTCTCAGACTCGATTCCATTCCACTTACGTTCGTTCCCCCACCCGAGATACGTGCCCTGCGCAGGCTCTACCTCGAACGGGACTTCTACGCGAGGACGAAGTCATCGATCATGCGTCATGCATACGCACGTCTGGCGGAACGAGGAGTCGATTACGGGAAAGGGGCCCTTCAGCATAGGCCGCAACGCGAGAAGCTACGAGAACACGGAATCCCCGAGTTCGACCGGGCAATCGATTCAATGGATGACCTTGAACGTACGTGTAAGGAGCTCGACGCGGAGATCCACGCGGCTTTCCTCAAATCTGAGGATGCTCAGCTTCTCAAGACGATACCCGGAATCGGCGAGTTGATGGCCGTGGGAATAGCCGGCTTTCTCTGCCCGATTGATCGTTTCCCTAACGTGGACAAGCTCACCTCATACACCGGACTCTGCCCAACGACTCACCAGTCGGCCGACACTCTCTATCATGGCAAACTCAAGAAGGACGTAAACCGCAGTCTCCGGGCACTTCTAGTCGCGGCGTCGTGGACGCACCGGGTTCACCTGCCCAAAGGAGAGGTTTCCAAACTCGTGCGCCGTGTAGTCCGTCGGAAGGGCAAGATGCGCGGGACGGTCGTGGGCGCACACAAGCTGCTGCGAATCATCTACGCAATCCTGAAACAACGCCGCCCGTATCTGCCTCGCGCTCCAGAAGGGTTTGCCTCAGGGCAATAGTTGCGGGTTCCGCAAACGCGGGTCGTCGCTAATGCATGGTTGAGGGAACCTTTCTGGGGCCCCGACGCAACTGTCAAGCAAGAGAGACCGTTTCGATCTCGCGCCCCAGCGGGGCTCGCCTCAGGGCAACACCTGCGAGGGCCGCCGCAAGCGGACCGTCGCGCTCAAGCGTATGAGGGAGCCTCTCTGGGGCCCTCACGGAGTCAAACTCCCAGTCCCTACATCCAAGATGACTCTCCATCGTAGCCTCCCTCTCGCCGGGTGGCGTGATGAGGGTCCTGGATAGGCTGCGAGATTATCGAGAGGGCCATGTGTGTATCCTCGGAAGAGACCCTGGAACTCTGCGGCAATAACCTGGGCGTTCCTTGAGGTCCAAAGCTGTCGCATTTCCACGGGTCGGAGTCTTCCCAAGGGCAGCTGCAGCAGAATACGAAACTCCCCGTCGACTTGCGCGGTTCTTTTCACGGCCGCGTATGCCAAAAAAGCGCGAGAGTCGTGCTTCGAGTCGAATCCATTGTAGAGCAGCAATTGATCGCCGTCTCGAACCTTGGCAAAACCCTTAGGTGGGTTTCTGGAAGGGCTTGGGTTGAAGGACCACCTGGGGGCTCCCTCGTCGTAATCTCCCAGGATCATGTCGACGGCGTCCGCAGAGGTCCATTCCAGAGCTTCGGCGCGCGCGGGTCTATTGGTGACAACCCAGTAGCTGGTCATCGACGGCACCGCGCTCAGTCGCGCCGGAATTTCAATTCTCGGGTCCTGAGCACGACACATCACGTGTCTTCTTCTTCCTCGGTGTCGGCATCTCTCTCTTCTTGCGGAACCGTACGCATGAACGCGTCGTATTCCGTCAGCAATTCGACCTGCGACCGATCTAAGCCGTAGGCTTGCGCGACCAATTCATCCAAACGCACCTGTTCGTCATCAAGAGTTCGTCCTTCCTGCATTGCACCTTGAATTTGGCTGGCCAAACGGACGAAAGGCGCGAGAGTGCGACGTGTTCTGGATGCGGAACCCACACCGTTCAACGCGGTTGCAATGGCAAGGGGGAGAGGTACAGACCCCACGGCCCCTGAGAAATGGCGGTAGTAGCCTCCCCTGGCACGTTCTGCATATGACTTGAGAAAGGCTCGAACTGGAACTGAGTTGAGGAGGCCGGCGAGCGCACGGCCCGACTGTTCGTCCGGAACCGAAGCGACGTAAGTTGTGTGGGCGGGGATGAGTATGGTCGACCCCAAATTCGGGTCCTGGACGGTGCGGGGCACAAACGCCGCTTCCATTCGCGTGGAGAGGTCGCGCCAAAGGACTTTCGGACCAAGCCGCCGCTCGTCCACTCGGAATATCTCCCACTCCTTCGGCGGGTTCGGCCGGCGACTCAGCGTCTTGAATTCGCTTCGGTTCCGGAGCTTCCGGCGGATGTCTTCTCGTGAAACGTACTCCATCGTGGCGGGAGGCAGGCGCTCGAGGCAACGACCTGTGTCGTCATGCGTCCAGAGAACCCACCGCGAAGGGGTACACAGCCATTCCCGAACGTCCGTGCCCTCGACAATGGGTCGGATGTTCTTCGCATCCAACCGAACCTCCTCTCCGCTCCGCATCTTGCAGAGCTTGACGCCGGCGGTGGTTGTGTCAGCGATCTCCTCGATGTAGTAGATCTTGTCCGCCTGAGTCAGGATCCCAACCTGAAGGTTCGACACATCACCGAAACGTGGTCGACCCTCCTGCATGGTGCGGAAAACTCGATGCACTTCTAGCGGAGCCAGCGCCCACGGGGATTCGGGATCCCCGACCCGAAGTGACAAGTCGGTAGTTCGCCAGCTCTTATGGTGGCCCACCGCGTTCACGACCTTGACCTCGGTTGAGCCGATGTACGGTCGATTCCGGACGGCTAAGACCAGAGGATAGTTCACGGCATCCTTGAACAAACGCCGGGGTGAAAGCGAGTAGTCGATCATCCGGCACAGATCAAACTGACTCGTCAACGCTTTTCTGAGCAGATTCGAATAGAGTGCCTGCTCAATCTTCGACGTGATCACAAAGCCGAGTGTGCCCTCCGTCTTCAGAAATCCCATTCCGGCTTCCACGAATGCCATCGAGTAATCCGGCAGGGCGCGGAACGGGAGTTTTGTTGCACGGTACTCTGGATCCCAACCGAGCTCGGTCTTACGGTAAAAGAGGTAGCTCGTCGAGAGGCGGTCCCGTACTTCCTTGCGAATGTTGTGAATCCGGACCCAAGGGGGGTTCCCGCAAACCAGAGCACAGCGTCCGCGAATTGATTCCACTGTGCTCACGTTGGCGACAAGTGAGATCCAACGACCGTCAAGTCCATCGCGCTTTCTCTTCTGAAAGAACTGAAACAGTTTGAGTAGCTGCTCTTCGTAGACACCGGCGAGCTCGCGATAGCGACCCCGCACTTCCTGCAGAAATGCGTCCTTGGTCCAAGGCGAGTCCACTGCCCGCCGAACGGTTTCGAGCAATTCGCCCCACGGGATCTCTCTTGGGTCCGGAAGGTGGAACTCCCCCAGGACAGGAATTGGCAGACGGAAAACAGAATGAGCGCCCTCTCCGCCGCCGCCGAGTTTCCGCTCCTCGACGCTCTTCGCAAGCGAATCCGCCCAGTAGATAGGTATGCCCAGAGGCTCGTTGTCGCTGGTACTGTAAAGATCGCTCACCACCAGGATGAAGTTCGATCTGGCCATCGCGACGGCAAATGGGTGAATATCGAACCCCACGATCCGTTGTGCAGCGACCCGTAGTTTCTCCTCCCTCGAGAGAGTCGTTTGCTTGAGGCGTTCGATGACACGGATTAGAAATGTGCCACTCCCGCAGGCAGGATCTAGGACGAACGTGCCTTCGGGAGACAATGCCCCACGGGCCCAGGACTCGACCGCCGCCCCTGAGAACCCTGCGGCGTCCAGGACCTCATCAACGATCTCCTCCGTCGTGTAGAACTCTCCAAGGGCGATACGCAGAGCCGGTTCGAAGAAGTCCTGGTAGAGTTCGCGCAAGAGGTCCACCGAGACTTGCCCGAAGTCGAGGGTATCGAGCACTCCGGCCAGGTCCCCGAGCTTCTGATCGATGGCGCGGGCTGCCTCCCGGTCGTGCCGGCAGACGTCGACGAACCAAGTGAAGAGATCGGCCTCGAATGCATTTCGCACGCTGGGGACACGTTCCGCTAAACGCGCGAATCCGTCCGAACGGTCTGCACCGAGTAACTCTGAGACCGTCGTGTGAGGTTGCACCAGAAGCTTTTGCAGGAGCGTTCGGGCGACAAGCAACTTGAGAAGAATGGCCAAGTAGGTCTCCGATACGAAGAGAAACCGCTCGACATCGGGCTTGCCGGCCAGGGGGAACCCGAATGCATCTCGCGCATACTTCCTCACGGCCTCCACTACGTCCGGGCTAAGATTGACGGCATTCCCGTAGACTCCCATCCAAGCTTCGAAGCTGTCGCGCACGAAGGGAATCCGCTCTCGATTATCCTCGAACTGTCGGTAGAGAGTCTCGATAAAATCCCTACCCAGCGGCGTGCGAGGGCCGATGCGGCTAAGCAGATCTTGCGGCTGGACGACTTTGAGCCCGGCGACGGTTACCCAAGCCTCGAATGCCCACGCCTTGTCGACGATATCTCCCGAATCCACGACGTGACCGGAGTCATCGAGCAGGACGATCTCGTACCCGTTCGAGGCGATTCCCTGGGCGTGTATCGCGTCTCGCGACCAAATCTCTTGGATGTATCCCTGAAGCTGAGGCACCTTCGACCGGGTGAATGGCCCCTCTCGATCGGGTGGTTCCTCAAATTCATAGAGCAACCCCCCTACCCGTGCGTCCGGGCGTCCCCTGATCAATCTGCGCTCTGCGTCTACCTGAGGAGGCACACCCAGGCGGAGGAGAATTTCCTTGATTATCGCAATGAGGTCAATTCGGAGTTCCTCTTCAGACCCGTAACCTCCACCTGCGGCCTTGTGCTTGACGTCACGAAGCCGTTCGCGAGTGGTTCGATCTCGCCGACTTGCCACGGGTGCCCCACGCGACCGTCTACTAAGGCTCCTTCTCCTCGTTGACCTATCAAACAGAAGGCTCGGCGCGAGGCCCCTCGCTACGGGCAGGCCCTACCGATAATCGACGATACATACCTGGTTCCGTCCTTTCGATCAGGCCCTCCCTGACGAGAACCTGCAGTTGTTGTCGGATTTTCGGACGAACGTTGCTATTGGCAGGATGCAATCGCTGAAGGCGACTTTCAAATTGATATACGTCGTCTAGAGCGAAGGTTCCACCGGGAAGTGTATCCACACAGGCAAGGACGTCCGCGAGCCACCCACGCGTACTTGGGTCCATCCTCCCCAAGAATTCGAAGGAGCGCCACGTTTTGTGAACGAGTTCGGGAGGGAAGAGAACCCCCGAGTGGATCAGTTGGATCCTTCCAGCGGACGGAATGTTGCTAAGGTCGATGTAGCACCCTAGCCAGCCCCGTCGTCGGGCTGCATCCGACAGGGGAGACTTGCGAGCTAGGATTGCAGATTGACCGAGTAAATTTCGATGTATAACAGTGAGATTGCGGACAGCGTACGCGACCCGGTCATACTCTAGTAGCAGAAGGTTGGGTGTCCTCGATTCCTGGATTGTCGCAAGCATGGTGTGATACTCGCCGTTCAGGACACGGGACTGAAACGGGTTGGAGCGGCTCTTGAGCTCGAAGGGTTCCGAGCACGTTCCGCAATTGAAATCACGCGAGTGTGTGTTCTCTGGCGTAGGTTCAAGGTCGGTGGCGAGGCAGGCCGGACAGTAGAGTTGACGTTCGACCCAATCTTGGCTGAGCACACGAGCAACCTGAGATTGGCTACTGTATCCGTCTGCCAGGGATTGGTTGAACGACAGATCCACGCCTCCCCAGGGCTCCATATTGATCTAAGAGTTCCGCGAGAGCGAACACCGTTCGGCAGCGCCTGAGGGAGCCCGTCTGGGGCCCTCGTTCTTAGACACCTTGAGCCGGGAGGGGTATCAGAAGTCGCTCGCCGCGTTCAAGTGGCTAAGGAGCCGGGCTGAGGCCCTCTCTCGAGTGACACGAAATCACCGCTCGTCGCTGTTATCACATACGGCTAAATAGCTGTAAGCTATAAGCCATAGCGATAAGAATGAGAGTCCAGGAAGAGCGCGTTTTTCGGATTCCTCTCGAGGATCTGCGTGCCGCGCTGAAAAGCGCGCATGGTCTCGATCTCACTGGAGTTGAACCATACATCGATGGCGACTCTCTCGTGTTCGCCATCAGAGTCGAGCGACCCAGTCCTGAGGCAAAAATCGAGAGCGTAGCGAAGAACGCTCAACTGAGCGTGGAGCCGACGACCTCTCGAGTTAGGCGTCGGCGGCGGCGGCGCAATCGAGTCAAGACACGCGGTTGGAAGGTTGTCGGCAAAATCAGAAACTCCACGGGGCTCATGGCGAATGTCTACGAGCCCTTCGTCGAGATTGCCAAGAACACGACCCTGGCCAAAGCCGAGCTTCGGAAACTTGCACGGCAAGTGATGGTCAGAAACGGAAACAGCCCAGCCGAGGAATCTATCGACTACTATCTCAACAACGCTCTCGAATTCCTTGCTCGTCCCGCCCAAGGTTCCTGAGGGGATCGCATGGACGACTTCGTACGGGAATTTAGTGCGCTCCTGAGAGCGAGTACGCCCGCAGACGTCGAGCGAGTCATCGAATCACTAGGGGATCGGATCGACTGGGTTCCGCTTGGTCAGAATCCCGACAACTATGGAATTGTGAAGATGGGGTCGGAGCCTTTCGACGGGCTCGCTGAACGCATCACAAACGCAATTGACGCAATGATTGAGCCTGAAGTTGAGCTCAACCCCTCGCTCAAGGTGGCCCAGACTCCTCGCGACGCGGTCGAACGAATTCATGGATTCAAAGAAGGCAATTTGCGCTACTGCCCGGAGGAGAAGATCCCCGAGCTCGCGACCGACATCAAGGTGCGTTTTCTGGATGGCAGTGAGGCGAAGTGCCCGACCGTTGAGATAATTGATCGAGGCATCGGTCAACATCCATCGGACTTTCCTGGAACTTTGCTCAGCCTGAATCGCGGTTACAAAGTAAAGAAATTCTACCTGATCGGAGCCTTTGGCCAGGGCGGACAGACCTCGTTCGCGCACTCGGAATTTGGTATCATTGTTTCCCGAAAGGACCGACGGCTACTCGCACCGAACCAGTCCGATGCTGTCGGCTGGAGTATTGTTCGGTACCGTGACCCGACAAATGACGTTGAATTCTACAAACAAGGGCGATGGGAGTACTGTGTTGTTGGAGGGACAAATGAGGTACCCTCGCTCGATCCTCGCAGGCTGCCCATCGCCTTCGAGCGCGGAACGATGATTCGATTGGTGAATTACAGCCTACCTAAGGGCAGCAGCGACATTCTCCAGCCAACGAGCACCGCATGGGGGTATCTCAGCCAGGCCCTGTTTGATTCGGTGCTACCTATCCGCCTGTATGAAGCGCGTGAGCGCTTCCTTCAAGAAGAGGGGAAGAGGGAGAAGAATGCAGTCCTGACCGGACTTGCTCGAAGGCTGTGGAGAGGCGGGAAAGGAGAGAAAGTCACGATTGGACCATCTGACTCGTACAGATTGGACCTTGGGCGCGATGGCTTCGTCAAGATCAACTATTGGGCATTCTCACCGACGAGCGAGCTGGAGCGATGGCCCGAAATCCGGAGGACCTATGTCAATCCGAACCTTGCAGTTTTCATCACGCTCAACGGTCAACGACACGGGGTAGAGACGACTTCGTTCCTGAAGGAAAGGGTTGGCCTGACGTATTCTTCTGAACACCTCATCGTCCAGGTGGATTGTGACGGCCTGACCAAGCAAGCAAAGAAGGACTTGTTCTCCGCCACCCGAGAGAGGCTGATTGAAAGTGAATTCACTGATCGGTTACGCGAAGAGGTAGCAAACCATCTGAAGCAAGACAGAAACGTGGTCTTGTTTGAGAGGACTCGTAAGGAAAGAATCCTTCTCCAAAAGTCCGAAACCGATACAACGCGCATTCGGCGACTCGTCGCACAGTACATCGCTACATACCCAGAACTCAGGGATCTCATTCGAAGCCCGCCTCGCCAGGTTGTCGAAGCGACCAAGTCTCCGAGGGAAGAGGCCCTCGAGGAAGAGGAAATACGCGCCGATGAGCTCGAGACTCCAAGTCTTCAGGAAATCCCAACCTTCCTCCGGATCACAAACTCCCGGGACCCCATTCCTGTCGAGAAAGGCGGAAGTGCTCTCGTTCGCCTCGAAACTGATGCGGTCGACAGGTATTTCGAGGATAGTTGGTCGACACACTTCAGAGGGGTTCACGCCTCCGGATTGACAGGTCTGAAGAGTCTTTCAGGACTCAGAAACGGGAAGATTTCCTACCATGTTTACTGCCCGGCCGGAGTTCGGGTCGGGAGCCAAGAATGTCTTCGATTCGAGCTGGATCGGCCGAACGCATCTCCGCTCGTCGTCGAGCGAAATATCGTGTGCGTCCACCCTTACGAGCGAAAGAAAGAATCCGCGAAAATCAAGTTCCCTGAGCCACGGATCCAAGCGATTACTGAAAGGGGCGACCCTGCGAGGTGGGCAGATTTCGGGTGGTCACCTAAGTCGGTGGGAAGGATCTACATCGGAAAACCCGAGGACACAGGCATCTTCGTTAGCCTCGACAATCGATACCTCCAGAACGCTCTTCAGCGAAAGGCGGGTGATCAGGAAGTCAGCGAGGCAATTCAGAACCGGTACCTGGCGGGGGTGGCATTCTATCTCGTCGTAAAGAGAGCCCAACAAGAGCGGGGCGAGATCGAGGCCAATCATGAGAGCGAGGCCGATGATTCACCAGAGTTGGACAGGCTCGCTCGAACTCTAGCGGTTGTAGCGGTCCCATTCGAACGGCTCTGATCCCTGAGTACGAGTGTCTGCGTCGCTGGTCCGGAGTGCTGCTTCGCGTATTGCAGCCGATCTAATCTCGGATGAATCAGAGCACGACCTGCGAGTCGGGACACGTATGGAGTCATAGAGGCACTCCAATAGGATACGGTCGATTGTTGTCACTATTGGATTAATTAATTCGCCCCATACTATACTACGGGCCCTCGCGTCGCATTCGACGCGGCACCGTATTTAGGTGCTTGCCCGGACCGAGACGCTTCTCACGCACTGGAAGTCGATCAAACTTCCGGGCGTTCCGAGCGGAAGGCGCGGCCAAGGGGGGGTGTGACCTTGGTCTCGCTTCGCCCGCCGAACCGTCCGTTCGGCATCGCGTCGACGCGGGTGGGAACGGACGGACCGCGGGCGTCGTGCCCGGCCCCGCGCTACCGACCGGGGCCCACGAACCATTTCAATAGGACCTGATTGCACCCGCGACCACCGGGAGAGCACCGTGATCTCGTT
>Ga0335078_10007366_pt1 | contig 16325 bp, 14 predicted proteins | sample Lox_Sample_32_FD_206711 | JGI IMG/M metagenome (GOLD analysis project Ga0335078, IMG submission 206711) | Soil microbial communities from Loxahatchee National Wildlife Refuge, Florida, United States - Lox_Sample_3.2 | ecosystem: Environmental > Terrestrial > Soil > Wetlands | place: USA...
GATTCAACGCTTGCATCAGGCGGCCATTCGACTTGTGCCTGCCCTGCGCGATGCGCGCCTGCATGATGCCTGGGCCGGACTGCGGCCCGGATCGCCGGACAATCTTCCCATCCTCGGCGCGACTCCAACCCCCGGCTACTTTGCCGCCACAGGGCATTTCCGCGATGGAATTCTTCTGGCGCCGGTTACGGCGCATGTGATGGCGCAGGTCATCACGGGCGTGAAGCCCGAATATGATCTCCGTGCGTTTTCACCCGATCGTTTTCCAAGCTGAGCTCATTTTCAGGTTCGAGCTCCTCGCCCGCCACAACTTCACGGAACTTTTGTGTTTTGTTTTCCGTTTTACAGGCTGTCTGGCTCGCCTTTTGGAACATAGGGAGGCTCTTTGGAACTCATCATCGATCAGGTAGGCAAGTGCTATCGCGGAAATGTCTGGGCCCTGCGCGAATTCAGCCTGCAATTGCGGCCCGGCGTACTTGGCTTGCTCGGTCCCAACGGCGCAGGCAAAACCACATTGATGAGCATACTGGCCACGATCACTCGTGCCACGCAGGGGCGCGTGTTGTGGAATGGAACTGACCTGGCTCACGATCCGAATGCGATCCGCCGCACGCTTGGCTATTTGCCCCAGGATCTTGGAGTTTATCCCCACCTGAATGCGGTCGAGTTCCTGGAATATCTGGCTGCCGTCAAAGGCCTCGATTCAGCCGTGGCTCACCGTCGCATCGATGAACTGCTGAACCTCGTCAACCTCGCTGACGTTCGCAAGCGGCCGCTGGGAGGCTTTTCCGGAGGAATGAAGCAACGCGTAGGCATCGCGCAGGCCCTCCTGAATGACCCTGAACTGCTGATCGTCGACGAGCCAACCGCCGGTCTTGATCCCGAAGAGCGGGTGCGCTTCCGCAATCTGCTTTCTGAACTCTCCGGCGAGCGAATCGTAATTCTTTCCACGCACATTGTTTCCGACGTGGAAGCTACGGCCACCGACATCGCGCTCATCTCGCGCGGCGCGTTGGTGGCGCACGCTTCGCCCGAACAGCTTCTGCGGAAAGTAGAAGGCAAAGTCTGGGAGTACGTGGTCGCGAGCAGCGAACTGAACGTGGCCAAGCAACGTTACCTGACCAGCGGAGCTATGCGGCGCAGCGATGGCGTGCATATGCGGGTCTTGACCGATCAACCACCAGCCGGGGCGCAGCCCATGATTGCCACGCTGGAAGATGCGTATCTGTTTTGTCTTTCCGATCATCGCGCCGGAGCGGCGGCATGAAGCAGTTTTACTTGCTCTACGAAATGGTCCGCGCCGACTTTCTGGAACGCGTCCGCAGGTATAGTTTTCTGCTGACTGTGGGCGCGGCCTTGTATTTGGCCTACAGCGTTTCGGCGGAGAAAGTCTGGTTGGTGGTGGGCGACGGATACCGCGGCGTCTACAACTCGGCCTGGATCGGCGCGCTGATGGCGGTCTGCTGCTCGGTTTTCTTCTCGCTGGCCGGGTTCTACGTAGTCAAGAATTCCATTCAGCGGGATACGGAGACTCGCGTAGGCAGCGTGCTCGCGGCGACGCCGATGCGCAAAAGCTTTTATACGCTGGCCAAAACGATCAGCAATTTTGCGGTTCTGGCGGCGATGGTTTTCGTGGTCATGCTTGCTGCGTTCGCGATGCGGTGGTTGCACGGCGAAGTCAAACAAATCTCGCTTTGGAAGTTGTGGTCTCCGTTTTTGTTCGCTTCCCTGCCGGCGATGGCGGTCACTGCCGCGCTGGCCGTTTTGTTTGAAGCATTGCCCTTGCTGCGTGGCGGTGTTGGCAATGTGCTTTATTTCTTTGCCTGGACCGCGGGACTGGGCCTGAGTGTGAACGGGGTAAATGATCCGACTGGCTTGCAGATTTTTTATCGCAGTATGCACGATACTCTGAAACAGACGGTCCCTGGCACGAAAGAGGGCTTCTCTCTGACAATCGGTGGAGCGCGCGCGGTGCACACGTTCTATTGGCCGGGAGTGGATTGGACCGCGCAGATCCTGCTCGCGCGCTTCTTTTGGATCGTCATCGCGGTGGGAATCGCGTTAGTTGCTGCGGCGTTTTTTCATCGCTTCGATCCGGCCTACGAGTGGTCTTTCAGAAAGAAAGCGGCGCAAGCGGCCGGCGTGGGGAACGGATCTTCCGGGACCGTCAATCCAATTGTTACAACGCCGGCGAGCGTGCATCTGACGCCACTCAATCGCAGAGCGAAGCCCGCATGGCCCCTGCCCCAACTGATCGCTTCGGAACTGCGCCTGATGCTCAAAGGCCAGCCCTGGTGGTGGTATGTGGTGGCGGCGGGCCTGGTGATTGCGCAATTGTTCTCGCCCACTTTAGACGCGCGGCGCGGAGTGCTCGTCTTCGCTTGGCTTTGGCCGGTGCTGGTGTGGTCGCGGACGGGCTGTCGCGAAGAACGGAATGGAACGCAGAGGCTGATCTTTTCTTCCGAACGCGCGCTGCTCCGGCAGCTTCCGGCGGTCTGGGTAGCTGGCGTTATGGTCGCGCTCATCACCGCGGGGGGATTCGGCGTGCGCGCCCTTCTGGCCGCTGATTGGCGAAGTATCGAGTCCTGGCTGGCCGGGGCGATTTTTATCCCAAGTCTGGCTCTTGCGCTCGGCGTCTGGAGCGGGACAAGCAAGTTGTTCGAAGCTCTCTACACGGTCTGGTGGTACATAGGGCCGGCAAACCGAACGCCGGGATTCGATTTCATCGGAGTCACTTCTGCTTCGAGCGACCCCCTATTCTATTTTCTGGCAGCAGCGATTCTGCTAACCGCGGCTTACCTGGGAAGGCGGGCCCGCATGGCTTACGTTTGAGTATGTGCGCTGAATCACCGAAGTCTCCCCCCGGCTCATATATACTTTAACGTTTCCGAGAACCCACATCGTATTTCTCCGCGCGCTTCTCAGCGAGAAAGGACCGGACTTATGGCTTCCCCCGCAGTCGATTACGCCCGTGGCAATCAGCAACGTTTTCTGAGCGAGTTGAAAGACCTCCTACGTATTCCCAGCATCAGCACGCTGGAGGAACATAAATCGGACGTACAAAAGGCGGCCGACTATGTTGCCAGCGAACTTCGCCGCATCGGCATGGAAAATGTTGAGGTCATTCCCACCAAAGGCCATCCCCTTGTCTATGCCGACTGGCTGCACGCGCACGGCAAGCCGACGGTGCTCTGCTACGCGCACTACGATGTCCAACCGCCCGATCCGCTGGATGAGTGGGTCACGCCTCCGTTTGAGCCGACCGAGCGCAACAACAATATCTATGCGCGCGGCGCGGTCGATGACAAAGGCCAGCTCTGGATGGAGATCAAGGCCATCGAAGCGTTGATGAAAGGCCACGGCGGAAAGCTGCCCATCAATGTGAAGTTCATCATCGAAGGCGAAGAAGAAGTTGGCGGCGAATCGATCGCCGAATATGTGCGCAAAGAGAAGAACAAGCTCAAGGCTGATTTTGCCCTGGTTTGCGACACAGAGTTGTTCGCGCCCGATCTTCCCACGCTTTGCGTCGGACTGCGCGGCCTGGTTTACACCGAAATTGAGGCCGTCGGAGCAAAGACCGATTTGCATTCCGGCATGTATGGCGGGGCTGCGCCCAATCCCTTCTTTGGCTTGATCGAGATCATCAGTAAGTTGAAAGATGCCAAAGGCAAGGTGCTGATCCCGGGCTTTTACAGCAAAGTGAAAGCGCCGAGCAAAGACGAATTGAAAGCGTGGAAGAAGCTGCCCTTCAACGAAGAGCACTACCGCAAAACGGAAGTCGGTTCGAAAGTTTTGACCGGCGAGCCGGGATTTTCTGTGCTCTATCGCACCTGGGCGCGGCCCACGCTCGAAGTTCACGGCATGCCCGGCGGCTTTACCGCTCCCGGCGCGAAAACCGTGATTCCGGCCAAGGCGGCGGCGAAAGTTTCCATGCGCCTGGTGCCGAACCAGGACCCGGACGACATTCTCAAGAAGTACACGAACTATGTGAAGAAGCTCACGCCCAAGGGTATTGAGACGAAGATCAAAATCTGGAGCAAAGGCCCGGCGTGCGTCGTGGGCACGGATAACAAGTACGTCAAGGCCGCGACTGAGGCGATGCACGACGTGTTCAAGAAAAACACCGTGTTCATTCGCTCCGGTGGCTCGATTCCAATAGTGACTGATTTTCAGGATGTGCTGAAGATTCCTTCGGTGATGATGGGCTTCGGCCTGCCTGACGACAATCTGCACGCGCCGAACGAGAAGTTCCACATTCCGAACTTCTATCGCGGAATTGAATCGATCTGTTTGTTCTTCGAGAAGCTGGGCGGATAGATGTAGGCGCGAGCGCCTCGCTCGTGCGAGGTCGTTGGTCGAGCGCGGGCGTCCCGGCCCGTCCGATGATCACACTTGGGAGGTTTCTCCCCACTCAAGCCAAAACCGGGCTTGAGTGGGCCACCCTCCAACTGGAAAGCCGCATAGCGAACGATAAATCCCTATTGAACTCAATGAAGGCATTGCGTTAGCCTTATTTCGCTCTCGCGCTTCTTCCAATCCTCTTTTCCTCTCCATCCATTTTGTGAGCGTTTGATGCAATGTGTGTGCAAAATGACGTAGTTGCCCGTAAGGGCATACCAGATATAGTGTTTTCTTGCTTGACCCCGGCGCGATTTCGCCGTTACAGTAGTCGTAATTTGTGCGTCTGGTGTGCAAACCATCCAGCCGGAGACCGTCCTTTGCATCGCATCGGTGTGACCGGAATCAGGTTGGTTAACCTTCGTGCTGCGGGCAAACACATCGAGCTGCGCTCGACCGGACGGGCGAGACGCCCGTCCCTACACAGTTAGTGGTAGGTCCAAGGAGTAGGCGTTGCTAAAACTTAAACGGCTGCAAATTCTCGGGTTCAAATCGTTCTGCGACCGCACCGAACTCAAGTTTCACGGGGATGGGATTGCGGCCATCATCGGGCCAAACGGCTGCGGCAAGTCGAACATCGCCGACTCCATTTCCTGGGTGCTGGGCGAGCAATCGGCCAAAACGCTGCGCGGCTCGCGCATGGAAGACGTGATTTTTGCCGGCACGCGCGATCGCAAGCCGACCGGCATGGCCGAGGTTTCGCTCACGCTGATTGACCCGGAAGCTTACCAGGGCGCCGACGCCGATGAGCCGACCGCGGTCGAGATCCAGGACGACATGCCCGGCGCCGAACTGAGTGGCGACTGGGACGAAGCCGAGATTCGCGCCCACGCCGCTGAAGAAACCGAGCGCCTGACCGAAGAAGCCAGGCCCGGCCGGATCGAAGATGTAGACAAGCCGCAAAGCGATGGCTATGTGTTGTCGGAGGTTTATCCCGAGGATGAGCCTCGGTTCGCGATCGTCATTCCGATCGATTCGGCCTTGCCCAAAATTGATCCCGATCACGTCGTCCTGAAAATCCGCCGCCGCAAATTTCAGCAGCAAATTCCCGCGGGAGAGATTGTGGTCACGCGACGCCTGTTCCGCTCCGGCCAAAGCGAATATCTCCTCAACGGCAAGCTCTGCCGCCTGCGCGATATTCAGGAATTGTTCATGGGCACGGGCCTTGGGCCGGAGTCGTACGCGCTGATCGAACAGGGCCGCATCGGGCAGATTCTTAGCAGCCGTCCGACGGATCGGCGGGCGATCATCGAAGAAGCTGCTGGTATCACGAAATTCAAGACCAAGAAGCGGCTGGCGGAAGCCCGGCTGGAAGATGCCAAACAGAATCTCGCCCGCGTGAACGACATTTTCGATGAAGTCACGCGGCAGATGAATTCGCTGAAGCGGCAGGCATCGAAAGCCGAGCGCTACGCCCGCCTGCGCGAGGAAATGCGGGCCAAGCTGCGCGTGGTGCTGGCCAGCAAGTTCGTCAACCTGGACCAGGAAGCTGCGGTGCTTGATGAGCAGATCAATGCGCTCGCCGAGGAGATGCGGCATCAGGCTGAGGCGGTCCAGCAGCTGGAGCGCGAACAAAGCGAGCGCACGCAACGTGGCTATGCCATTGAAACCGAGCTCCGGTCGAACCGCGAACGGCTCAACGAACTCAGGATGGAAGTGGAGGGCGCGCAAACTCAGCGCCGGCACAATGAAGAGCGATGCGTGGAGCTTACTTCGCGGTCGGCCACGTATGAAACTGAGCTGACGCAGTCACAGCAGCGCGTGATTGCGCTGGAAGCTGAGCGCGACTCAAACCGCCAGACGCTAGACTCTGCTTCGGCTGATGTGACTGCGGCTCAGCAGGATTTGGCTGCTGCGCAGCAAGAGCTGGCTTCTGCCGCGACCGGGGTCGAAGCCTCGGAACGCGGGCGGGAGCAGACACGGTCGGCAATCTTGGAAGCGGTTGCCGCCACCTCCAATCTGCGCAACCAGATTACGCAAGCCGAAGAACGATTGGCGGGAATGGACCGCGAGGCGCAACGGCTGCAAGCGGAGATGACGGCAGCTGCCTCGCACGCGCAGACTTTCGACGGAAAGCGCGGGCAACTAGCTTTGGAATTTGAGACCGTTTCTCAACGAGTGGCTGGACTGGCGGAGGAGCTGAGCCAGGCGCGGCGGGCGCTTGACTCAAAACGCCGAGAAGAAAACGAGGCCAAGAACCGGCTCGATCAGTTGCGCGCCGAATACGCTTCCGCGATCGGTAAAAAGAGTTCGTTGGAGGCGGTCATTGCCGAGCATGGCTATTCCACAGAATCGGTTCGCCGCCTGTTTCAGTCCGGCGGATTGCAAGGGGGTTTGGCGCCCGCCGGCGTGCTGGCGGATTTTCTCGAGGTCGAGCCTCGTTACGAGAGCGTGGTGGAAGATTTTCTCCGCGACGAGCTGAATTTCGTCGTGGTCAAGTCCTGGGATGCGGCCGACGAGGGGCTTCGCCTGCTGCGGGCCGGGGTCGATGGCCGTGCTACTTTCCTGGTGCATCCGGAAGACTCACAGGCGAAATTTTCTTTTGCCGTGCCGGAGGGCGCCAATACGTCGCCAAGCGAATCGATCTTGCCGCTCAAAAATACAATTCGCGTGCTGAATGGCTTTGGCAAATCGCTGGAAGTAATTCTGCCGAAGCTGCGCGACGGGTATATCGTGACCGACCCCGCTTTCGCGCGCGAGCTGGCGCTGGAAAATCCCGATGCGTTCTTTCTTTCGCATTCGGGAGAATGCTTTCACAACGTGACTGTGACTGGCGGCAAGCAGCGTTTGGAAGGGCCGCTTTCGCTGAAGCGCGAATTGCGGGAGGCGCTGCGCCTGCTTGGCGAACTCGAACGCGCATTGCGGCTGGAGGAGTTGCGTGTCATTACGGTCAGCCGCGAAATCAAAGACCTCACTTCCCTGCTCGACCGGCTCGAGCATGAGAAACACGAAGCGGAACGGCAAGCTATGACTTCCGGCCACCTGCTGCAGCAGATGGATTCTGAGATGGCCCGGATTGGTGAACGAGTGGAAATTTGCCAGCAGGAATTACAGCGGCTGGCGGCGGAACGCGAGGAACTGCAGTGTTCGCTCGAAGTTCGTCGCGGCGAACTCACCGAAGCAGAAAGCCAGCGCACAGACCTTGAAAGACAGGCGGCCAGCGCCCAAGAGCAACTTACCGGTTTGCGCGCAGGCCGTGAACAGGCGAGCAGGAAGGTTTCAGAATTCCTGGCGCGAGCGGCTGCACTGGAAGAACGTCATCGCGCTGCGGTCTCAGGATTGGAACGCATTGAGTCGCTGCTTGAAGAAATGGCAGAGCGGACGGAGTCAATCCGTGCGCAGATTCAAGCCGCCTTTGCCGAAAAAACCGCGCGCGAGATTGAGAATCAGCAAATTGCTGGCCGACTGGTAGATCTCGGGGCTGAACGTAATGCCGGCGAGACCCGCGATGCGCTGTTGCAGTTCGAATCCGAACAGGTGCGCGCGTGCCTTGCAGAACTGGATTCGTCGTTACATGAGGTTCGCCAGTTACTCGACCAGGCGCGCGACCGCCGGGGAGAGCTCTCGGCCGCGGCCGCGAAGTTGCAAAGCGACCAGCAATATCTTGCTGAAACCTGCCTTAATGAATTGGGCCTGGAGCGCCAGGCATTGCTGGCGGATTCCACCTTGGCGATCAGCGTGGGCGAACAGTTGGCGCTTGAAGATCAGCTCTACCGCGAAATGCGAACGCGGCTCGACGCCATGGGGCCGGTCAACATGATGGCGCTGGAGGAATACAAAGAAATCGCCGAACGCCACGGCTTTCTGGAAACGCAACGCAAAGATCTCTGCGAGTCGATCGAAAATACCCTGGCCACGATTCGTGAAATCGATACTTTCTCGCGCCAGAAGTTCGCCGAGGCGTTCGCGAAGATCAACGAGAACTTTCAAGCGACATTCCGCAAACTCTTCGGCGGTGGGCAGGCGCTCATGCGTCTCACCGATGAAGAAAATGCCGCGGAGAGCGGAATTGATGTGGTGGCTTCGCCTCCGGGCAAGAAGTTGCAGAATGTTCTGCTGCTTTCGGGTGGTGAAAAAGCGCTCACCGCACTGGCGTTGCTGGTGGGAATCTTCCAGTACCAGCCCAGCCCGTTCTGCATTCTGGACGAAGTGGACGCGCCGTTAGATGAAGCCAATATTGGCCGCTTCACTGAGCTAGTAAGGGAGATGAGCCTGCAAACCCAGTTCGTTCTGATCACGCACAGCAAGAAAACCATGAGCATTGCGCCGGTCCTCTACGGCGTGACCATGCAGGAGCCGGGCGTTTCCAAATTAGTCTCGGTGAAACTGGGAGCCACGGCATAGTCTCGGCGACGACCATTTTGGGTTAGCCTGGATTTTCCTGGGTTTCTCGCGGGAAAGAAAAACAGCCGAGATATCCTCTGCCGTCCTCAGTTTTTCCACAAAACGGCTCCTCCAAAATCCTTGACTGGCGGCCAGTTCACTGCGCGCGGCAACTGTCAACCGCTTTCGATTCAACCGTCGACGAAGCAAACGGAAAATTCCCGTCCGGGCCGTTGACAAAATTTTCTTTAGGACTAGAATACGCGACGTTTTCTACCTGTAGAATTTCTTCATGAGCCCCCAATTGCTAGACTCCGTTCTGCTACAAACTGATTTTCCCGAACTGCAACTTCACGCCAGCGGCAAAGTCCGTGACGTGTACTTGCTGGATAATGACCGTCTGCTTTTCGTGGCCACCGACCGAATCTCGGCCTTCGACTACGTGCTCGCCACCGGCATCCCGCATAAAGGCCGGGTGCTGACGCAGATTTCTCTCTTCTGGTTTGATTTCCTCAAGGACATCGTGGCCAACCACGTGATCACCGCCGATGTCACACGCTATCCCGAAGCCTTGCGCAAATACGCCGACGAGCTGCGGGGACGTTCGATGCTGGTGATGCGGGCGGATATGTTTCCGGTGGAATGCGTAGTGCGCGGCTATGTTTCCGGCTCGGCCTGGAAGGAATACAAAGTCACAGGCCAGGTCTGTGGAATTGAACTGCCGAAGGGACTGCGCGAGTCCGATCGCCTGCCGCAACCGATCTTTACGCCGGCGACCAAAGCGGTCACCGGGCACGACGAAAATATTGCGTTTGCCGAGATGACACGAATCGTGGGGCCTGAGCTGGCTGCGCAGCTACGCAATCTCAGCATCGCGATTTATAGTAAGGCCGCAGATTACGCTCTGCAAAAGGGCATTATCATCGCGGACACGAAGTTTGAGTTCGGCCTCACGGCCAAGGGGATTACGTTGGCCGATGAGGTCTTGACGCCCGACTCTTCGCGTTTCTGGCCGGCCGATCGGTACGAGCCGGGCCGCTCCCAGGAGTCTTTTGACAAGCAATACGTCCGCGATTACCTGGAGGAAATTCGCTGGAACAAGCAGCCTCCGGCGCCGGCTTTGCCGGCCGAGGTGGCGCGCAAGACCAGCGAGAAGTATGTGGAAGCTTATCGCCGCTTGACAGGCCGGGAGCTGGATGTCTAGCTGACTGCCGGTTGACCGGAAAAGCGAATGAGCGTCGCTGACTGGATAATTTGGGCAGTAATTTTGGCGTCCGTGCTCCTGGCGATTCGCAACGGCTTCTTCCGCGAGGTCTTTGCGATTGCGGGCCTGGTCTTGGGTTACTTGGTCGCGGCGTGGCAATACCAGCATCTAGCGGCTTGGCTGGAAACTTTCCTGAAGTCGGAAGTTTTCTCGGAAGTGGCTGCGTTTCTTGCCGTTTTTTTGGCGGTGACGGTGGTCGCTGGGTTGGCTGGAGAGCTCGCCCATTGGGCGATGAAGAAGTCAGGGCTCAGTATTCTCGACCGGATTTTGGGTGGTGCGGTGGGAGTGCTGCGAGGCTGTCTGATTGTGGCGGTCGTGTTGATGTGCATGACCGCATTTTCGCCGGCTTCGCCGTGGCTGCAGAATTCGCAGGTCGCGCCGTATTTTCTGGTGGTGGGACGGGCTGTAATCTGGCTGGCGCCGTCAGAATTACGCGCCCGTTTCTACCAGGGTCTGGATTTGTTGCACCACGCAGGCCAAACGACGCAAGCGCCGCCGGGAAAGAAGTAGCAGGGACATTGGGTTGGACCAGGATTGGGTTGGACCGGGATCTGTTTCAGCAGGGGCGATGGTCGCCAAGAAAGCGAGATACCGTGAGAGATCAGCTCGAAGCCCTTATCATGCAGATGTACAAGAGCAACATTCTTTATGGTGAAGCGGTACGCGAGTTTAAAAAGAAATTCATCATCACTGTCCTGCAGGAAAACAAAGGCAACCAGTGTCGCGCCGCGCGCGAACTGGGCATGCACCGCAACACGCTCAGCCGCACGATCTCAGAGCTAAAAATTGACGTGCGCCAGCTACGTGATGGCGTCCGCCGCCCACCCCGCAGCGCGCGGCCGGTGAGCTATGAAAAGAAAGTGGTGCGCTAGGCCGCTTTTGCGAGGAGCCAATCTCTGGCTGAGCAGCAACAAAAAAGGCAGCCCGCGAGGGCTGCCTTTTCCTTTCGCGGAAAACTTACTGCCGGGCGGCCGGATGATGGTGAACCGGAGGCTTTTTCGGCTCAGCCTTGGTCAGCAGCGCACCCTTTTCCATGTTCATGACAAACGGGTTCGCGGTGTAGGAAGCCGGCGTTCCCTCGAAGTCCAGCGTAGATCCTTCTTTTGGCATTAACTTGGCGGGAATTGTCCCCGTCATGGTCAGGATAATGTCCGCGCGTTTGGCTTCGATGTCGTCTTCGCTCGCCGCGATCTGCAGTTCGGTCGATGAAGCTTTCATCACCGTTCCTTCCATCTGCAACGTCGCTCCCTTGATCACGCTCCAGACCTTGTCAGCATCTTCGGGCGCCCCGGCAGAAAGCACCAGCTCCCATTCTGCAAAAGACATTTTCTTAATATCGTCGGCGCTCTTGCCGTTTACCAGGTCATGCGCCTGCTGGGCCGGTGTGGGAGGAACATATTTTGTGATGTCGAAACCGGCGGGCGGGAGCGGAGTGGTCGCTGTTTGCGCCAGCAACTGGGTCCAGCCATCCTCCGAGCCGTGAAATTTTACATATTTGCTATGGCCAAACTTCGTGATCTGGGCCTTGCCGCCCGGATCGGTGACCAGGTTGGCGGCCCGTGCAATGAAGAAGAGGCCGTTCACATCATCCTCCGGAGTGCCGGTCAGGTAAGCCAGCGCCAGCGGATAGACGTTTTCGACGTTGTTGGGATCGGCCTCCACAGCCGCCCGGAGATATTTCTGGGCTGAGGAGAAGTCTTTGAGCTGCAAAGCGGAAAATCCCGCGATGGAGTTCAATAGCGTGCCAAATTCTTTTTTCTGCTTGGCGAAATCCGCGTCCGAGACGCCATCCGGCTTGGGCATGTTGGGGAGCGCCTGCAACCCACGCACGGCATGCTGTTCCGCGTCCGACCATTTCTGCCCGGCGCGTTCCAGGTAGGCCAGCACCACCAGTGCGCGCACATTGTTGGCATCGACCGCCAATAGCCGATTGGCCGTGTCAATCACCTTCGCCTGATTATTGGTTTGCTGGTAAGCGCCCATCAGCAGTTCGAGGGCATCGACCTTCATTACGCTATTGGGATACTGGACCAGAAATGCTTCGAGGCCGCTGATCTTGGCGGCCGGATCGTTTTGCTGTACCGCTCCAACGTAAGCGTTGTATTCCGCCGGGTCTTTGATCTCTTTCTTCTGCGTTTGGGGCTGTGCTGAGCCCGCCGACTGCCCCTGGGCGGGTGGGGCAGCTTGCTGACCGCTTGCCGCCGCGGCAAGCACGAGCATCACGGCCACTAGACTCATCTTCATTCGTATGGCTCCTTGAAGCATTGGGGTAACCTACTCACCAGCAACCTGGGATTAAGTCACTCCCGCCCAGGCTTTCGCAGAAGTCAACTCTTACAACCTCGCAGGTCCGAAAACTCGCTGCCTCACTCCAGCTTCGGACTATACAGCACATTTCCAGTGTGCCGGATTATAAGTATGTGCTCCGTCTAAGGCAAGCAGCCTTCCAAAGTCAGGTTCCACACCTGCTAAGATGCGAGAACCATGATCGCCGGGTACTGGCGATGAGAGCCAGCGCCCATTTTCCAGGAGTCGAGTCATGACGAACCCAAAGGCGCTCGCCGGGCAGGTGGCAGTCGTCACCGGCGCGGGGCGCGGCATTGGCGCGGCCATTGCCACTAAGCTCGCGCAAATGGGCGCGCACGCGATTTTGTGCGGACGTCGGCGCGCTCCGCTCGATGCAACCGCAACCGCTATCGGGCAAGCCGGCGGGAAGGCTGAGACCATCGAATGCGATGTGATGAACTTGTCCTCGGTCGAAGCCGCAGCCGCGCGAGTTGAAAAGAACTTTGGCCGCGTCGATATTCTGGTGAACAACGCAGGCATCGGCGGTTTCGGCGGGCCTCTTTATCAAATGCCGCCGGAGTCGTGGGAGAGCGTGTTAAACACAAATCTCCGCGGAGTTTACTACTGCATTCGCGCCTTCGCTCCCATGATGATCCGTGCCAGGAGCGGGCACATCATCAACATTTCTTCTCTTGCCGGCAAGAATCCCTTACCCAACGGTGCTGCCTATGCAGCCTCCAAATGGGGTTTGAATGGACTGAGTTATTCCGTGGCGGAAGAGATGCGAGGCCACAATATCCGCGTATCCATAGTATGTCCCGGCTCAGTGGATACCGAACTCAGCCCCCACATTGGAAAGGACGCGACCAAAATGCTTCAGCCCGGCGATGTGGCTCATGTGGTGGCTATGCTCGTCACGCAGGCCCCCAATTCGTTTGCCAGCGAGGTCCTGTTGCGTCCCACGCAAAAGCCCTAGGTCATTTCTTAAATAGATTTTCGAACGCTTTGCGCGCATCGCTGCCCTGCACTGGATTAGGCGTCGAAGTTTCCTTCTCAACCATCACTCGCATCGAGTAGAACGCGCAATCGTTGCGCTGATCTTTTCGCGGAATGCGCTCCGGGATGGGCTGCGTGCACTCGAAGCGGCTGGAAGGATCAAAGTAAGTGCACTGCTTGCAGGAGTGAAGCTCGAACCCACACTTTGGACATCGGGCTTGCAGATCAGCCGAAGGTTGCAGGACCGCGCCACATTGCGAGCAGCGCGAGACCGTGCGCGTCCCCGGCATGTGCAGCGGGCGCGGTCCAAAGGTATCTTTCTTGACCGGCCGCTCGCCGCCGGATTTCTTCTGCGGCTCTTCCCGCGTGTCTTGATACCCGCGCTGCCGATACTTCCGGTCTGACACGAATGGTTCCTTTCGGCCTGTCATTGTCTCGCTCGAACCCCGCTCCTGCAAGCGCTGGCCACGGGCGGTGGAAGTTTGTGTTTCCCCATACCCAGTGCTACCATCCGCTTAGAGACCATCGAAGAGTGGAGGTTTCATATGTCGGAACGAGGTGGCAATAGCTTCCTGTGGTTCCTCGCGGGCATGGGCGTGGGTGCGCTGGTGGGCGTTCTGTACGCTCCCCGCTCAGGCAATGAGACCCGCGATGTGTTGCGCGCCAGGGCCGAGGAAGGGCGCGAATACATGCGCGCGCGGGCGCGCGAAGCGCGTGAACAGGCTGCCGATTTGGTGGATCGCGGCCGCGATGTGTTGAAGCAACAGAAAGAGCAGTTCCGTTCCGCTTACGAGGCGGGGCGCCAAGCCTACCACGAGGCCACCGCCGCGGAAGGCGGCGGATCGCAGAATCTGTGAACTGATATTCTCCGCCGTTCCGGGTCGCCGGGAGGCAAGATTCCTGGGTTGAGCGCGGAGGAAGAGCCATGGATTACTTACCGATTTTTGTCGGCGTGACGGCGGCCGCGGTTGTCTTGCAGGCGTGTATTCTGGTGGCCATGTATCTGGCCGTGCGGCAAAGCAGTGCACGAGTCGAGGCGTTAGCCACGGAAGTCAAGACGAAAGTTCTGCCGGCTGCCGATACGGCTCAAGCCATGCTGACCGAGCTGCGGCCCAAAGTCGAGAGCATCCTCAACAATGCCAGTGAAACCACCGCAATTGTGCGCGATCAAATGCAGCGCCTGGACGCCACACTCAACGACGTTGTCGATCGCACCCGCTTGCAGGTCATCCGTGCCGATGAACTACTGACCCGCACCATGGACCGCGTGGAAGAAACCACAGAAATGGTTCACAAGACCGTGGTTTCGCCAGTTCGTCAGCTTTCCGGACTGATGCAGGGCCTAAGCGTTGGCGTCGAGGCTTTGCTGGGAGCGAAACGCCGCCGCCGGGAGAGCACGGGCGTGCAGCGGGACGAAATGTTTATCTAGGAATTCCTCGGGAAATACCCGCCGCCTTCAGTTCTGTGGGCCGGCCACGTGAAGCACAAGCTGGGTTCCGCTGTTCAAATGCACATTCTCGATCTTGGAGCTGATTTCAGAGTTCTCGCCAGTGCTGCTGATCGAAATTCCCTTTAACCCCGCCACGCCCTGACTGGTCGGCCCGAGAGGAGCGGCAGTTCGAGCAGGCACGCCGCCCTCTGAATCTCCCGGCTCTGCGGGGCCATGCGGCAACGGCGGATATCCCATGTTGGTTCTTCCGGCGCCGGGCATTCCCGGTGCGCCCGACGAAGCGTCGCTGTAAGGTGGATTGTTCAGGTTAAAGTCAAGCACCGGCGCACCGATGGCCTGAATCGTGGCAGCCAGCGGCAGATCCGGCCCGTTCTTCAACGAAACGTGATCGAACGCGATCGTGATGGTTGAGTCATTTTCTTTGCTCTTCACTTTCGCCTCGACCACGTGACCGAAGATCTTGGTACTTCGCGGAAGTACGTTCTTGCCGTGGGCGAGAAAATCCATACTCACGCGAGCTTCGATCTTGTCTCCCGGTTTGAGCTTCCTGGCGTCTAGAGATTTCGCCAACTCGGTGACGATCGCCGAGCCAGGTGGAATCAGAGCGGTTGGGCTGCCGGCTGCAGCCGTGCTTCCCGGGGCTGGAGGCGCCTGGGCTTCTAAGCACGCGGCGACAAGCACGACAAGCAAACTTGCGAAAATTCGCTTCATTACAGCACCACTGGACTGCACCACTTAGTTTGATGCCTTCTGAAACTGCTGGGTGACCTGCGTTACCGCGCTACTCGAAATCATCCGGGGCCTCGGCCCTAAGCAATCCATCCGCCGCCCAAGACGATATCGCCATCATAAAACACCGCCGCCTGCCCCGGAGTGATGGCCCGCTGCGGCTCATCGAAGGTTACGAGGATTTCGTCTTCGCCCGTCTTCTCAATCATTGCTAAAGCTGGCTCATGACGATGGCGAATCTTCACGCTCACCCGCGCTGGGCCGCCAAGATCGTCGACTGAAATTAGATTTGTTCGACGAGCCAGCAAGGTCTTCGAATACAGCTTCTCCTGCTCACCTACGATCACTTCGCGAGTATCGCCGTTGATTTGAAGCACGTAAAGAGGCGAGCCGGTGGCCACGCCCAATCCCTTGCGCTGCCCGACAGTAAATTGGTGAATGCCCGTGTGCTCGCCGATCACTTTCCCACCGGTTGTAACCAACTCTCCCGCAGTATCGGGCAGGCCGCTTCCCTGCTCGGCGAGATAAGCGTCCAGAAAATTCTTGTAATCACCGCCCGGGACAAAACAGATTTCTTGCGAATCGGGCTTCTCGGCCAAGGCGAGCCCGTGCTTCCGGGCCAGTTTGCGCACTTCGGGCTTGCTCATTCCACCGAGCGGAAATAGAGTCCGGCTGAGCTGATCCTGGGTTAGGCCGAATAAGAAATATGTCTGATCCTTGCTTCGGTCGGCAGGACGCTTGAGCAGCCAACCGTTGCGGGCTTCGTCGAACTCGACTCGGGCATAATGACCAGTGGCGACGGCGTCCGCCCCAATTTGCTGCGCGACAATCAGAAGCTGATCAAACTTCAAGTGATTGTTGCACAAGCTGCACGGGATG
>Ga0335078_10007367_pt1 | contig 16324 bp, 15 predicted proteins | sample Lox_Sample_32_FD_206711 | JGI IMG/M metagenome (GOLD analysis project Ga0335078, IMG submission 206711) | Soil microbial communities from Loxahatchee National Wildlife Refuge, Florida, United States - Lox_Sample_3.2 | ecosystem: Environmental > Terrestrial > Soil > Wetlands | place: USA...
CCGCACCGGCGGCAAGCGCGGCGGGCTCAAGCGCGCCGGCGAGCGGGTCGACCGTCCGGATGGCGATCTTCTATTACAACCCGAGCCCGTACGGGGTCGCGTCGCTGAAGGGGGCGCAGGAGGAGGCCGCGAAGCTCGGCATCCAGCTCGACGCCTTCGACGGGAACAACAACCCGCAGTTGCAGGCCACGCAGATCCAGGACGCGATCACCACCGGCAAGTACCAGGCCTTCTGGGTCTGGGGCCTCGACGACCCCTCCCTCACCCCGGTCATCAACTCGGCGATCGCCAAGGGCATCAAGGTCGCGTGCGCCGACTACACGTGGGGCACGCTGGCGCAGCAGAACACCCTGGCAGCCACTCCGACCTGCGCGACGACCATCGGGCAGTCGATCGCCCCTGAGGCGACCAACCTGGAGATCACGATGAACTCGGCCTGCGCCAAGGCCGTGGGCACTGGCCACTGCAACATCGCCTTCCTGCCGGGGCTCGCCAACTACCCCACTGACACCAATCGCATCAACCAGATGACGGCGTACTACAAGTCGAAGTCGGGTTACACGTTCACCGTGATGCCTCCGGGTCAGTACGACCAGACGCAATCGCAGAGCGTTGCCCAGACCTTCTTCACCGCGCACAAGGACATCAACGTGTTCGCGACGTTCGGCGACCAGATGGCGCAGGGCACGATCACCGCGCTGAGGCTGGTCGGCGGCTACACGCCGGGCCAGAACATCCTGATCATCGGCTACGGCGGCGCGCAGGAGATCGTCAACGAGGTCAAGACCGGCGAGGTCTACGCCACCCTCGGCCTGTACCCGGCGGCCGAGTCTGAGCTCGGCATCCAGTACCTGGACGAGGCGCTGAAGGGCCAGTCGATACCGAACCTGGTGAACATCATCAACCCGGACACCCACCCGGCGGTCATCAACAAGGCGTTCCTGGACGCGCACCCGGACTACATACCAGACTGGAACCTCGAGGGCGGGCTCGGCACCGCTGGCTAGGAGTCCGCTGAATTTGCCACGCTGGGGCGTATCAGTTTGCGTCTGACCGTGAAAACCTGGGGCCCGTGGTCCCAGAAACGGACAAATTCAGCGGGCTTCCAGCCTAGGACAACGACGTAAGTGCTTGGCACGATGGACGAAGGGCGAGCTGGATGAGCACGACGGCTGTCTCGCAACTCCAGCTCGTCTCGATCGGCAAGCGGTACTCCGGCACCAAGGCGCTCGACAACGTCAGCGTCGAGGTCGCCGGAGGCACCGTGCACGCACTCGTCGGGGCGAACGGCGCAGGGAAGTCGACCCTGGGGAAGATCATCGGCGGCGTGACCCGCCCCGACGACGGGCAGATGTTCGTCGACGGCCGGCAGGTACGGTACACGAGCCCGCACGAGGCGCGCACCGACGGGATCGCGACGATCTCGCAGGAGCTCTCGCCGATGCCGCACATGAGCGTGATCGAGAACATCTTCTTCGGCATCGAGCCGCGCCGCGCCGGGCTGGTCCAGTTCCGCCAGATGCGCAGGCTGTACGAGGACCTCACCGCCCAGTGGGGCTTCTCGCTCAACCCGTACGCGAAGGTCGGCGCGCTGCGCACCGCCGACGTGCAGAAGGTCGAGATCCTCCGCGCGGTCGCGACCGACGCGCGCGTGATCGTGATGGACGAGCCGACTTCCTCACTGACCAGTGTCGAAACCAGCACGCTGCACCGGATGATCCGCGCACTGCGCGAGCGCGGCACGACGATCATCTACGTGAGCCACTTCCTCGACGAGGTGCTCGACCTCGCCGACACGGTCACGGTGCTGCGCAGCGGCCGCCTGGTGCGGACCGCGCCGTCGGCGGAGGAAACCGAGGAGAGCCTCGTCGCCGGGATGTTCGGTGCCGCCGCGGCGGCGGAGCACTTCGAGAAGCGGCAGCACTCGTCGGCACCGGTGGTGCTCGACGTGTCCGGACTTAGCCGCAAGGGCGTGCTCAATGACATCTCGCTGCGGATCAGGGCCGGCGAGATCGTCGGCCTTGCGGGCCTGATCGGCAGCGGCCGCACGGAACTGGCCCGTGCGATCTCGGGGGCCGATCCGATCGACAGCGGAACGATCGCCGTCGATGGCGCCGCGCGGCGTGTCCGCTCGCCCGCGGACGCGATGGCGGCCGGGATGGCATTCCTGCCGGAGAGCCGCAAGGACGACGGGCTGTTCCTCGAGCTCTCCCTCGCGGCGAACACGACGTTCGCGGACTTGCGCTCCGTCGCCTCGCGCCTCGGCGTGGTGCGCCGCGCCACCGAGCGGGCCAAGACAAGGGAACTGCTTGACGTGACGTCGGTCCAGCCGCCGAACCCGTCGGCCAAGGTGGTGAGCCTGTCCGGCGGTAACCAGCAGAAGGTGCTGTTCGCCCGCTGGCTGCTGCGCAACCCGCGCGTGCTGATCCTCGACGAGCCGACGCGCGGCGTCGACGTCGCCGCCCGCGCCGCGATCCACCGCCTGATCAACAAGCTCGCGGCCGAGGGCACCGCCGTGCTGCTGATCTCGTCGGAGATCGAGGAGGTGCTCGGGCTCGCCCACCGCGTGCTCGTGATGCGCCGCGGCTCGATCACCCGCGAGTTCAGCGCCGACCCGCCGCTTGACGCCGTGATGGAGGCCGCCTTCGGCCTCGGAGGGAGAACGATCGCATGACCGCGCCAACCGATCCAGCGGCGTCCGGTTCCCTGGCGCCCGATTCCGTGGAAACTGTCCCGGAGCCGGGGAACCAGGCATCGGGGGGCGCGGTGACCGCGGGTCTGGTGAACACCGTCCCCGCCGCTAGCGTCGGCGGGGTCGCCATCCCGGGCCTGCGGCTCCGGGTCACGCCGCAGCATATCCGCGACTACGGCATCATCGTCTTCGCCGCCGCGCTGTTCATCTACTTCACCGTCGCCTCGCCCACCTTCCTGACCTCGAACAACCTGCTCAACATCGTCTACCAGAACGCGACGATCGGCATCGCGGCGTGCGCGGTGACGTTCACGATCATCGCGGGCAACTTCGACCTGTCGCTCGGGTCGATCTTCGCGCTGAGCGAGGTGCTCGGCGCGTGGGCCGCGGTCAACTGGGGCGTTTGGTGGTGCTTCCCCGTCACGATCGGCTCCGGGGCGATCATGGGCCTCATCAACGGGCTGCTGGTGACGAAGCTGCGGGTCAACGCGTTTCTCGCCACGCTCGCGAGCGGCCTCTCGTTCGGCGGCATCGCGGTAGGCGTAACCCACGGCGGCCTGCTGATCACGCCGACGAGCAGCGTGTTCACGGTCATCGGTCAGCACAAGCTCGTCGGCATCTGGGATTCGGCCATCATCTTCATCGTGCTCGCCGTCGTGCTGCAGCTCGTGCTGGCGTACACGGTCTTCGGACGGCACCTCTACGGCGTCGGCGACAACCGCAACGCGGCGCGGCTGTCCGGCCTGAAGGTCGACCGGACGGTGATCACCACCTTCGTCATCACCGGTGCCGCCTGCGGCCTGGCCGGCCTGATCGACTCGTCGATGACGGGCTCTGGGACGAGTTCTCAGGAAGGACTGGCCGGGCAGCTCGCGCTGCTCGCGATCGCCGGCGTCGCGCTCGGCGGCAGCAGCATCTTCGGCGGAGTCGGCTCGGTGTGGCGCACGGTTCTCGGCGTGCTGATGCTCGGCATGATCACGAACGGCTTCGACCTGCTCGCCGTCTCTGACTACTGGCAAAACATCGTCCGGGGCATCCTGATCATCCTCGCGGTCGCGCTCAGCTTCGTGGTCGACCGCCGTAACCCGTAAGGGTCACGGGACGCGGGAGGGTCACGGGACGCGGGAGGGTCACGGGACGCGGGAGGGTCACGGGACGCGGGAGGGTCACGGGACGCGGGAGAGTAAGCCGCCATCGTTCGGGATCTTCTTGATTGTGACCTCGGGTCCTTGACCTGGGTCACTCATCAAGCGTCAGGGCCATCTTGGGACAGCGGCTTACCGCGTCGCGGACGCCGTCCGCGTATTCGGCGGGGACCTCGCCGTCGCCCGCGATCGCGAGGACGTCTTCGCCTTCTTCGTCTTCGTGTATGGCGAAGACCTGGGGGACCAGGCGGACGCAGACCGCGTTGGCCTCGCACGCGACGGGGTCGACGGTGACCTTCATAGCGCGGATATTAGGCCGTACGGGCGACTGTGACCAGAGCGGCTGTGCCACGGGACAGGTGCGGGGAGCGGCATTTGTGACATTCGGGGAAGGTGCCCTGACCCGGTTGCCCGCCGCCTTGACCGCCCTATGCGGTCGCCTTACGCTCCGGGAAAGCCCCGGCAAATGGGGCCGTAATGCGCCTACGGCATTTCGTAAAGGGCGGGAGGGCACTGATGCCCGTAACTGACTCCTCTGTCAACGCCGACTTCGACTGGTTCAGCCCCGAGGTGTGCCGGGACCCGCAGTTCTACGACGGCCTCATCCGCGAGGCGGGGCCCGTCGTCTACTCGCCGCAGTACGACGTGTGGGCGACCGGCAGGCACGCGCAGATCGAGCTGATGATGCGGGACTGGAAGACGTTCTCCTCCACCCGGCCTCCGTTTGAGGAGATCGGGCAGCCGATGATCCTGCTGTCCGACGACCCGCCGGACCACCAGCGGGTGCGTACCGTCATCTCCAAGGGCATGTCGGCTGCCGTGCTGCGGCGCTGGCAGGAGGACTTCGCGGCCGCGGCCGAGCAGCTCGTGCTCTCGCTGCTCGACGCGCCGGACGGGCTGGTCGACGGGCACACCGACCTCGCGAAGAAGTACGTGCTCAAGGTGTTCCCCGACGCGATCGGGCTCGGCGACTCCAACAGGGAGATGCTGATCAAGTTCGGTCACGCGCAGTTCAACATGTTCGGGCCGAAGAATGACATCTACCGTGCGTCCATGGAGGCGGCCGGCGAGGTCTTCGAGTGGGTCGGCCAGAACTGCAAGCGGGACGCGGTTCAGCCGGGCGGCGTCTGCATGGCCATGTACGAGGCGGCGGACGCCGGGGCGGTGAGCCAGGAGGAGGCCGAGATCCTGGTGCGGACGCTGTACTCGGCGGGGTCCGACACCACCATCTACTCGCTCGGCAACACGCTGCGCGCGCTGGCGGAGAACCCGGCGCAGTACGAGCTGCTCCGCTCCGACATCGGCGAGTTCGCGACGCGGGCATTCGAGGAGGGCATCAGGTACGACAACCCCGCGCGGTTCACCAGGCGTCGTTCCACGGTCGAGGTCGACGTGGACGGGGTGACCCTGCCAGCGGACGCCAAGCTGCTGCTGCTGCACATGCCGGGCGGGCGCGACTCGCGGCGCTGGGAGAACCCAGGCACGTACGACATCACGCGGGACGTGGTCGGCAAGCACCTGGGGCTCGGGTTCGGCGTGCACGCCTGCGTCGGCGCTCGTGTGGCCAGGCTCGAGGGCGTGTCGCTGCTGTCCGCGCTGGCCAGGCACGTGCGGACGCTCGAGCTCGCCGGCGAGCCAGAGGTGACCACCAACATGGCCGTGCACGGCCACGAGAGGCTGCCGCTGCGCATCGTGCCCGCCTGACCCTCTCGCGCGCTGCTCGTATGCGAGGACGGCAGGTCGCTGACCGGCTCAGACTCATGGTCGGGCTTGCCGGTCACGGCATGATCTTCCTGAAGTCCCTGCTGGACATCTGCTCCGGTGTCACCCGGCCGCGCCTTCCTTGTCCACGTCACCTGGCTGGCCATGGCCGGCCAGGGCGGCCGCCTGCTCGGCGCAGAGTTCGGCGAGTGCCTGATGCGCGGCACTGCTCAGGCCGGGGAAGTTGACGAAGCCGTGCGGCATGCCGTCGTACTCGGTGAGCCGGACGGGAACGCCGGCGGCGCGCAGCGCGGCGGCGTAGCTCTTGCCGCCGTCGCGGAGCGGGTCGTGCTCGGCCACCTGGATCAGCGCGGGCGGGAGCCCGGCAAGGTCGGCAAGCAGCGGCGATGCCCACGGGTGCGCGGCGTCGCCGTCGGGGCCGAGGTAGAGCCGGTGATAGGCGGCGATCTCCGCGTCGGACAGGAACGGGGTGGACGGCCCGGCCGTCGTGCGGTGCACGGCCGTCATGTCGGTGGCCGGGTAGATGAGCACCTGATGGCTGACCCGCGGCCCGCCGCGGTCACGGGCGACCAGGCAGGTCACCGCCGCCAGGTTGCCGCCCGCGCTCTCCCCCATCACCCCGATCGGCCCGGTCGCGCCCAGTTCGGCCGCGTGCTGCGCCGCCCAGTCGAGGGCGGCGGAGCAGTCCTCGACCGCGGCCGGGAACCGGTGCACAGGCGCGAGCCGGTAATCCACGGAAACGACGACGGCTCCCACCCGGGCCGCCACCGAGCCGCAGATCCAGTTCCCCAGGTCAAGGTTGCCGAGCACGAACCCGCCACCGTGGAAGTAGAGGATCAGCGGCCGGGCTGCGGCTCCGTCGCCTGACGGCCGGTAAACGCGGACCGGGATGTCCCCGGCGGGTCCGGGCACCGGCCGGTCGGCCACCTCCACTCCGGGCGGGACCGCGCCGAACAGCCACCGGGTCACGGCGTTGGCCGGCACCCGGCGCGCCTGCAAGGCGATGACTTCTGCCTCGCTCATCGTCGCGACCGAGGCCATCCGCCTGGTCAGCCGGGCCCAGGCGCGCAGCCGCCGGTTTACCTGAGTCATAGCCGCTTCTCCTTCCCGCCCCGGAGGGCGGCCTACTTTCCGCCATGGTGGCGGCCTACGCCAGCGCGCGGACCAGTCGCAGCGGCGTCCTGTCGCCCTTGATGGACGCCACCATGTCCAGTGCCTGCCTGGTCTCCCGCACGTCGTGCGCGCGGAATATGCGCGCGCCGAGCCAGGCGGCCACGCTCGTCACGGCAAGCGTGCCCGCCAGCCGGTCCTCGATGCCGGCGCCGAGCGTCTCGCCCACGAAGTCCTTGTGCGACCCGGACATGAGCACCGGCCAGCCGGTCGCGGTCATTTCACCGAGCCGCCGGGTGAGCTCGAGCGAGTGCCACGTGTTCTTGCCGAAATCGTGCGCGGCGTCGATGACGATCCGCGCCGGGTCGACCCCGGCCGCGAGCGCCCGGCCCGCGAGCGCGAGCACGTGGCCGAGCACGTCCGCCATGACGTCGCGGTAGGACACCCGGTGCGGCCGCGTCCGCGGCCAGGCTCCGCCCGCGTGCGAGCACACCAGGCCGGCGCCGTACTCGGCCGCCACCTCCGCCAGTTGCGGGTCCCAGCCGCCCCAGGTGTCGTTCACCAGGTCGGCGCCTGCCTCGCACACCGCCCGTGCCGGCTCGTGCCGCCAGGTGTCCACGCTGATTACCAGGCCGGGGTACGCCTCGCGAACCGCGGCGACGAACGGGACGACGCGGCGGATCTCCTCGGCGACGGTGACCACGGGGCCTGGCTTGGCAGGCACGCCGCCGACGTCAAGTATGTCAGCGCCCTCCGCGACCACCTGGTGCACGCGATCGATCGCTGCCTGCTCGTCCCAGGTCGACCCGGGCCGGTAGAAGGAGTCCGGCGTGCGGTTGACGATCGCCATGACGAGCCCGCGGCCGGGCGCGAACTCCGCCTTGCCCAGCCGCAGCGGTCCCGGCTCGCGCGATCGCGCGTCCTGCTGGCTCATCCTGGCACTCCTCACTATCACCGCTGACGGCTGAACCCTACCGGCACCGGTTGAGGATGGCCCGGGTCGCTCACCCTGCCAGAAGTGATCCGCAGTGGACCGCGGTGACGGACTTGAGAAGGAAAGGGCAACGCCAAGGACGGACGATCGGGGGAATCCGATGGCTCACTCGCTCATCGCGGAATCACCGGGCCGGCACCCGGTGGCGGCGGGCGCCGATCGCGCCGACGCGGGGGCCTGACGTGAACGGGAGCGCCACGGGCCTCAGCAGCCTCAGCGGCCCGGCGGCACTGGTGCTGCTGCTGCCCATGGAGGCGGGCATACCGATTCCGCTGCCGGCCGACCTGGTGATGTTCACGGTCGGGGAGCGGGTCGGCGCGGGAAAGATCCCGCTGTGGCTGGCGGTGACGGGCTTCGAGGCCGTCGCGGTCGCCGGAACCGCCGCCCTCTTCCTTGCCTGCCGCGGACCCGCCCAGCGGATCATCGCCAGGCTCGGGCCGCGCCTCGGGCTCACCGCGGAGCGGCTGAGCCGGGCGACCGCACTCGCCGAGAACCGGGGCCGCCCCGGGCTCGCCGTGGGACGCGCCACGCCAGGGCTACGGACGCTCACGGTGATCGCCGCGGCCGTCTCCGGGCTGAGCGCACGGCGCGCGCTGCCGGCGCTGGTCCTCGGCAGCAGCGTGTTCCTCCAGGTCCACCTGGTGCTCGGGCTGCTGCTCGGCCCGCTGGCCGACCGGGCCTTCGACCAGGCCAAGGGGCCCGCCCTCGCGGCGGCGGCCGTACTGCTCCTCGGGACGGTGCTGTTCTGGCTGATCCGCAGGCACAGGCGGGGCGCCTCGGCGGCGTGGACGGAGGCGAGCTGCCCGGTATGCGTGGGCGTGACCCTGCTGTCCGACCGGATCCCGGCGCTGGCCGGCCTGGGTGGCCTGGGTGGCCTGGGTGGCCTGGCCGCCACTCCCGCCGCCGGCACCGCGCCGGAGGGCATCAGCCGTCAGGAAATCGAGCTCGGAAGAATCACCACACTGCCGCCGCGTCGCTCGGGTCGGTCCGCTGACGCTGGGCCGCGTGAGCGTTAGACTGCCGGCGTGGGTGGGGCGACCGGCGTCGCCGGCGTGGTGGCGGCGCTATCCGTGGTGAGCGACCTGACTCGCGGGCATCCGCCGGGTGAGGCGATGCGCGCGTGCCTGCTGGCGACGGAGCTGGCGCGGCGGTCCGGGCTGGACGCGGGCCGCCAGGATGACGTGTACTACGGGACGCTGCTCCGGTTCGCCGGCTGCGCCGCGACGTCGCACGAGCTGGCCGCCGTGTTCGGGGACGACGTCATGGTCCGCGCCCGTGGCGACCTCGTCGACCCGTCGGTGCCCGACGAGGCCATCGAGTTCCTTGCGGGCCTCGGCGTCGACGCCACGCGGCTGCGGACGCTTGGCGGCCCCGCCGGGGTCGCGAGGCTGAAGGCCGAGGGGGCACGCGCGGACTGCGAGGTCGGCGCGGACCTCACCGCGCGCCTTGGGCTGCCCGAGGCGGTCAGGCGCGCCGTCCTTGACAGCTTCGAACGTTACGACGGCCACGGCGTCCCGGCCGGCCGGGCCGGCTCCGAGGTCGCCGAGGCGTCCAGGTTCGCCGCCGTCGGGTACGCGGCCGTCATGTTCGACGCGGTCGGAGGCGGTGACGTGGCGGCGCGAACGGTGGCCCGCTGGTCGGGGCGCGCGCTCGACCCGGAGATCGCGGCGGTGTTCACCGACGCGCCCGCGGAGCTGCTGTCCATCTCCAGCCCGGATGACCTATGGGCGGCGGTGGTCGACGCGGAGCCCGGGCCACGGCGCACCTTCCGCGACGAGGCCGCCTTCGAGGAGGCGCTCGCCGGATTCGGTGACGCCGCCGACCTCAAGAGCCCGTGGTTCACCGGGCACTCGCGCGGGGTCGCCGCGCTCGCGCGGGCCGCCGCCTGCCTGGTCCCCTCGGCGGACGCGACGACCGCCTACCTGGCCGGGCTGCTGCACGACCTGGGCCGGGTCGCGGTCCCGTCCGGCATCTGGGAACGGCCGGGGCCGCTCAGGCCCGACGACTGGGAACTGGTGCGGCTGCACCCGTATCACACGGGACGGATCCTGGCACGTTCGCCGGTACTCGCGCCGCTTGGCCAGATCGCGTGCCGCCATCACGAGCGGGTGGACGGATCCGGGTACCCGGCCGGCACGGGACGATCCGAACTCGACGCCGCGGCGTGCCTGCTCGCCGCCGCCGACGTGTTCCACGCGCTCGGCGAGGAACGGCCGCACCGGGCCGCGCTCGACCCGGCCGCGGCGGCGCGCGTGCTGACGGGCCTGCCGCTTGACAGGGACGCGGTGCGCGCGGTCCTGGCGGCCGCGGACGCGCCGCCGGCCAAGCTGCCGCGGCTGCCAGTCGGCCTGACCGAACGGGAGCTTGAGATCCTGCAACTGCTCGCAGGTGGCCGCACCAAGCGCGAGATCGCCGCCGGCCTGGTGATCTCACAATCCACCGTGCACACGCACACGGTGCACATCTACGACAAGTGCGGCGTTTCCACCAGGGCTGCCCTTGCCATGTTCGCGATGCGGCACGGTCTCGCCGCTGGGCCGGGACTGTCGGCCGGGCCGCAGGCCGGCGAAAAGATCGATTGAACAGTCGATAGCCCGGGACGGTGCCCGCTACTTACGGTTCCAAGCAGGCAAGCATCACGCGACCAGCCAAAAGGAGCCGACCATGACCGCCAGCCCGGGCACCGTAAGCCCAGCCGCAGCCAGCACAGCCACAGCCACAGGCGCCGACGTCGATGTCGTGCGGGCCCTCTTCGGAGCGTTCGCGAGCGGCGACCTCGCCGCGCTCACCGACCTGCTCCACCCGGACGCGACGTGGCACCACCACAACGACGACCGGCTCGGCGGCATCCACCGCGGCAGCGACGCGGTCATCGCCTACCTGACCGAGTCGGCGCTGCTCACCGGCGGCACGCTGCAGGCGGTACCGCAGTCGGTCATGGCCGACGGCGCGGGCCACGTCGCCGTGCCCGTGCGGCTTTCCGCCAGCCGACCGGACGGGCGGTCGATGGACGGCCCCCAGGTGGTGCTCGCGACCGTCGAAGACGGCCGCGTGCGCGCCATCGAGCAGTTCGTCGGCGAGCCCGCGGCCGTGGCCGCCTTCTGGGCCTGAGGAGCAGACCATGAGCACCGAGCGGAACATCGAGACCACGAAGAAGATGTACGAGGCCCTCGGCCGCGGCGACATCCAGGCCATCCTGGACCTGGTCACCGACGACGTGGACTGGTCCACCGACGCGGCGATCGCATCCGCGCCGTGGTACGGACCCAGGCACGGCAAGGACGGGGTCGCCAGCTTCTTCGCGGCGGTCGGCGGCACCGGGCCGATCACCGAGTTCACCCCGCTGGCCTACGCCGGCAACGCGGACGGGGACGTCATGGTCTTTATCCGCTACGCGTTCACCGCGACCGCGACCGGCAAGCACGTCGAGATGAACATGCACCACTACTGGAAGTTCCGCGACGGCAAGGCCTGCTACGTCCGCAGTTCCGAGGACACGGCGCAGGTCGCCGCCGCCCTGATCCCCTGAGCTAAGGCCGCGCCCGCAGCAGCGCGACGCCCTCTCCGCTGAGCTGGCTGGCCGCTGACTTGCGCCCGGTCATGGCCATGACGAGAGCGAGCACGGGGCCGGATACCTCCGGCCCCGTCCTTGCTGCCAGAGCTAGCCGCGGGGGCCTTGGCCTGGCTGACCGTCGCGTTGTGCCTGTTGCGCGCCGACGAGGGCCTTGATGGCCCATCCCGCCGTTTCCGCGGCGGCGGCCGGGTCGAGGCCGAGGTAGTCCTTCCAGTACAGCCAGGCCATCGGTGAGGTCAGCAGCAAGAGGGTGTGCAGCAGGAACCGCGCGTCATCGTCATCGTCGGCCTGGCCGCCGAGGGCCGTGCGGATAAGCGTCAGGCGGGCCTGGACGTTGGGCCGGGGGACGCGCTGCGGGTCGGTGGCGGCCAGCGTCCACCGGACGACGCTCTCGATGCTCGCCGAGCGCTCGTACACCGTGCGCACGGCCTCGGCGAGGTCATCGGCGGAGGCCGGGGCGAGCCCGGCGGCCACCGTACGGAACTGGTAGCCGGCCAGGGCGGCGAACAGGTCCCGCTTGGTGGGGAAATGGCGGTACAGCGTCGGCTCGGACACCCCGGCCCGCTTGGCGACGGCCGCCATGGAGATCTCAAGCGGGTGCTCCTCGTCGATCAGCGCGGCCAGCGCCTCGACGATCCGCTGCTCGGTGAGTGCCCGCTGGGCATCCCGCAATGAAGGCCTTGACGTGTCACTTGCCATAGTTATGATAGTAACACCATCATCTAGTTAGAAAGGCAATCAGAAATGTCTCAGGTCAGAGAAGTTCTTGACGGCATCTACGAGGCCGTCAACACCGGCAACCTCGCCCTGCTCGACAAGCACGTGGCGCCCGACTACACCGAGCACAGCGAGGGCTTCCAGGGCGTCGAGCCCTTCAGGCAGCAGATCGCCGCGTTCCGCGGCGCGTTCCCCGACCTGCACGTCACCATCGACGACCTGCTGCTGATCGGTGATGACCGGTTCGCCAGCCGCACCACCATCACCGGGACCCACACCGGTGACCTGATGGGCATGCCCGCCACGGGCAAGCGCATCAGCGTGGAGGCCGTCGACATCGGCCGCGTCGAGAACGGCCAGGCCAAGGAGCGCTGGGGCGGTATGAACATGTACTCGCTACTGGTCCAGCTCGGCGTCATCCCCGCCCCGCAGCCGAGCTAGTCCAGCCAGCGCCGGCGGCCGACGTAGGCCGGTGCCTGTCACCCTGGTGGGGCGGCAGCACGTGACGGGCAGAAGATAGAAGGGGACACTCATCCAGGAGGACCTGGATGCACGGGACGCAGCCAGCCGCGCCGTACGGAAGGGACCTGTCAGCGTGACGGAAGTGATCGAGCGGACCGAGATGCTCCAGCCCGAGCCGGCCGGCGCACTTGGCGCGCTGCTCGGCGTGCCGGTACCCGACCTGGAGCGAGGCGCGGGCCTGCCGCCGCTCTGGCACTGGGTCTACCTGCTCGACCGGCCCGCCCAGGCCGACCTCGGTCCCGACGGGCACCCGGTGCGCGGCACGCTGCCCGCGCCGCCAGGCCCCGGGCGCCGGCGGATGTGGGCCGGCGGCCGGGTACGCGCCAGCGGACGGCTGCGCACCGGCTCCCCCGCGACGAGGCGGACAAGCGTGCTGTCGGTGACGGAGAAGCAGGGCCGGTCGGGGCACCTGACCTTCGTCACGGTCGGTCATCAGATACTGCAGGGCGGCCAGCTGGTGATCGACGAGGAGCGGGACATCGTCTACCGGGAGGCGGTCACCGGGCCGGCGCCCGCGCCTGCCGCTGAGGCGGCCGTCGCCGGGGAACCCGCCAGCGAGCCAGCGGAGGTCCCGCCAGGAGAGGGCGAACGGGAGGTCGATGTCTCCCCCACGCTGCTGTTCCGCTTCTCCGCGCTGACATACAACGCGCACCGCATCCACTACGACCGCGATTACTGCCGCGACGTGGAAGGGTACCCGGGCCTGCTCACCCACGGCCCGCTGCAGGCGCTCGCGATGGCAGAGGCGGCGCGCGCGGCCGGCCACGCCGACGGCAACCTGACCTTCGGGTACCGCCTGGTCTCGCCGCTGTTCGACTACCAGGGCCTGATCGTCGGCGCGGTGCCCGGCCAGGGAGGGGTGACCACGGCAGCCCGCGACCGCTACGGCCGCCAGACCGCCGCGGGCACCCTCACGCGCGGGTGAGGGCGAGACGGGTGAGGGCGAGACGGGCGGGCCGGGCGGGTGAGGGCGAGACGGGCGGAAAGGGCGGGAAAGGAAGTGCACGCTCCCGTTCGCTCCCAAACCCGGTCGCCCCGTCAGCCGCAGGGGGGCCGGCATCACGCCGGCTGACCGGCGATGCGGCGCAGCGCCGGGATGAGCGAGTCGATGTCCTGGCCGGTACGGAAGGCCACGACGGTCGTGCCGCCCGCCGGTTCGCCGGGAGGCGCGGCGAACAGCTCGGTCACCAGGCGCAGCGCCTCGTCGACCTCTTGAACGGGATCGGGGGACTCGCCGCGCAGCCAGCGCCGCAGCACGTGGTTGTGCGCCGCCACCAGGGCAGCGGCGGCCATCTCCGCGCGCAGCTGTGCCGGCTCGCCGGGCTGGGGCTGGACAGTGTCCGGCCGCCCGGGGGCCCGCGGCTCGGGGCCCGGCCGCGAGCCGGCGATGAACTCGCGGAACAGCCGCTGGTAGCGGGCGCCGCTGACGATCTCGCGGTCGTGCAGCGCCGGGACCTTGCTGGTGAGCGCGTAGCGGCGGCGGGCCAGGTCACCCTCGCCCACGTAGTGCAGCAGGACCAGGCGGACGGCCCCCGCGACCGCCCAGAGCGGGTTGCCTGGGCCCGAGGTCCGCAGCCGCTCCGCGACCTGCTCGAGCAGGCGCTCGTGGTCGGGAAAGATCACGTCTTCCTTAGTGCGGTAGTGCCGGAAGAACGTGGTCCGGCCAAGGCCCGCCCGCTCGGTGATGTCGTCAACGGTCGTCTGCTCGTACCCTCGCTCATCGAACAGGGCAAACGCGGCCTCGGCCAGCCGCTCGCGGGCCGTTGGCTTGGTCATCGCCGGCATCCTTCCCGAGCCCCGCCCGCGGTCATCCAAGGGCCGCTGGTCGCGGGCACCCGTGCCTGCCACGCTCAGCTTGCCACCCAGGGCGATACTCAGTACCATTTTAGCGGTATCCGATACCAGATCGAGGTGATTTCCGTGGCGGACGCGGGCGACGGAGCGCACAGCGAGTCCGGCCTGCCCATCAAGCCCCTTTACGGCCCGGACGCGCTGGCAGGGCTCGACCTGGACGCCGCGCTCGGCTCGCCGGGCGGGTTCCCCTTCCTGCGCGGCGTTTACCCGTCGATGTACACCGGGCGGCCGTGGACGATGCGGCAGTACGCGGGCTTCGGCACGGCCAAGGAGTCCAACGCGCGCTACCACGAGCTCGTCGCGGCGGGCACGGGCGGGCTGAGCGTCGCCTTCGACCTGCCCACGCAGATGGGCTACGACTCCGACGATCCGGTCGCGCACGGCGAGGTCGGCAAGGTCGGCGTCGCGATCGACTCGGTTGACGACATGCGAGTGCTGTTCGGCGGACTGCCGCTTGACAAGATCTCCACGTCGATGACGATCAACGCGCCCGCCGCCACCCTGCTGCTGCTCTACCAGCTCGTCGCGGAAGAGCAGGGCATCGCTGGAAACCAGCTGACAGGAACCATCCAGAACGACGTGCTCAAGGAGTACATCGCCCGCGGCACCTACATCTTCCCGCCGCAGGCGTCGCTCCGGCTTGCCAGCGACATCTTCGCCTACTGCCAGCGGGAGATACCGCGCTGGAACACCATCTCCATCTCCGGTTACCACATGGCCGAGGCGGGCGCCACCCCGGTGCAGGAGATCGCGTTCACCCTCGCCAACGCCAAGGAGTACGTGCGGGCCGCCATCGCCGCGGGCCTCGACATCGATGACTTCGCACCGCGGCTCTCGTTCTTCTTCGTCGCACGAACCACCCTGCTCGAGGAGATCGCCAAGTTCCGCGCGGCCCGCGTCATCTGGGCGCACATCATGCGCGACGAGTTCGGCGCCAAGAACCCCAAGTCGCAGATGCTGCGATTCCACACCCAGACGGCCGGCGTGCAGCTGACCGCGCAGCAGCCCGAGGTCAACCTGGTGCGGGTCGCGGTGCAGGCGCTCGCCGCGGTGCTCGGCGGCACCCAGTCGCTGCACACCAACTCCTATGACGAGGCGATCGCCCTGCCGACGGAGAAGGCGGCACGGCTGGCGCTGCGGACCCAGCAGGTCATCGCCTACGAGACCGACGTAACCAAGACTGTCGACCCGTTCGCCGGGTCCTACGCCATCGAGTCAATGACCGCCGAGATCGAGGCCGCGGCCCGCGAGCTCATCCAGGCGGTGGCGGACCGGGGCGGCGCGGTCGCCGCGATCGAGCAGGGCTTCCAGAAGAACGAGATCGAGAACGCCGCCTACCGCGTCGCCCGGGAGATCGACGAAGGGACACGGACCGTGGTCGGCGTCAACAAGTACCTGGCCAGCGGCGAAGAGCCGTACGAGCCGCTGCGCGTCGACCCGCAGATCGAGGCGGATCAGTGCGAGCGACTCGCCGTGCTCCGCGCCGACCGGGACAATACCGCCGTCACCCGCGCGCTCGACGAGCTCCGCACCGCCGCCGGCGGCGCAGGCAACGTGCTGCCGCCCATGCGCGAGGCACTGCGGCTGCGCGCCACCGGCGGCGAGATCGCCCACGCGCTGCGCGACGTCTGGGGTACCTACCAGCCACAGGACTCGTTCTGACCAGCATCGACCGAACCTGCACACCGACCCGACCTGCACCGACCCGACCTGACCGGCACCGACCCGACCGGCACCGACCCGACCGGCACCGACCCGACCCGACCGGCACCGACCCGACCCGACCGGCACCGACCCGACCCGACCGGCACCGACCCGACCGGCACCGACCCGACCCGACCGGCACCGACCCGACCGGCACCGACCCGCACCGACCCGCACCGACCCGCACCAACGCCGGGGAAGCGGAGAAGAGATGAGGAACTGCTCGTGAATATCGTCGTCTGCGTTAAGCAGGTGCCTGACACCGCGGTGGAGCGGACGCTCACATCGCA
>Ga0335078_10007370_pt1 | contig 16318 bp, 14 predicted proteins | sample Lox_Sample_32_FD_206711 | JGI IMG/M metagenome (GOLD analysis project Ga0335078, IMG submission 206711) | Soil microbial communities from Loxahatchee National Wildlife Refuge, Florida, United States - Lox_Sample_3.2 | ecosystem: Environmental > Terrestrial > Soil > Wetlands | place: USA...
CTGGCGTTGCAGCGCGTGCCCGAGGCCAACGTCACCTGGACCGAAGCCGGCATGCTGCAGCACAAACATTCCGACGTCGGCGTCGCGGTGGCGATCCCCGGCGGGCTGATGACGCCGGTGGTGCGCAGCGCCGAGGCGAAGTCGCTCTCCGCCATTTCCAACGAGATGAAGGACTTCGCCGCGCGTGCCCGCACCCGCCATTTGAAGCCGCAGGAATACCAGGGCGGCGCGACCGCGATCTCCAATCTCGGCATGTACGGCATCAAGGACTTCGCCGCGGTGATCAACCCGCCGCACGCGACGATCCTGGCGGTCGGTACGGCTGAGGAGCGCGCGGTGGTGCGCAACGGGCAGATCGTCGCCGCGCATATTATGACGGTGACGCTGTCCACCGATCACCGCGCCGTCGATGGCGCACTCGGCGCCGAGCTGATGAAGGCGTTCAAGATGCTGATCGAAAACCCGGTGATGATGGTGGTTTAAGAGGCTGTCATCGCCGGGCTTGTCGCGGCGATCTCGCTTAGGTTGGCACAGGCTGCGCGTCCCATAGCGGGATGGCCGGGACGAGCCCGGCCATGACCGGCGCTCACGCCGGATCAAATCCCTTCGCCTTGAACACCGCCTGCGCGTCCGGCGTGGTCAGGAATTTGAGGAATGCTTTGCCGACCTCGGCGTTCTTCGAGGCGGCGCCAACGCCCGCGGCGAACACGTTTGTCTGGCCGAGATCGCCCGGCGGCGGACCGACCACGTCGACGCCTGGCGTCGTTGCCAGTTCCGGCTTGCTCTGGAAGGCAATATCGACTTCGCCATTGGTCAGCAGCGTGCCGACGAAACCGGCGGGCGGCGGAAATTTGCTCTTGGCTTTGATCTCCGAGGCGATGCCGAGCTTCTCGATCATCTTGGAAAAATAGACGCCGCTCGCGCCGCCCGCCGCTGGATCGGTGTAGCCGATGGCGCGCGCGGAAAGCAGCGTCTTCTTCATCGCGTCCACGGTCGAGATGTCGGGCTTCGGCGCGCCTTGTTTGACGCCGAAGGCGAAGATCGATTTGCCGAGCGTGACGCCGCCTGCGGCGATCTTGCCGCCCTTGGTCAGGCTGTCGATGCTCCCGCGCGAGACAATCAGCACATCGGGCACATCGCCGTCCTGCGCCTTCTTGGTGAAGCCCGAGATCAGGCCCCAGGTAATGTTGAGCTTATTGCCGGTCGCCTTTTCGAACTTGGGCGCGAGGTCTTCGATCGCGCTTTTGACGCCGATGGTGCTGTAAACCTTGATCTCGGCGGCGGCGGCAAATTGCGTGGCCAGGATGACCGCAGCAAAAGCGGCTGCCAGCCGGCGCAGCGAAAAGAGCATGATTGCCTCCCTGGGGCTTTGATTTTGGGCGAATTAGATTCCTCAAATGGGTTACATTCAATGGGTATCCCGGCCGCGAGCCGCTCGGCTTGATTGCCGCGGGTCCCTGTGAGAGACGGACAGGGACAATTCATGTGGAGACACTTAAGTGGCGGATACTTCCTTCGACGTTCTGATCATCGGCTCCGGCCCCGGCGGCTATGTGACGGCCATCCGCGCGGCGCAGCTTGGCTTCAAGACGGCCATGGTCGAACGCGATTATCTCGGCGGCATCTGCCTCAATTGGGGCTGTATTCCCACCAAGGCGTTGCTGCGCTCGGCCGAGATTTTTCACTACCTGCAGTACGCTAAGAACTACGGGTTGAAAGCCGACAATGTCGGCTACGACGCGGATGCCGTGGTCAAACGCTCGCGTGCGGTGTCGAAGCGCCTCAGTGACGGCGTCGGCTTCCTGATGAAGAAGAACAAGGTGTCGGTCATCTGGGGCGAGGCGGCAATCGACGCCCGCGGCAAGGTCACGGTGAAGGCGTCGAACAGCGAAGCGCCCAAGGGCGCATTGGGGCCGGGCGCTTATCAAGCCAAGCACATCATCATCGCCACGGGCGCGCGGCCGCGCGTGCTGCCGGGCTTGGAGCCTGACAAGAAGCTGGTCTGGACCTATTTCGAGGCCATGGTGCCGCCGGCGATCCCGCAATCGCTACTGGTTGTTGGCTCGGGCGCGATCGGCATCGAGTTCGCTTCGTTCTACCGCACGCTCGGCGCGGACGTCACCGTGGTCGAAGTGCTGCCGCAGATCCTGCCGGTCGAGGATCATGAGATCCAGGCCTTCGCGCGCAGGAGCTTCGAGAAGCAGGGCATCAAGATCGCGACGAACGCCAAAGTGACCAAGCTCGACAAGAAGGCCAACAGCGTCGCCGCCACCATCGAGGAGGGCGGCAAGACGCAGACGATCGAGGTCGAGCGCGTGATCTCCGCCGTCGGCGTGGTCGGCAATATCGAAAGCCTCGGCTTGGAGAAGCTCGGCGTGAAGACCGAGCGCGGCTGCATTGTGGTCGATCAATTCAACAAGACCAACGTGCCGGGCATCTACGCCATCGGCGACGTGTCCGGCCCGCCGATGCTGGCGCACAAGGCTGAGCACGAGGGCGTCGTCTGCATCGAGGCGATCAAGGGCCTGCATCCGCATCCGATGAACAGACTGATGATCCCTGGCTGCACTTATTGCACGCCGCAGGTCGCCTCGGTCGGCCTCACCGAGCAGGCTTGTAAAGATGGGAAGCGCGATATCCGCGTCGGCCGGTTTCCTTTCGTCGGCAACGGCAAGGCGATCGCGCTCGGCGAAGACCAGGGATTGGTCAAGGTGATCTTCGACAAAAAGACAGGCCAACTGCTCGGCGCGCACATGGTCGGCGCCGAAGTCACCGAACTGATCCAGGGCTACGTGGTGGCGATGAACCTGGAAACGACCGAAGAAGAATTGATGCACACCGTCTTCCCGCATCCGACGCTGTCGGAGATGATGAAGGAAGCGGTGCTGGATGCTTATGGGCGCGTATTGAACATGTAATTAATCCGTCATGGCCGGGCTCGTCCCGGCCATCCATGCCTTTCTTGCAGGCCGCTAAGGCGTGGATGCCCGGCACAAGGCCGGGCATGACCAGTCAGGGAGGACATGCCAATGGCCAAGTTCGCGAATATTCTCGAAACCGTCGGCAATACCCCGGTGGTCAAGATCAACAAGCTGGCCCCAAAGGGCATCGATCTCTATGTCAAGATCGAGGCCTTCAACCCGCTCGGCTCGGTCAAGGACCGCCTCGCGCTTGGTGTGATCGAGGCAGCGGAGCGCGACGGCACGCTCAAGCCCGGACAAACGGTGATCGAGGCGACCTCCGGCAATACCGGCATCGGGCTCGCCATGGTCTGCGCGCAGAAGGGCTATCCGCTGGTCGTCACCATGGCTGAGACCTTCTCCGTCGAGCGCCGCAAGCTGATGCGCTTCCTCGGTGCCAAGGTGATCCTCACCCCCGCCGCCGAGCGCGGCATGGGCATGGTCAATAAAGCGCAGGAACTCGCCAAGACACACGGCTGGTTCTTGACCCGCCAGTTCGAGAACGAGGCCAATCCCGACATGCATTCGCGCACCACCGCGCGCGAGATCGTCAATGACTTTGCCGGCGAGAAGCTCGATTACTGGGTGACCGGTTTTGGCACCGGCGGCACGCTGAAAGGCGTTGCCCGCGTACTGGCCAAGGAGCGCCCGGAGACCAAGATCGTGGTCTGCGAGCCGGCCGACGCGCCAATGCTGTCGAGCCGCACGCCGCAGGAGCGTAATCCCGACGGCACACCGGCCAAGCCCAATCCGGCATTCAAGCCGCATCCGATGCAGGGCTGGAGCCCCGATTTCATCCCGAAGATCACCGGCGACGCGGTCGACATGGACGTGATCAGCCGCGTGATCACCATCGCCGGCGTCGATGCCATGAAGTGGAGCAAAGCGCTGGCGCAGCAGGAGGGCATCTTCGTCGGCATCACCGCCGGCGGCACCTTCGCCGGTGCGCTCGAAGTCTGCAAGAACGCGGCGCCCGGCTCGACCGTGCTCGCCATGCTGCCGGATACCGGCGAGCGGTATCTGTCGACGCCGCTGTTCGGTGACATCGGCGCCGATATGACCGAAGAGGAATTGAAGATTTCCAATTCGACGCCGAACAATCGCATGCCGCCCAAGGCGGCGTGAGCGAGAGGAGGGCGACGTGGGTGTCATCGCCTGGATCGTCATCGGTCTGATCGCCGGCTGGCTCGCGCATGTGATCCTGGGCGGGCGCGGCGGTATTTTCGGCAATCTGGCGGTCGGGCTGATCGGCGCCATCGTTGGCGGCTTCCTGTTCGAGAAGCTCAATCTGCACGTCATGCCGGATTTCTGGGGCAATCTGATCACCGCCAGCATCGGCGCGGTGATCTTCCTGGCGATCTGGCGGGCAATCAGAAGCGCGTGATCTTGCGGCGCGGGGTGCCGCGCCGTAAGTAACGCCTATGGCTGTCGTTCTCGACCTGAACAACCCGCGCCCGCGCCATCCGGAGAAGGCGCACCGGCCGGATTCGCCGCAACCTCCCAAGCCGGACTGGATTCGCGTCAAGGCGCCGGTTTCGGCCGGCTACGCCGAAACGCATGCCATCATGCGCACGAACGGCCTGCACACCGTGTGCGAGGAGGCCGGCTGCCCGAACATCGGCGAGTGCTGGGAGAAGAAGCACGCCACCTTCATGATCATGGGCGACACCTGCACGCGCGCCTGCGCCTTCTGCAACGTGAAGACCGGCTTGCCCGGTGCGCTCGACCCGAATGAGCCGGCCCATGTCGGCGAGGCGACGGCCAAGCTCGGCTTGGCGCATATTGTCGTCACGTCGGTTGACCGCGACGACCTCGCCGACGGCGGCGCGCTGCATTTTTCCGAGACCATCCGCGCCATTCGTAGCGCTTGCCCGCAAACCACCATCGAGGTGCTCACGCCGGATTTCCTGCGCAAGGACGGCGCGCTCGAGATCGTGGTCGACGCCAAGCCCGACGTGTTCAATCACAATCTGGAAACCGTGCCGTCGCTGTATCTCGGCGTGCGGCCGGGCGCGCGCTATTTCCATTCGCTGCGGCTGCTGCAGCGCGTGAAGGAACTCGATCCTTCGATGTTCAGCAAGTCGGGGATCATGCTGGGCCTGGGCGAGGAACGCAACGAAGTGCTGCAGGTGATGGACGATCTGCGCTCTGCCGATGTCGATTTCCTCACCATCGGCCAATACTTGCAGCCGACCCGCAAGCACCACGAAGTCGTGCGTTTCGCGCCGCCCGACGAATTCGAGGCGCTCAAAACCATCGCCTATGCCAAGGGCTTCCTGATGGTGGCGTCCTCGCCGCTGACGCGCTCGTCGCATCACGCCGGAGAGGATTTTGCGCGGCTGAAGGCAGCGCGGGCCGCGCAGGGTTAAATGCCGAAATTTTCGACGAAGCGCCGTGTCCGCCACAGCGCGGAGGAAATGTTTGCTCTGGTCGCCGATGGCGAGCGCTATCCCGAATTCGTGCCGCTATGCAGCGGGCTGCGCGTCAAAAGCCGCACGACCAACAGCCAGGGCAACACCGTGCTGATCGCCGACATGTCGGTGGCCTACAAGGTGATCCGGCAGACCTTCACCAGCCGCGTCACGCTCGACCGGCCGAATTTGAAAATCCTGGTCGAATACATCGATGGCCCGTTCAAGTTCATGCACAACCGCTGGGGCTTCAGCCCGACCGGGGAGCACGCCTGCGAAGTCGACTTCTTCATCGAGTACGAATTCGCCAGCCGCACCCTCGGCATGCTGATGGGTGCGATGTTTGATGCTGCATTTCACAAGTTCGCCGCGGCGTTCGAGCGCCGCGCCGATGTGATCTACGGCCGCAAGCCGGCGTGACGCCGGCTATTGCCCAAGCCGCTTGAGCTCGGCGGTCGCGCCCGAGAACTCGATGAAGCCCTTGGGGCAGCTGCCGGCGGCCGCCTTCAACATCGTGCTGGCGCGGTCGCGCGCGTCGTGCATCAGATTCCAGATGCCGCCGTAGTATTGCGCCTCGCATTTTTCGTCGTCGTTGCTGGCTGCGGCGATCATGGCGTCGAGGTCGCGCTTGCCGAGGAACAATTCGACCACCGGGTAGGGCCATTCGGTCTGCTTAAGTTTCGTCGCGTCGACCTGCAGCTCGGTCATCGCCGTCCCGTTCCCCGAGCGGGCGAGCGCGATGTAGTGCCAAATCACCGGATAGGCGTATGTCGGGTCCTTCTGCACGACGCGGGCAAGATCCGCAGCCGACGCGTCGAAATGGCCGAGATAGGTGTTGGCGTAGCCGCGCGAGCGCAAGGTGCTGATATTTTCGGGATCGAGCTTAATCGCGGCGTCCCGGTCCGCCACCGCTCGGGCGTAATCGCCCTTGCCCTCATAGGCGCTGGCGCGATCGGTGAGTGCGGAGATAAATTTTGGATCCTGCTTCAGCGCGATGTCGAGGTCGGCAATCGCCTGGTCGTATTGCTGCTTGTCGAGCAGCGCCAGGCCGCGGTTGCGATAGCCGATGGTGAAGTTGGGGTCGAGACGGACCGCCTCGGTCCATTCGACGATCGCGCGGTCATAATCGTGCTTGGCGAAAAAGGCGCGGCCGCGATCGTTGTAGGCGTCGACATATTTGGGATCGATGCGGATCGCTTGGTCGAGATCGGCGATGGCGCGGTCGTATTCCTTCTTGCTGATGAGAGCCAACCCGCGGTTGCGATAGCCGTAGGTGTAATTGGGATCGATGCGGAGCGCCTCGCTGTAATCGGCGATGGCGTGGTCGTAGTCGCCCTTTCCGTTGTAGGCGCGGCCGCGGTCGTTGTAGGCCGAGACGAACTTGGGATCGAGCTGGAGCGCCTTGTTCAAATCGATGATGGCGTGGTCGTAGTCGCCTTTTTCGACATAGACGAGACCGCGGTTGCGATAGGGGAACGACGAGTTGGGATCGAGCCGGATCGCCTGGTCATAATCGGCCAAGGCATGGTCGTAATCCTTCTTCTCGTAATAGGAGCTGCCGCGGCTGTTGAAGGCAGCACCGTAGTGCGGATTGAGCCGGATCGCCTCGTCGTAGTCGGTGATCGCACGGTCGTATTCCTTGATCGCGTTATAGGACAGTCCGCGGTTGCGATAGGCCACCGAATAATCCGGATCGAGCCGCAGCGCGTGATCGTAGTCGGACAGCGCCAGTTCGTACTGCTTCTTGTCGGCGTAGCCGTTGCCGCGATTGTTGTAGGCGATCGCCATGTTCTTGCGCGTCTCGCGGCCGGCATTGATGATCGCGGTGCAGCCTTCGACCTGGCGGTCGGGCAAATTGGCGTGGTCGTCGTTCGAACACCAGACCCAGTTCCGTGACATTGCCGCCTGTGCCGACGGTACAACGAGCAACAAAGCAGCAGCGCCGGCGATCGACGCTGAAAGAATGCGGATTGACATGGCAAGACTCCCTGGAACAGACGCCGGGTCATCATAGCAAACGGCGGCGGCTTGGGGAGGGGGCGCAAGACGAAGCGTCGCCGCCGGCGTCCCCTGATCAATGCGGCGGAGGCAGTGGGGCGGCTTCGACCGGCGCTGGCGTTGCCGGCGCCGCGGCGGCTTCGAACTGATCGGCTTGAATCTTCAAGGTCCCGATCAGCGTCGGCATCAGCACCCGGACGGGCGCGATGATCGAGGTGCCGGCGATGGGCGCGAACCAGAGCTCCATATTGTGCTTTCCGGCGACGTATTTGACGATCATGCTGTCGGCCCGGTAGCCCGCTATTGGCTGCAGCACGACGCCGCAAACGAGTATGGGTCCCTTGTAACCGCGCTCGATTTCGATCTTGTCCATCCGCCCATAGGACAACACGAGGTTATAGCGCCGCCGCCCGTCGAAAATCTTCAGAGTACGGTTGCAATCCGATGCCGCCAGCGCGCCGCCGCCGAGCGTGGCGGTAATTAACACCGCGCTCAGCGGATCGGCGACGCCGCGGCGGTCGGCGTCGGTGACAGGTAGGCGATCGGCGTGCTGCGGAGGCTGCGGCGCGATCCGTTCGGTCGCGATGCCGTCGACAAACGTCATCTGCAGCGAGATGGTGCCGTCGTCGTCGGTGATGGTCGAGGCAAACGAGGATGGCTCGATCTGGCCGGCCGCGATATTGCCCTGTGCCACGACCGTGCCCTCGCCGTTGACCAGCACGCTGAGCACGCCGCTCGCCTTGCCGCTAGCGGTGGCGGTGTAAAGCGTGTCCCCGATCTCGATCTGCCAATGGATCTCGCCGATCGTGACCCCGGTCATCGAGATTTTGTAATGTGCGTCGACTTTGCCCTGTGCGTGGGCCAACGGCGCCGCGAATGCGCCGCACACGAGCGCAAGCAACGCTTTCGCGGCGCGAGAGTGGTTTGCGATATGTGCAACCATGGCGTTGGTCATCTACGCCTGGATTGGCGGCGCCAGTATGTCAGTTTGCAGCCGATGACGTGTTCATTTCGGCGAGCTCGCGCAGCATCGCCAGCGCTTGTAATACTGACTTGTGGCGCACCTGCTCGCGGCCGATGTCGCCGTAACGCATTTCGTTGTGCATCAGGGCGCCGCTGCGCGAGGCAGCGGCAAAATGCACCAGCCCGACCGGTTTGTCGGCGCTGCCGCCACCCGGACCGGCGATGCCGGTGATGGCGACGACAAGATCGGCATCGGCGTTGCCGAGCGCGCCGCGCGCCATGGCTTCCGCGGTCTCGCGGCTCACCGCGCCGTATGTATCAATCGTGCCGGCAGGGACCCCGAGCATCTGCTGCTTGGCTGCGTCGGAATAGGTGACAAAGCCGCGATCGACCACGTCCGAAGAGCCGGCGATTTCAGTGAGCGCGCCCGCGACCAGCCCGCCGGTGCAGGACTCCGCAGTCGCTACTTTCAGACCGCGCGCGCGGCAGAGGTCGAGCAGCGCGCTCGCCGCCAGCCGCAGATCGATACTCATGCCGCGCTCCAGGGCAGCCGCACCGTCGCGGTGGCGTAGGCGACGATGCCTTCGCCGCGGCCGGTGAAGCCCAGCTTCTCGCTCGTGGTCGCCTTCACGGCAACGCGGGCCAGGTCGATGCCGGCAAGGCGCGCGATGTTTGCGCGCATGGCGTCGCGATGCGGGCCGATACGCGGGGCCTCGCAAACGATGTTGATGTCGATATGCCCGACGCGGCCGCCGCGCTTGGCGAGCCGGTCAAGCGCGAAGGCTAGAAAACGATCGGACGAGGCGCCGCGCCATTGTGGATCACTCGGCGGGAAATGCACGCCAATGTCGCCGTCGGCCAGCGTGCCGAGGATAGCGTCAGTGAGCGCATGCAGCACCACGTCGGCGTCGGAATGGCCGGTGAGCGCCTGTGTGTGCGCGATGCGGATCCCGCCGAGCGTGACGTGATCGCCGGGACCGAAGGCATGCACGTCGATGCCGGTGCCGGTGCGCAGGTCGCCGAGCGCGGCCATTTGCATCGCCTCCGCTCTCGCGAAATCGCCCTCGTTGGTGATTTTGATGTTGCCAGGCTCGCCGGTAAAAACGCTGACCTTAAGGCCGGCCCATTCAGCGATGGCGGCGTCGTCGGTGAAATCGCTGCGGCCCGCGGCGGCGGCGCGACGGTGCGCGTCGAGCAACGCCGGGAAGGCGAAGCTTTGCGGGGTCTGCACCAGCCGTAAGGTGCTGCGGTCGAGCGTCTTGTCGATCATACCGGCGGTATCGACAGTTTTTACTGTATCGGTGACTGGCAGCGCCGGGATCGCAGCGCCGGTTCGCTCGACTGCGGCAATGGCGCGCGACACCAGCGCGGCGCTGGCGAACGGCCGTGCTGCGTCATGCACGAGGACGATGTCGGGCTTGCGCGGGGCGAGCGCCTCGAGCCCAGCGCGTACGGAACCTTGCCGGGTGGCGCCGCCAAAGACGTAGGGAAGAACGTCAAGTCCCGCCGCCGAGGCCTGGAACATGGCGACATCCTCGGGGCGAATAACCGGCTGTACGGCCCCGATGTCTGGATGTTCCGCGAGCATGGCCAGGCTCTGGCGGATCATCGGTTCGCCACCGATTGGCCGAAATTGCTTGGGCAGATCGCCGCCCGCGCGCGATCCCCGCCCGGCGGCGACAACGACAACTGCAACCTCGGCCATGCTGCTGACGCTCCACAAATCCCGCTTGGCTTTAGCGCGTTCCTGCCGCAGCGTGAATGGATTAGCGGGGCCCGGCCACTTTTAAGCATGAACAACTTTTTGCACTGCAGCACTTGCGCCTGCTAGCAAAATGGCTAAACTCTGAGCAATGAAAGGTTCCGCCTAAATGCTAGGCAATTAATTCTTGTGGGGCGATTTCGTGGGATTTTCAACCGATTTTCTGAGACTTGGCCCGGTAAAAGTACCGAACCGGGTGTTTTTGGCGCCAATGTCGGGCGTCACTGACGCTCCGTTCCGCCGCCTAGCCCGCCGCTATGGCGCCGGCCTAGTGATATCCGAAATGACCGCCAGCGCTGCTTTGGCCGAGGGTGAGCGCGAAGCGCGCGTGCGCAGCGCGGGGCGGGGGATCGATCTTCATGTTGTACAGCTTGCCGGCTGCGAAGCGCATTGGATGGCCGAGGGCGCTCGCGTCGCCGAAGCGCAGGGCGCGGATGTCATCGACATCAACATGGGTTGCCCGTCCAAGCAGGTGACCAATGGGGCTGCGGGCTCGGCGCTGATGCGCGACCTTGATCATGCGCTGACCTTGATCGAGGCGACCGTCGCCGCCGTGCGCGTTCCGGTGACCTTGAAGATGCGGTTGGGCTGGGATCACGCCAGCATCAATGCGCCCGAGCTTGCGCGTCGCGCCGAAAGTGCCGGCGTGCAGATGATCACCGTGCATGGCCGCACCCGTTGCCAGTTTTACGACGACACCGCGGACTGGTCGGCGGTACGCGCCGTGAAGCAGGCGGTCTCGATCCCCGTCGTGGTCAACGGCGATATCCGCTCTTACGAGGACGCAACGCGTGCGCTTGCCGCTTCCGGCGCCGACGCGGTCATGATCGGCCGCGCCGCACAGGGGCGTCCATGGTTTCCCGGTCAGGTCGCGCACTATCTCGCCACCGGCCAGCGCGAGGACACCCCGCCGCTCGCCGAGCAATACACGCTGATCGATGCGCTCTACGACGAAATGCTCGCGCATCACGGCGCGGCGATCGGCCGCCGGCATGCGCGCAAACACTTGGGCTGGGCGCTCGATTCCGCGGCGGCAACGGCCGGTGTATCGACCGATCTGCTCAAGAACCATCGCGTCCGTGTACTGACGGCGGACGAGCCCACGCAGACACGCCGGCTGCTCGCCGACGCCTATGACGATTTTGCGTGGAGGGCTGCGGCATGAGCTGGGCGCATGCTGTGTCTGCAAGCGTCAATTCTCCGGCCGACGCGGTGCTACACGCGCTGCCGCATCCGGTGATCATGGTGTCGCCGGACGGCAAGATCGCCGACGCCAATGTCGCCGCCGAGCAGTTCTTCGAGGCATCGATCCCGGTGTTGCGCCGGCATATGCTGCGCGACCTCGTGCCGTTCGGTTCGCCCTTGCTCACCTTGATCGAGCAAGTACGCCAGCGCGGCGCGGCGGTGAACGAATACAAGGTGGATCTCGCCACTCCGCGTAACCCCGGCGAGCGGCTGGTCGATCTGCACGTGGCGCCGCTGCCCGAATACACGGACCATGTCGTGGTGATGCTGCAAGAGCGCACCATCGCCGACAAAATGGACCGCCAGCTGACGCATCGTGGCGCCGCGCGCTCGGTGATCGCGCTTGCGGCCATGCTGGCGCACGAGATCAAGAATCCGCTCTCCGGCATTCGCGGCGCGGCTCAGCTTCTCGAGCAATCAGCCGCTGACGACGATCGTTCGCTGACGAAACTCATCTGCGACGAGACCGACCGCATCGTGAAACTGGTCGACCGTATGGAGGTTTTCGCCGACGAGCGGCCGGTCGAGCGGGAACCGGTCAACATCCACGTCGTGCTCGACCATGTGAAGCGGCTCGCGCAAACCGGCTTCGGCCGCCACATCAAATTCGTCGAGGATTACGATCCCTCGTTGCCGCCGATCCTCGGTAATCGCGATCAGCTTATTCAGGTCTTCCTCAACCTGGTGAAGAATGCCTCCGAGGCGATCGGCGAAGGCGCGATCGACGGGGAGATTCAGCTCACCACGGCATTCCGCCCGGGCGTGCGGCTCGCGGTGCCCGGCAGCAAGGCGCGTGTATCGTTACCGCTCGAGTTTTGCGTCAAGGACAACGGGCAGGGCGTGCCGGAAGATTTGATGCCGCATTTATTCGACCCCTTCGTCACCACCAAGCAGACCGGGAGCGGGCTTGGGCTTGCTTTGGTGGCAAAGATCGTCGGCGACCACGGCGGCATTATCGAGTGTGAATCGCAGCCGCGGCGGACGATCTTCCGTGTTTTGATGCCGATCTATACTGGCGATGGCGCGCCGGCTGACGACGCGCCGCCAGTCCAGGGCCCGTGAGGTAACACCATGCCGACGGGAAGCATTTTAGTTGCCGATGACGATGCCGCAATTCGCACCGTCCTCAATCAGGCCCTGTCGCGCGCCGGCTACGAGGTGCGCTCGACCGGCAATGCAGCGACGCTGTGGCGCTGGATCAGCCAAGGCGACGGCGATCTGGTCATCACCGACGTCGTCATGCCGGACGAGAATGCGTTCGATCTGATTCCGCGTATCCGCAAGGCGCGGCCTGATCTGCCGATCATCGTGATGAGCGCGCAGAACACGTTCATGACCGCGATCCGCGCGTCGGAGCGCGGCGCCTATGAATATCTGCCCAAGCCGTTCGACCTGAAGGAGCTCATCGCCATCGTCGGCCGCGCGTTGTCGGAGCCGAAAGAGAAACGGCCGACGAGCGCCAAGAGCGACGACTTTGACAACATTCCACTGGTCGGCCGTTCGCCGGCGATGCAGGAAATCTACCGCGTACTGGCGCGGCTGATGCAGACCGATCTGACGGTGATGATCACCGGCGAGTCCGGCACCGGCAAGGAATTGGTGGCGCGCGCGCTGCACGACTACGGCAAGCGGCGCAGCGGGTCGTTCGTCGCCATCAATATGGCGGCGATCCCGCGCGATCTGATCGAGTCCGAATTGTTCGGCCACGAGAAGGGCGCCTTCACCGGCGCCAACACGCGCAGCGCCGGCCGCTTCGAGCAGGCCGAGGGCGGCACGCTGTTCCTCGACGAAATCGGCGACATGCCGATGGAAGCACAGACGCGGCTGCTGCGCGTGCTGCAGCAGGGCGAGTACACCACCGTGGGCGGGCGCACGCCGATCAAGAGCGACGTGCGCATCATCGCCGCTTCCAACAAGGAATTGCGGGTGCTGATCCAGCAGGGCTTGTTCCGAGAAGACCTGTTCTTCCGGCTCAATGTCGTGCCGTTGCGCTTGCCGCCCTTGCGCGAGCGCATCGAGGACGTGCCCGACCTGATCCGCCATTTCTTCGCGCAGGCGCAGCGCGAAGGGCTGCCGCCCAAGCAGGTCGACCAGGCCGGCTTGGAGCGTCTCAAGCACCACCGCTGGCCGGGCAATGTGCGCGAGCTTGAAAACCTGGCGCGACGGCTGGCTGCACTTTATCCGCAGGAAACCATCACCGCGGCCGTGATCGATGCGGAGCTGGCGCAGCCCGCATTGCCGGTCGCCAGCGAGGAGCCGCGCCCCGACGAAAGCCTCAGCGCCGCGGTGGAACGGCATTTGGCGGCGTATTTCGCCGGCTTCGACGAGGGACTGCCGCCGGCGGGCCTCTATCACCGGGTCTTGCGCGAGATCGAATATCCGTTGCTGACCGCGGCGCTTGCCGCCACCCGGGGCAACCAGATCCGCGCCGCCGATCTGCTCGGGGTCAATCGGAATACCCTGCGCAAGAAGATCCGCGACCTCGACATCCAGGTTTTTCGCAGTAGCTGAGCTGCGCCAATAGCCGAGCGTGGCTATTGCGCCGCTCTTTTGTCGCAATTCGGCAACATTGTTGTATAAAAGCATCAGTGCCAGGGGAGGGCCATCGGTCCTTCACGGGCGGATTTCCGGGGCGACCGGGTCCCACCTCATCCGCTGCCAGGGATCAATGACCGTAGAACAGGCTACCAGCGCCGACACCGCGCTTGTCGCTCCGGCCGCCCGGCGGGGGAATGTGCGGATGCTTGGGCCGATCGCGGTCGGCCTCGCCCTGCTATCCGCCTTCGCCACGTTCATCGTTCTCGCCGATTTCACACCGATTTCGCCGACCCACAACGTGGTGGTCACGCTGCTGCTGGTGAACGCCGGCACGGTTCTGCTGCTCCTCGGCGTCATCGTGCGCGAGGTTTGGCAGATGGTGCAGGCGCGCCGCACCGGGCGGGCGGCGGCGCGGCTGCATGTGCGCATCGTCGGGCTGTTCTCCATTATCGCCGCCGCGCCCGCGATCCTGGTGGCGATCGTAGCGAGCGTGACGCTCGACCGCGGCCTCGACCGGCTGTTTTCCACCCGCACGCGCGCGGCCATCGAAAATTCGCTGATCGTCGCCGATGCCTACCTGCGCGACCATGCGCAGATCGTGCGCTCCGACATCATGGTCATGGCGACCGATATCGCGCGCTCCAAGTCGATCTTCGAAACCGATCACGCCAAGCTGCAGCAATATTTGACGTTCCAGGCGTCAGTGCGCGGCTTGGCGACGGCGATCGTCATCGACAAAGACCTCAACGTCCTCGCGCGCGCTGATCTCAAGATCAATGAAACTTTCGCCATGCCGCCGCGCGACGCGCTGCCGAGGATCGGCGAGAACGACCCGCAACTGGTCTTGCTGCCCGACACGAACTACGTCGCCGCGGTCGTCAAATTGCACAATTACGACGACGATTATCTCTACCTGACCCGTCTACTCGATCCCAACGTCGTGCCGCAGTTGCAGGCGACGCGGGAAAGCGTGAGCGAATACGCCGCAATCGAGGCACGGCGCTACGGCGTGCAGATCGCCTTCGCGTTGATGTACACCGTCATCGCGCTCACCGTCCTGCTGTCAGCCGTCTGGGTCGGCTTGGATTTCGCCAACCGCCTGGTGGCGCCGATCCGGCGATTGATCGGTGCGGCCAATGTCGTGTCGACCGGCAACCTGCATGTGCGTGTGCCGGTGCGCCAGTCGGAAGGTGATCTCGCGCAGCTCGGTGAAACGTTCAACCGCATGACGCAGGAATTGCGCAGCCAGCGCGACGACATCATGCGCGCGCGCGACCTGATCGATAGCCGGCGCCGCTTCACCGAAGCGGTGCTCGCCGGCGCCAGCGCCGGTGTGATCGGCATCGACGGTAATGGCTGCGTGAGCATCCTCAATCGCTCGGCGGAGAAGTTGATCGGCCGCACCGAAGCGGAAGCGCTCGGGCGGCCGCTGACCGAAATCTTTCCCGAACTCGCGGATTTCATGGCGGCGGCGCAAACGAACGCGCGAACGCAGGATCAAGTTACGATCACCCGCAACGGCCGTGAGCGCAATCTGTCGGTGCGCATCACCAGCGAGCAGTCGGCCGAATCGGATCACGGCTATGTCGTGACGCTCGACGACATCACCGAATTGGTCGCCGCCCAGCGTACCTCCGCCTGGGCGGACGTCGCGCGCCGCATCGCGCACGAGATCAAAAATCCGCTCACGCCCATCCAGCTGTCGGCCGAGCGCATCCGCCGCAAATACGGGAAGCTGATCGGCGAGGACCGCTCGGTCTTCGACCAGTGCACCGACACCATCGTGCGCCAGGTCGACGACATCCGCCGCATGGTCGACGAATTCTCGCGTTTCGCGCGCATGCCGAAGCCGGTGATCGCCGCCGAGGACGTCGCCGACACCGTGCGCCAGGCCGTGTTTCTGATGCGGGTCGGTCATTCCGAGATCGACATCGACGCCGACATCGCCGAAGACCCGATGCCGGCGCGTTTCGACCGACGGCTGATCTCGCAGGCGCTGACCAATCTGATCAAGAACGCCAGCGAAGCGATCGCCGTGGTGCCGCCGGCCGAGCTAGGCAAGGGCTCGATCCGCGTCTTTGCCGCCCGCGAGGGCGACGACATTATCATCGATGTCGTCGACAATGGCGTCGGTCTGCCGAAGGAAAACCGCAGCCGGCTGCTCGAGCCCTATGTGACCACACGCGAGAAGGGGACCGGGCTTGGCCTCGCCATCGTCGGACGCATCATCGAAGATCACGGCGGCAGCATCGAGTTGCGCGATGCCGCCGACAAAATCCCCGGCCAGCGCGGCGCCTGGGTGCGCGTGCGCTTTGCCGCCGCCGGCCATGCGGAGGCCTCCGCGCCTGAAAAACAGAACACGGTGAACGGGTAACAGGGCATGGCCGCAGATATTCTCATCGTCGATGACGAGACCGACATCCGCGATCTGGTGGCCGGCA
>Ga0335078_10007371_pt1 | contig 16318 bp, 12 predicted proteins | sample Lox_Sample_32_FD_206711 | JGI IMG/M metagenome (GOLD analysis project Ga0335078, IMG submission 206711) | Soil microbial communities from Loxahatchee National Wildlife Refuge, Florida, United States - Lox_Sample_3.2 | ecosystem: Environmental > Terrestrial > Soil > Wetlands | place: USA...
GTTCGCTAACGAGGAGACCATATCGCGGATGCCATCCCCAGGTTCAAGCTAAACGTCGCGCTAACCAACAAAGCTAACGACCGCGCGTTATCGTGTATAGCACTTGTGCCAGATGGCGGTCAAGCCAGGGTACTTCATCGAGTAACTAAATTGCTTCCTACCAAATTTGTTTTTTCTTGTGTTACTACTCCAAGGCTCTCTTGATCTACGTACGTGGTTAGCTGCTCCCGGCCTGCCGGGCCGTACCTTTCCGCTAGGGACGATTAGGCCGGCGCTCGCGGGGGAACCACAGCCCGTCATCTGCTTGTTTGGCCTTCTCCAAATATCGCATCCAGGGCCTCAAGCGAGCTCAAAAATGCGGGTTTTTTCCAAGTCCTGTTTTTTCGCCGGAGGAGTTGTACCTAGCGGCCCGACCATGATAGATAAAAAGGGGAAATCTGGGTTTCGGGAGTTAAGCAGGTCGCTTGAAAGGAATAACGTCAACGTCATTTGGGTTAATCATTCCCTTCTTCCTTGCTGGTCTCGGCGCGTACGCTCCGTCACTCTGGGCATACGATGTCGAGGCCCTACTGCATACTTTCTTAACCCCGCAGTCAAACATTCGCCTTTTCCTGCTCGTTCTCGGGGCCTCGCTGGCACTCGGACCGTTTATAACCGTTTCCCGCTGGTACCTGTTTGAGTTGTGGCTGGCGAGACGCCTTCGCCTTAAGCTCGTCGGTCCTGAACCAATCGGCATTCGTGCCCAAGTTGACGGCGAATCGAGTTCTCGAACCTGAGGCGCCAATCTCAGCAGCAGACTATTTTATGCCCAACGGTTGACCTACTGGCAAATTTGCACGACCGGGGCTTCGTCCATCGCCAGACCGTTGAGGTTGCAGGGCGCTAGGGCCGACTTAGATGGAGCTCCCGCCATTTCGTTGTCGATGTGAAACTAGTTGCCTGAAACCGTCAACTGGCGATCTAAGAGCTGAAAAAAGCAGCTAGGCTCCTGGGAAGCAATGCCTGACAGACGTTCCCAACAGTTGGAGACCGATCCTCGCCAAATCATCGATGCCGCACGCGGCGTGTGGATTCGCCGTTTGATTGACCACTCGCGCGCAAATTCCCTTCTGTTTTATCGGAACCTGAAAGTCGGTACGCTAGACCTCACGAACCAAAACAAGGCTATCGAAGATCTCTTAGCCGGGCACGCGGTGACCGCGAACTCCCTGGTCTCCGCTGCTACCTCCGAAGGTAACCCCGATCCTCTCCCCAGAAGGACCGCGGAAACCTTGGAGAGAGAGAGAATCCGAAGTGCCCTCATCGCGCTCCAACGCAAGGCCCTAAGTAACCTTGAAGAGAAAGGCATTGAGACCCTGCATTTAGCGATCGGGATGGCCACTTGGCCTGCCTCCGACAGTGGGCGTCCATACAACGCTCCTGTGCTGTTACTGCCAGCCCGGATCGAGACTCGCGGCAGAGCCGGAGACGACCTGCGACTCAGCGTTTCAGGCGAGCCTCAGGTCAATCCCGTGCTGCTTTACGTGCTTGAGGAGAATTACGCGGTTCTGGTGAACCCAAGGGCTCTGATTGCCGGATGTGCCGGGGAGGAGGAATCCGGACAATGGCGTGTTGACCCAGACTGCGTCCTCGAAACTCTGGAGAGATCGACGACAAAGGTTCCCGATTTCACCATTAAACGGGACGTGATCCTCGCCAACTTCCAGTTTGCCAAGATGGCGATGGTTGAGGACATGAAGAAAAACGCTGATGTGATGGCCTCAAGCTCGATCATTGCAGCGATTGCAGGACATTTGCCGTCCCGACAAAGACTCGCGGAAGCGGTAACCGCCGTCGAACCGCGCCAACTCGACGACCGCCCGCCATCGGATGATTACTTGGTCATCGACGCGGACTCCACTCAACAGCGGGCCATTGTTCTGGTCGGCAAGGGTCAGAACTTGGTCGTACAGGGTCCACCCGGCACTGGGAAGAGCCAGACGATAGCGAACCTCATTGCGCAAAGCGTGGCTGAGGGACGAAGAGTGCTCTTTGTTGCTGAGAAGCGCGCTGCGCTGGAAGCGGTGATAAAACGCCTCAACCGACCGAACGTTGGCCTCGGTCATCTCGTTCTAGATCTTCATGGCGCGTCCGTGTCCAGGAAGGACGTGATGGCGCGGCTAGCGAACGCATTGGAGCGAGTTCGGCATGCACTACCTGCGGACGGTGCGGACTCAGTGCATAGAGAATTTGACGCCAGAAGGAAGCAACTCAACCAACACGCGCGCCGGGTTAATCAGGCGCGGCAACCTAGTGGCCTTTCAGTAAATCAGATGATCGGGAGACTGCTCCGCCTGCCAACAGAGGCGAGGTCTTCCGTTCGCGTTCGAGGCGCGGCTCTAGATGGGTTGACCGCCGCAAAGGCTGACGAAGTGAAGCAGTGGATTCTCGAGGGCGCTGCGAATCCTAATCTGCTGCTCGGTACGGACGCATCCCCCTGGAACAACGCGGAAATCACTGAGGGTCGAATAGCGCAGGAGGCACTGGACCTGGCAACCACTTTGGCTTTTGAGCTTTGGCCTGAGCTGGAAGGCCGCCTCCGGACGGCGATCCAGGAGCTCGGAATCCGGCCGCCGGGGACATTGAAGGATGTTTCCGCGCTTGTGACCGTGCTGCGCGATGTACGGGGCGTCCACAAGTATTACGATGCGGACATCTTTTCATCAAATCCTGGCGAACTGGCCGACCTGATTGCACCAGCCGGGCGCGGTTTTATGGCGAGAGCATGGGCGTTCGTGAGTAGCGCGAAGTATCGGTTTGCCCGGCGGCGCCTTCTCGCGTTGCGAACTGCGACAGCGACCACGGCGACTCTGCGAAACGAAGCGTTGTGCGCGGATGACGTGCTCTGCCGCTGGCGCGCTCTGGGCTCTGGGTCGGACGTGCCCATTTCCAATGACGATGACACAGCGCTGTTACGGGTATTTTCGAAGATAGACGAAGCTATCAACGGGCTAACCGCAATGACCGGGATAGCACCGTTCAGCGGTGACTCGCTAACGTCTTCCTCGTCACGGTTGAGGGCACTTGCTACAGACCAAAGCGCACCCTACCGGCTACCTGGGGTTCATGGCGTTCGCTTGCGCCTTCGAGGAGCCGGGCTGAGCCGTCTCCTAAATGACCTGCGCGAGCACGGCGTTCACCCCGAACAATGGGCGGCCCGCTTCGAGTACATCTGGCTTCAATCAGCGCTAGAACAAGTGTTAGCCGGTGATCCGAGCCTTGCTTCATTCAAGGGTCGCACGCACGAACAGACAGTCGCTGACTTCATACGCCTGGATCGGGAGCGAATTCGAATTGCTGCCGCGAGGGTGAGCAGGCTCCACGCCGAACGCGCCATCGATGCAATGAACAAGCATTTTGATCAGGCGAACCTTGTTCAGACTGAGGCGCGCAAGAAGTCACGACACATTCCCCTTCGGGAACTGTTGTCCCGCGCGCCGGACGTACTGACGCGACTCGCCCCCTGCTGGGTCGCGAGCCCGCTTTCAGTCAGTCAACTCCTCGACGGTAGCAGGCGGCACTTCGACGTGGTGATCTTCGACGAGGCAAGCCAGATACTTCAGGAAGAGGCAGTGCCTTCTCTTTACCGGGCCGAACAGGTCGTCGTTGCAGGTGATCGACACCAACTGCCACCCACTACATTCTTTGCGACCGCCGTCGAGGGCGAGGACGAAGCTTCAGACGAAACCACTGAAACGCGAGAGGCAATTGAGGCGGCCACTGCAGCGATTGGTGGGTTCGAGAGCCTTCTTCGCACCCTAGAAGCTTTCCTTCCAAATTGTCTGTTGGAGTGGCACTATCGCAGCGAGGATGAGCGTCTGATCACATTCAGCAATAGCAATATCTACGACGGTCGACTCGTAACTTTTCCGAGCGCCCGAGGGCGCGTGGCGATTCGGCAAATCCTGGTCCCACACGACCCTTCCCTTGGCGGCCAGGAGGAGAGCGCCTCACGGGAAGTCGATCGAGTTGTGCGCGAGGTGATCTCGCATGCCGAAAGTAACACAGAGGAATCGCTTGGCGTAATCACCATGGGGATCAAGCACGCCAACCGTGTGCAGGCTGCGCTCGACCGCGCCCTTCAGCTTCGATCTGACCTCGCGGATTTCTTTTCGTTGAGCCGCGAAGAGCGTTTCTTCATCAAGAACATCGAGGCAGTTCAGGGCGATGAGCGCGACGCAATTATTCTCTCAATCGGCTACGGGAAAACCAGCAACGGCGATTTACCGCATCGGTTCGGTCCTCTCACGCAAGAGGTTGGCTACCGCCGGCTGAACGTCGCGGTGACGCGAGCAAAGCGGAGTATGTGCGTGATCAGCTCGTTTTCGCATGACGAAGTTGATCTGAACCGCTCAGGGAGTCGTGGAGTGAAACTACTCAAGGCTTATCTTGAATACGCGGCGAGCGGGGGCGCACAATTTGTACCGGAAGAACGGGCGGGTGAGGTGGAGCTTAATGCTTTCGAGGCGGATGTCCGAGACGCACTAGATGCCAAAGGAATAATTACGCGCTCACAATTCGGAGCGTCGCGCTATCGTATCGACCTAGTTGCAATGCATCCACGGAAGCCCGGCCGACCGGTGCTTGGCATCGAATGTGATGGCGCCTCGTATCATTCCAGCGCGACCGCCCGCGACAGGGATCGATTGAGGCAAGAACATCTTCAGCGGCTCGGTTGGCGCTTCCACCGAATCTGGTCGACCGACTGGTTCTACGGCCGGGAGGAAGAAATAGAGCGGGCGGTGAGAGCGTACGGGGAGGCGGTGCTTGCGGCTGATCTATCCGATGCCTCTCGCGCACGTCACCCGCAGGAGGACCGAAGCGAACAGCAGGTGGCCACCGAACGTCCGCCGGTCGAACGAGAACGTGGGCCGAGGCCCCTCGTACCAGTACGCGACTCGATCGAACAGTATAGCGACAGGGAACTTCTACAGATATCGGACTGGATAGCATCCGACGGTCTCATGCGAACAGATGAAGAGGTTATCCGTGAGATCTTCGATAACTTGCCGTTCCGACGGCTGGGTGGCCGGATCCGAGAGCGTCTCCAAGCGCTCGTCAGGGGGGCAAGCCGAATACGGCGCTCCTGATTTAGATCTGTGCGCAAAGGGCTAATGTCTCGGTCTCGCGTCGTGGGTAGCTCTCGCTCCTCGTCCGAACTCGGCACATGTCTGGTAGGCGAGACTACAGACACTCTGCGGCCCAGCACGCCAGCCCGGTTGCAATCACAAGGTGACCGGCGTCTCCTTCGGCCCATATTTTCGGCGCTGTGTCGGCGAGATATCCAAGCTTCAGGCGGAATGACCGCAGCGCCTCCTCCAAGATTGCCTTTTTTACGTCTGAGCACGAGTGTTCCTCCTGGACGACGATCTGCTTGGCCTCCGTTAAGAGTCGTAATATGGCCTCAATGTCGAGGATAGGGATGTGTAGGGGTTCCGATCCTGGTTTGGTCTCGCTCGCGATTATCTTCACCATCTGGCACTCAGGGAGTTCCGACTTCAGCTTCTGGATAATGGGCCGTCCCAGAATGCTAGTGTTAATCAGCAGAGTGGTGTTGCTGCTTCTGTACTCCGGACGTTCGACGATCCCGCGGACTGCGGAGATTATGTCTGATACGCGGTCGTTTAGAGTAAGTGCTCGCTTGATCGAGTACGATGCTATTCCCCTCTGGGAGGAGCGATAACTTTCAACTAGACCACCGCGATCGCGTGTAACTTCCACGCCCACGAAGTAGCCCGGTTCTCCCCGATTAACAGTCATGTCGACCTCCATTTATATCGTACGACTCCGACTCTGTGCCGATAGGGGGCTTCGTTCGCGGTTCTCCTTTCCCTCAGGGTCCAGCCGTTGCAACCCTTTGCCGTTTGGGATGGCGGTTGAGAGTCAGTCTTCTCGACAACTGGGGCACGGATCGCGTTGCGTTGAAATGCCAGGTTCTAATCGGTTTGCGGCTCTTGATAGCGCTAGCGCGAAAGCCGAAGAATCTTGCATTCCTTCAGCGTTCTCTTGCGTACCAGCCAGCCGGTGCTATTGACCCCAACGGCGGAGACGCCCGCCCGAGCGTAATTTGTACATATTCCTCGAGCACATCGAGAAATTCGGGCTGATAGCAGTAGTTCAGAAAGTTCAAATTCCAGAGTCCGGAGGTTCTAATCAGTTCGGAGGGACTAAACAAGCCGAGCCAATCGGGTGACGGAGGGTCGGCGGGACCCAGCGTTCCGACCAGCATTCCGATCAGGTTGCGCTCGATGTAAGCCCTATCGCTTGAAGGACCGGCGGCGTCCTCAACCGACAGCCATAAGATGCTCATTCGCCCGATATAACCCGATACCTGAAGTTCGAGTGGGTTTTCGCTCCGGCGAACCTCGGCGCCTGCGGCCCGCCGCGTGCCCCAGGAGGGCAGAGCAAGCCGTGGATCCCTAGCGGAGAGAGCCGCCCCAACGTGAAGCCGAAAAATGGAGCCTCTATGGTTGCCGCTGTACCCGCCTGTTCCGCGGTGCGTTCGCAATCGATTCCACAAGGTCGTTTTCGAGCCGCGGCTGACTCCGTGGGTGCCAACCCGAACGACCCGGCACTCCTTTCCATCAAGCCGCTGCTCTCCTGGTTCAAAGAAAAGGTATACGCCCCTTTTCGGCCACCCCTGCCGCCCCGTGCACTCGGCCATAATACGTCTTCCGCCGAGTCCCAATTCCAAAGCTCTCAGGCCGCGGTACAGGCGTTCCAAGTCGCGGCCGCGCGAGGAAACCGCATTCTGTTCAGAGAGCCAGTGCAGTTGCTTGCCTATTCCTAATCCTTCCATTGGGATGCTCACCGAGCAACCATATTGAATCAGCTTGTCGACAAGAAAGTCCCGGTATAGCTTCCCAGCGAGAATGATAACCTCGTCACCCGGGGCCAAATGCCCGCAGAGACTAGCCCACACGCCCTTTGCCCACCGCTCACAGTCCGCGCGTGACTTCCCGTTTAGCGTTTCTTCATAGGGCTTGATGATCTGATCGGGATCCACCAACCCGTATTTCGCGGAAAGTATGTACCATCGATTACAGTGCGTCTCGATGTACCTTTGAGCCTTCCTGAAAAGAGGCGAATCGTACAGCTCCCGCGCTTCGGTTGGGCTAGTGCGTTTTCCACTCACACAGGCTATCAACCCTACGTTGGCCATCGGTAACGCCTTTCGCAGACCGTTCGCAGAGTCTCCTTCCAGGCGTAGCGCGGAGGATGCAGGCGTCACAACGCCCACACGGTTCTATACCCCGCTCTATGGGTCCGACATGAAAGTCGCTACTACCAGCAAGTCTAGCTCTAGCTTATCTGCCCAGAGATTAGTGGTCAAATCTCATTAATGCCGTGCGGCGCGGGGTCGTGAACAGAAAAGCTCTGAGACCGAACGCGGAAACGCCTCGAGTGTGAACACGAACTGAATAGCGGCCCCCTTAGACTAATGCGCTCAAGCGATGTTCTGGCGCGCCATAACACGGAAGAGACGGGCGGGGACGGGATACTTGAGCCGCCAGACGATGCTCATTGGGCGGCTTCCTTCATGGGAGACATACTCGCACGGGCCGAGATAGGCATAGGGAGCAGATAGGCCGGATGGAAGTGATTTGGTCTCTCGCACGAAGAGCAAGGGTGTATATCCTACCTCCCTGTGATTGATATAGCGCTGCCCGGTCGGAGAAGTAGCGGATGTGTTGCTCTGCGATTGCCAGTGGAACAGCTCGTGCGAAATCAGATAGTCCTCATACATTGTGGTTGGCGAGTAATCGCTTTCGCTCTTTTGCAGTGTCACAAAGAAGGCGTCAACCCTGGACGCAGCAATGTGCAGAACGCCTTCGCGTTGAGATGGACGGTTAGACAACGACCAGTGGCCAAGTCCTACTAGGATTTCATCGCGGGTGTACTGAGAGTGAATAGTCAGCGGGCCGGATACGTCAGGTATTCGCTTGGCACGGGTTACCGGCGCATGGGCTAGCTTGAACTCCAAGATCGAACGCAGGTCGTTTACAGCGCATGGATTTTGGCGCAACCGACTGTCGGCGTCCACGACCGACCATCCCTTTCCCTGTTCGCCCCACAGCGAAATATGAAGCATCTCGAGCATCCGCCGATCGATGGTGTCCTGTGGGCGCGGTCCGTTAATGGCATGGTCCCCTACCGTAATCGGTGGCTCCGCCTGGATCGGAGTTTGTGGGGTTTCGGGGGGAAGCACGCAAGATGCGTGCGCTCCCAGGGGGTCGAGACACACGAGGAGCCGGATAATCTGATCGGCATCGTCGATATGGCAGATGCGGCGAAGGCCTTTCGTGAGCTGCTCCCGGTCGGGACAGTCAAGGCGAGTAGCGAGGCCCGCTTCGGCAAGCAGTTCAGACCACATTCCGCGCGTGAGCAGAACCTCAAGCGAGGTATCAAGGTAGTCCAAGGCCTCTTCGATTGAGGGCAGCCTTCCCAATTGGTGGCCAAGATCTCGCAGGAATCCGATCACCTTGCCACGCAACAAAGTTACTGATGCACGAACGTTTTCAAGCACTCGCTGTTGGGCGATGCGTTCGAGTTGGACTACGCAGCCGCTTGGCAGATGCGGGAATCCAAGCTCGATTTCTTTGTCCACCCGATTAGTGGGCTTGGTGCTGAGGGCTCGAAACCTTTGGGCAAATCGGAATTCTTTTCGATGCGCGCCGATGAAATCTAAAACGGTCAGACAATCCTTATCAGGGTGAAGTCGCAAACCACGACCGAACTGCTGCAGATAGACAGTCAGGCTTTCGGTTGGACGAAGGAACAAAACGGTATCAACCTCGGGAATGTCCACGCCTTCATTATAAAGATCAACGACAAAGATAAAATTGACCTCACGTGCACGGAGCCTGGCTTGAGCGGCAGTGCGATCATCATCGGCCGAATCAGCCGTCAGCGCGGCGGCCGGCAGACCGTGATCATTGAAAAAACGAGCCATATAGTTGGCGTGGGCGACGCTAACGCAGAAACCGAGCCCCCGTGCCTCCCGAGGATTGAGTAATATCTCGCTGACCTTCTGAACAATCAGAAGAGCGCGGACATCGTTGCCCGTGTAAAGGTTATCCAATTCATCGACTTTGTATCCGCCCCGCTGCCAGGTTAAACCGTCCAAGTCTACGGAATCAGCGACACCAAAGTACTGGAACGGGCAGAGCAAGCGCCGGTTGATGGCATCAGGTAACCGTATCTCGGCGCTGGCATGGCCGCCGAACCATGCCAGGACGTCGAGTTGGTCAGAACGTTCGGGTGTCGCCGTGAGTCCCAGCAGAATCTCAGGCCGGACGTGCTCAAGAAGCCGGCGGTAGCTTGGGGCCGCCGCATGATGAAATTCATCGATCACGATATAGGAAAAATCCTCAGGAGGCAGTCGCCAAAGCTCACGTGAGTTATAGCTCTGAATCGAACAGAACAGATGCCGGCTGTCGCCTGGGTCGCTGCCGCCGACCAGCAAGTCGCCGAAATTCTGATCGCGCAGCACGCCCCGGAATGAAGCAAGCGCCTGCTTTAGAATCTCCTCCCTGTGCGCAACAAAGAGTAGAGAAGGCCGGCCGTCGGTTTTATTGGCTTTCCTGGATACGCGGTTATAGTCGAAAGCCGCGATCATTGTCTTGCCCGTTCCGGTAGCGGCAACCACCAGATGGCGGAACTTGTTTTGAATCTCACGCTCGGCTGAAATAATGTCGAGAATTTCCTCCTGGAAGGGAAACGGCCGCAGATCGAAATACAGGACAGTTCCGGTATCGCCGCCGCCACCGGCGCGTTCATGAACGATTGCCTCACGCAGACGTTGTCCTGACTCTGTAACGTAGGGCTCGAACTCGTCATCCTCCCAATAGGTCTCAAAGGATCCAGTAATCTTGGCCCACAGATAAGGTAGTTCGTGATGGCTAATCTTTGTAGTCCATTCCAATCCTTCCGATAGAGCCGCGTTAGAGATATTGGCGGAGCCGACGTAGGCGGTTCCAAACCCGGTGTCGCGATGAAAAACATACGCCTTTGCATGCAGCCGCGTCCGTTTCGTGTCGTAGCTAACCCGGATCTCAGTGTTGGGAAGCTCAGACAACACCTCGACCGCGCGCGGGTCGGTTGCGCCCATGTAGCTTGTGGTAATAACGCGGATTCGCGGCGTATCGGATGGGCGGCTGGCTAGCGCGCGCAGGTCATCAAGAAGGACTCTTAGCCCGCTCCACCTGATAAACGAGCACAAGATGTCGAGCCGATCGGCGTTGGCAATCTCTTTGCGGAGCTGACTTCCCAGACTCGGGTCCAATCGCGTTCCCGTCAGCAGAGCCGACCTGGCCAGCGGCGTATCCGGGCGTTCTATAGTCCCTGACGGTAGGCCGGCATATACCGCGAGCAACCGCCGGAGTGGAGCAGCCAACTTAATGACCTCGGCGCTCGAGTCTCCTAACTCGTTGATAAGGGTCTGCACGATCCGGTTGGCGAGCTGCATCTGCAGTTCGGCTCCCTCAGTACCACGGAACGCTGAAAGATTGCTCGCAAGCAGGTGCTCTATATATTGAGCGATGGCCGAGTGTGCGTCATCGGGATCAACCGGGGCGACCGAGTATAGGCGTGGATCGGAGAGGCGCGAAAGTGCATCCTCCAGGCCAAGCGTCAGTAGTTGTTCGTAGAGTCCGACCTTCATGCTATCCGGTCACCTGGGCGAGCGAGATCAGCACACCGCGAAGAATAACGACGAATAGAGAATCGGACAAGAGCAGTTAGCGTCGATTTTGGGTCAGGCTCCTAAACTTGTGAGTGCGGTGCCAATCGAGATGAATGGTCGCAGGCCAGCACTCGCGACTACTGGGAAGTAAGATCTTGCTCCCTTCGATCTGACGGAGAAGGTACGCATCAGGACCGGATTCGTCGAAGCGCTCGCAGGCGACAATTACGCGGTAATCGTCTGTGAGTGACCAAAGGCCCTCGTCAAATAGCCAGTGAGCATTTTTCGATAACGCAATCCCGTTGCGGGGGTCATTATTGCGGCTGTCGGCAAATTGATGAATGTGCGCTGCATCCACAATGGTCCCCGAATCAATTGTCGTCAGTCGATATCGCGTGAGAGCGCACGTGTAGTTATAGGCAGGGATCACCGTGAGCCGGAACCTCGCTTCGCGTCCCTGATCCCTAGCGGTCTGGTATGACTCAGCGTCGGATTTAATTGCTTCGTCGCTCGGGATGGGCAAGCCAATGAGCGCATAGAGTGCGGCTCGCTCCGCTGGGTCGTTGAAGTATTTGGCTATCAATACTCGCCTCAGGTTTGCCCTGAAAGCCAAGTCCCGCAAACAGGCTAAGAACTCCGGATTGAAATCGGCCGCGGCGACTCGGTTGCGATCTGTGGTCGGATCTCCCCTCTCATCCAGAGGAGTCCAAATCCCGTCGCTGTGCAGATGATAGAAAGGTAGCCGAATATCAGCACGCTGAGGTCGGCGCGCCGCGACCACCGTCGAATAAGTCAGGAATCGGAAGACCAGCTCGCCGGTGAGCGGAATTACGGGAGCCGAGAGTGCTGCTGTTTCGGCAAGTTCGGCCAGGACAAGCAACAAAAGTGGCTTGTGGGGGGCGATTCCCCGCGAGCGATCAACTCGGAGGTTCGCGGCGACCTGAAGCCAGTGTTCGCATTGGTTAGACATCCTCTGAAAAAGGGCCTCCGCCTCCTGAGACCTGCGCCATTTTTGGCCGACTAAGCTTTGCGCTTTCGCCGGCCCTTCGCGATCTCCGTCGCGACCCTAGGCGGACGGCCGGGCCCAGCTCTACTAGGTTTCCGAACCGCTTCGTGGCCGTTGGGCGAGTAGACCAGGAGGTCACCCGGCTGGCACCCAAGCGTCTCGCAAATCCTGCTCAAATGGTGAAACTTGACCCCCTCAGCACTTCCCTTATCATAACGAAACATTGTGGTCTGGCTGATTCCAGTTTGCTGGGCAAGCCAGTACCGCGTTTTGCCGGCGCGCTTCAGCGCGTCCTCCAATCGAAACTCGACCATGGCGGCAACTATAGCAAGCTCTAAGGTTACCTTCCAACTTTGGGCTATTTTCACTTGTGTTTATTTCCATTCTTGACATATTTCTGGTGGTGTGTAATTATGCTGGCCGAGAAACAAGTAAATGGAGGTCGTTGATGAGTACAGCATCCAAGTTTTATCCATTCGACAGGAGGAACGTCTTCTATAACCTGCGGGACTAGCAGTCCCGGCCCCGCGAAATTGTGGAGTCAAATCCGGAGTGGGCCGATTCGCTTGCCCAGGCGATGTAAAAAACAGTTTTGAAGTTTTACCGGAGGGAGGGTCCAGAAGCCAGAGTGAAATGCCCGAATGGGACCAGGCTCACTCCGGGTCGGGTTTGAGGACAAACAGATCGCCGGGTTTGCACTTGAGGGTCCGGCAGATAGCTTCAAGGGTTTTAAAATTAAGTCCTTCGGCGCGATTCCACAGCCTGGACGCTGCTCCGGGATGTATCCCCATCGCCTTTTGCAATTGATAGGAGGATGTGATACCCCGTTTTTTCGCGACCTCTCGTATTCTGAACTCTATCATCAGTGGCTGAATGAACGATCCTGGAAAATGCGACCAGACCCTTTGACTAACAGTATCTTCGATGATACTATCATCGAAGATATCAAGGTTGCTTCTGTCAGGAGACGCGCCGAAACCGGAGCCGATTGAAGCCCTGGCCCTAGCGGTCTTCGGTGTATTGTCTCGCAAATCTAAGTGTGCGGCAAAGGTGATGAGGGCGATGTCCGCCCGGCGGCAGAGCCGCGAGGAAAAAGGGGGAGCGGTCGGCCGATAAGGCAAAGCCTTACCGCCGGGCAGGCGGCAGAGCCGCAAAGAAAAGGGGGGAGGGGTCGGCCCGATAAGGCAGAGCCTTACCGCGGGGCGGGCGGCGTAGCCGCAAAGAAAAGGGGGGGTCGGCCCGATAAGGCAAAGCCTTACTGCGGGGCCGGCCGCAGAGCCGCAAAGAAAAAGGGGGGAGGGGTCGGCCCGATAAGGCAGAGCCTTACCGCGGGGAAGGCGGCAGAGCCGCGAGGAGAAGGGGGAGGGTCGGCCCGATATGGCAAAGCCTTACCGCGGGGCGGGCGGCAGAGCCGCGAGGAGAAAGGAGAGCGTCGGCCCGGTTAGGCGGAGCCTTACCGCGGGCAGGCGGCGGAGCCGCCAGAAGAAGGGGGAGGGTCCGACCGAGCCTTACCGCGGGCGGGCGGCGTAGCCGCAAGAAGAAGGGAGAGGGTCGGCCCGATAAGGCAAAGCCTTACCGCGGGCGGGCGGCAGAGCCGCGAGGAGAAGGGAGAGCGGTCGGCCCGATATGGCAAAGCCTTACCGCCGGGAAGGCGGCAGAGCCGCAAAGAGAAACGGGGGAGAGGTCGGCCCGATAAGGCAGAGCCTTACCGCGGTGTGGGCGGCAGAGCCGCGAGGAGAAGGGAGAGGATCGGTCCGATAAGGCAAAGCCTTACCACGGGGCGGGCGGCAGAGCCGCAAAGAAAAAGGGGGAAGGGTCGGCGCGATAAGGCAAAGCCTTACCGCCGGGCAGGCGGCAGAGCCGCAAAGAAAAGTGGGGAGGGTCGGCCCGATAAGGCAAAGCCTTTACCGCGGGGCAGGCGGCAGAGCCGCAAAGAAAAGGGGGGAGGGGTCGGCCCGATACGGCAAAGCCTTACCGCACTGACGGCGGCAGAGCCGCGAGGAAAAAGGGGGAGGGGTCGGCCCGATATGGCAAAGCCTTGCCGCTGGGCGGGCGGCAGAGCCGCGAGGAAAAAGGGGGAGGGGTCGGCCCGATAAGGCAGAGCCTTACCGCGGGGCAGGCGGCAGAGCCGCAAGAAGAAGATAGAGGGTCGGCCCGTATCGGCCCGGTTAGGCGGAGCCAAACCGCACTGAGGGCGGCAGAGCCGCGAGAAGCTATGTACCGGAATGGAGGGATGAGAATTGAGGTATCAAGGAACCGAGGGATCGGAGAATCGAGGAATTGAGCGATTAACGGATTTTAGGATCAGAGGGGAGTCGGCGATGAGTGCAGCATCCAAATTTTATCCATTCGACAGGACAAACGTCTTCTATAACCTGCAGGACTGGTAGGCGATGCTTGGGGAAATTGTCGAGTCAAATCCGGAGTGGGCCGATTCGATTGCCCAGGTGCTGCACAAAACAATGTCGACTCTGCAGGAGGCGGATCGCGTACAGGAAACCATCGACACGTTGAAGCTGGGGCTGGAATGGATATTTCCCTACACCAGCACTCACCGGCTGTCGTTTACGCTCTTTTTATTAGAAGCGGAAGGAGTCCTAAAGGATTCAGACACGTTGCTCGGCGCGGCCCTTGACCGGGCATACGCGAAGGCGGCGACACTCACCACCGAACAAGACACCAAACCAGACCACCCCAAACCGAAACGCTCGAAGAAACGGAAGAAAGCCAAGCGGGGCAAAGGAGAGTCTAAGTAAGCCGGAGCCCAGGAGAGAATTTAGGAATCGCCGAAAGCTGGAGTTACAACCCAGATCTAATCGGTGAGTGTAGCAAAAGAACGGGGCAGGCACGCCTGATATCGCCCTTTCGAGTCATTGTTTCAGGCGGCAACTTCGACATAATTAACTTGGCTTGAGGGCTCTGGTATTGGCAAGCCATCTTCACGTAGCCCTCGAATGTGGAATTCTATGGCCTCTCGAATCTGTTTCTCGGTCTCTTCTATCGAGTTCCCGGTTGTAACACATCCAGGTAAATCTGGAACGTAGGCGGCATAGTTGCTCTGTGCTTTTTCTATAACTATTGCGTAGCGCATTATCTAACCTCCGGCCTTCTTCAACCCTGCTTGCTTCAAGATGCTATTAAGCGTTCCAGGAGCTGTATCGTCGTTCGGCTTACCTGGTACGGTCACACGTCCCGGTTTCGTTGGGTGCTTATATTGGCGATGGCTACCTTCCGTTGCAACCAGATACCATCCGTCATCATTAAGCATCCTCAACACGTCGCGAACCTTCACTTGTTGAAGCATAGTGCGCTGAATTGCTTAGCGTCAATAAGGAGTAGGTGGACGCGGGAAATTTGAGGGACTGACGAATTGAGGAATTGGGGAAATCGCCGATGAGCACAGCATCCAAATTCTATCCGTTTGACAGGACCAAGGTCTTCTATAACCAGGAGGACTGGTGGGCGAGGCTTGGGAATATTGTCGAGTCAAATCCGGAGGCGGCCGATTCGATAGCCCAGGTGCTGTACGAAATGATTTCGACGCTATCGGAGCCGGACCGCGTACTGGAAACGATCGACACGTTGAAGCTGGGGCTGGAATGGATATTTCCGTATACCAGCACTCGCGCGCTGTCCTTCACGCTTTTTCTATTCGAAGCCGAAGGAGTCCTGAAGGAGCCAGACACTCTGGAGACGTTGCTCTCCGCGGCGATTGAAAGGGCAAACGCGAAACCGGCAACGATCACCAGAAAAAGGCTCCAAACCAGACCACACGAAACCGAAGCGCACCAAACCGGATCGCCCCAAGAGGTGAAGACGGCCAAGCGCACCAAGAAAAAAGTCTAGGAACCAGGCAAGTTTGGGAGTAAGGAAGGCCCGGTGTAGGCGAGCTGTCACGCCAAAGAACCCAGCAAGTGAAACCATTTCGGCGTTCCAGTCACTCACTCGGTGAAAGCACTGAGAACCGGATAGCCCTTAGTAACAGGCCTTATGGCCGGCAAGGGTGATTCCGTGGTTACAAAGCTGCAAAGCGGTACGTATTGAGCTACGTCCGCAAAAAATCGCGAGGAGGTTTGATTGAATGAAAAGACTGATGCAAAGCGTTGGGATTGGGTTGGTTTCCTTTGTGACGGTGGTTTCGGCATTCGGATATGGTGCGAAGAGGACCGTGATGATTGGGGGCCAGGAGTCAGCCAACCAGATTAGCAAGGAATTTAGCGTGGCTCAGGGTCAGCAAATCAGTTTTGACTTACCGACGGGAGGGGGTGTATCGATCACCGGTTGGGATTCGAATACTGTCTCAGTCACAGCGACTCTTGGCGGTCCCGATGGGCCTAATTGCGCGGTCGACATGCAACAGACCGGGTCCGGAATCGAGGTTAAATCGAGCTACAACGGATCGGACCGAGGATATTCAACTAACATCCGGATTGAGGTTCAAGTGCCGCGGCAATTCAACGTCAAGGTCGATTCCGCCGGAGGAGCGATCAAAATTCAGAACGTCGAAGGAACCATCAATGGAACTACGGGCGGAGGGGCGATTAAGATTTCGAACGCCAAAGGCAATATAACGATGTCGACCGGCGGCG
>Ga0335078_10007372_pt1 | contig 16317 bp, 16 predicted proteins | sample Lox_Sample_32_FD_206711 | JGI IMG/M metagenome (GOLD analysis project Ga0335078, IMG submission 206711) | Soil microbial communities from Loxahatchee National Wildlife Refuge, Florida, United States - Lox_Sample_3.2 | ecosystem: Environmental > Terrestrial > Soil > Wetlands | place: USA...
CTGGCCATCGGCTGGCTCGAATCGACTCCTGCCTCATTTGCAAGTTCCAGCTGGAAGTGCTCCAGCCAAACCTGTCCGTAGCATCGGGGTTGCACGCATTGATCAAAATCGGGTTGCGCGCCGCGGTTCTGTTTCATTTCATTGACAAACCGGCGGGTGGCCCTTAGCCTGTTCGCACGAGGAATATCTTGATCAAGCTCCTTGGCAATCGTATGAACCAGCCCGTGATGCTCGGCCCACTGGAAATGCAGGTGATGGACGTCGTTTGGCATGTCGGACGGTGCAGTGTCCGCGAGGTGGTGGAGAAGCTGGAGAGCAAGCTCGCCTACACCACGGTGATGACGACGCTCGACCGCCTGTTCAAGAAGGGTCTGCTGGCGCGAGAAAAACAAGAGCGCGCGTTTCTCTATTCGCCCGCGCTTTCCAGTGAGGAGTGGGAGCGCAGGCGCGCCGGCGATCTGGTCGCCGGATTTCTTGCCGGGCCGCAGCCTTCGCGGGACCTGCTGCTCTCGTCCCTGGTTGATGCCGTCGGCCAGCATGACGCTGTGCTACTCGACGAACTGGAAGCCAAGATTCGCAAAAAGCGGCAGGAACTCTCCCGGGCGACGAAATGAACCTTCCCTATACCATGCGGCTGCTGTGCCTGTGCTGGGCCTCGTTTTTCATGGTGCACATGATGCTGGCGCTGGCGGCACGTTTTGCGGCCGGCACGGCGGTGCGAGTCGCCGAGCACATGAAGCCGCGCCCGGCGTCGCGCTTGTTGTTTCTCCTTCGCACCGCGCCATGGGTTTTGACGCTGCTGGCCGTGCTGGCATTTTGCATTCCCAGTTATTTGTGGCTTGAGCCTGAGGCGACCGGCGAACGCGTCGGCCTGATCTGCATGATCATGGCGCTGGCCGGTGTCGCGATTTGGGTTCCCGCATTGATCAGGGTGTGGGTAGCGGTTCGTGGCACGGCTCGTTATCTTCATCATTGCCAGCATCATGGGCGCAAGATTGCCGTGCGCGGCGAAGCTGCGCCTGCTCTACTGCTGCAAGGCAAGGCTCCCGTGCTGGCGGTCGCCGGCGTCCTGCGACCGCAGCTGATTATTTCGCGGCCCGTGATGCGCGGGCTCTCCGCTGAAGAGCGAGGAGCCGCGTTGCGCCACGAACAGGCGCATCGCATCGCCGGCGACAATCTGAAGCGCCTTCTGATTCTGCTCTCGCCCGATCTGTTTCCCTTCATCCGCACTTTCGGCTCGCTGGAACGCGCCTGGTCCAGATTCACCGAGTGGGCCGCCGACGATCATGCCACCGAGGGTGATCCCCAGTGCGCCCTGTCGCTGGCTTCGGCGCTGGTTCGCGTCGCCAAGATGGGATCCAAGCCGCAACTCGGGTATCTCTCCTGCTCGCTGCTGGGCGGCGATCATGACCTTTCCCAGCGCGTCGACCGTCTGCTGCGCCCGCAGAAGAAATCGCGCAAACCGGTCCGGGAAATCGTTCCCCTCCTGACTGGTGCGGGCGCGCTCGTGACCTCTGCGGTAGCCGTTATCACCCTGTGGCCCGGCAGCCTCACGCTGGTGCATCGGGCGCTGGAACAGTTGATTCACTAGGAACATCTCAACCACAACTTGAGCTTCGCGACCGCTACCTCCCGCCTTTCGCTAAGATGTCTGCATGTCCACGTGGACACCTGCCTGCCTCGCCGCGGCTGGTCTGTTGCTGGTGCCGTTCCTGCTGCTCGCCTTTGCGGGGCAGTCGGTCGTTGATCGAGTCAATCGCCTCTCTCCTTCTGCGCGACTTGCGATTCCAGCGGTAGGAGCGATTCCATATTTTCTCGCGGCTTACTCCACTCCCTATTTCCAATGGTTGTGCGTTCTTATTTACGCGGCCGTTCCGGTCGCGCTGGTGACGCTGCTGTGGCACGCGGCGCAGCGCGATCCAGATCAGCAGGGCGATTGGCGTGACTTCGCGGTGCTGGCGGTGCTGGGAGTTGTCGTCGAGTTCCATTACCTTGAGCCGGCCTGGCCGGCTCAGGCGCGTTCGCTCAATCGTCTGTTGCTGCTGGATACGGGGTTGTACGGCTTTCTCGCGGTTCGGCAGTTGAGCGGCGTAGGCTTCAACTTCTGGCCGCGCCTGCGCGACTTCAAGATCGGTCTTCGCGAACTTGCTTTCTATGCCCCAATCGCGATCCCGCTGGGACTCGGCCTGGGCTTCCTGCACTTCCATCCCATTCTGCCCTCGCTACGCCGATTCCTGGTGTCCTGGATCTCGATCTTCGCCTTCGTAGCGATCCTGGAAGAAACCTACTTCCGCGGCTGGATCCAAAACCTGCTGGAACGCCGCATTGGACGGGTGTGGTCGCTGCTGCTGACGGCGGCGCTGTTCGGTCTCTCGCACTTCAATAAAGGCGCGACGCACTTCAACTGGCGCTATGTGCTGCTGGCGACGTTTGCCGGAATCTTCTACGGACGGGCGTGGCACGAAGAGCGTCGACTGGTAGCGTCCGCCGTCACCCACGCGTCCGTCGACACGATATGGTCGCTCTGGCTGCGATGAACGGTTGGCTCGTGCCACTGTAGGTAGCCCAGGCCGACTCGCATTTGGTGATGCACTGCGTTGGGAATAGCAATCCCCAGGCACAACCCCATGATTCCGTGCGCCACACCGAGACAATACAGATTGCGATAGCGCAGAAATAGTGTGCAGGCTGCGATCCCCCATATCAGGGTGACAACCATAAAGAAGGGATTCGGAAGATGCGCGACGGCAAACAGGGCTCCTGTAACCAGAGCCGCAGCCGTGCGCGTCGGCAGCAGCCGCAGCAGTCGTACCAGGAAAAAGTCCTGCAGGATGAATTGCTGCACCAGTGCCCACAGCATGTAAGCGAGAACCGACGACTCCACAGCGAAGCCGTGAAACAAGACAACGTGGAGGGTATGCATCCGTGACGCAATCCAGATCGCCAGCGCAGCAAACAGCAACGCAGCACAGACGATCCACAGCGAACGGCGAATTCCGGAAAGCCGCAGTCCGAGTGTGGTCGCCGTCGCCTGTGATCGCAGAGTGGAGATGACGATCCAGCAAAATGTAGCGGTCCCGATAAGTTTCTGCGCGAACGGGCCGCTCCACAGCGCAATCAGAATCAGCGCGAAAACAACCGTTACCTCGAGCAGATCTCGCGTGAAGAGCGGGTTCTGGCGCTCGGATGAAGCCGATTTTTGCGATCGGGGAGCTGTATTATGCACGAACTTCGACCAATCTAAACGAAGAGATTCACGCTGCGAATTGAGCCATGATACTAGGAAGCGAGCAGGCGCTGCACAAAATCCCGAAGAGAGGAGACAGAAATAGTGGCCAAGCCGCGGGCGTGCGCCGCCGCCGTCGTGACAGTATCCGGTTCGACGACGAACACCGTCCGCATGCCGGTCCGGATTCCGGCTTCGACATCGCGGAGGGAATCGCCCACCATCACGCTATTGTCGGGGCGCGCGGCAGGGAAGTCCTGGAAAGCCTGCTCGAAGAGTCCGGTCAGCGGCTTGCGACAGTTGCACTGGCCGTCGTCGTGCGGACAGACGTAGATCGCATCCAGCCGCGCTCCATGCGCCGCCAGACGTTGCCGCAACTGCTCGTGCATGCGATCCAAATCCTGCTGCGAATAAAGTCCGAGCGCAATCCCGCGCTGGTTGGTGACCACGATCACCTTTCGCCCAGACCGGTTCAGCGCGGCGACCGCATCTTCCACCCCCGGAAGCAGTTCGAACTCCTCCCAGCGGGTCACGAACTGACCATTAGGCGGATTCCGGTTGATCACGCCGTCCCGATCTAGGAAAACGTGCGAAATATTCTCCAGCTCAATCGTCGTGTGCTCGTTCATCGTCCTTATAATTTGGTTAACTAGCCCTCGTCACCAGTTCTGGGAAGATCCTCAACATTCCGTGCAAGACAAGAGGGGCGGATGCCATCTTCTCTGAACCTGGCCGGCGTCTTCCATGACGCTCTCAGCGAACACATCACTATAATCCGGAGGCTCGAATCGCATCAGGACGAATTCGAGCGCGCCGCCGTGCTCATCAGCGAAGCTCTAGCGCGTGGCAACAAGGTCCTATGGTGCGGCAATGGAGGCAGCGCCGCGGATTCGCAACATCTGGCGGCCGAACTGGTCGGACGATTTCGCCGGCGACGCGCCGGCCTCGCCTCCATCGCCCTGACCACCGACACGTCTGTTCTGACAGCCGTCGCCAATGACTTCGGTTATGACGAAGTGTTCCAGCGCCAGGTCGACGCGCTATGCCAACCGGGCGATGTCGTGGTCGGGATCTCCACCTCGGGGAACAGCAGGAACGTTTGCTTGGCGTTGCAACAGGCGCGCCGGATCGGCGGCAAGACCATCGCCATGACCGGCAAGAGCGGCGGCCGCCTGGTCACGATCGCCGATGTCGGCATTCGCGTGCCATCCACCGATCCGGCGCGGATCCAGGAAGCCCACATCCTTTATGGGCACATGCTGTGCGAGTGGGTCGAACTTGCCACCTGCATCAGTGAGGTCCTGGTGATGGCTGGAGGCGCGGATTGATTCCCGAAGCCGGCAAGATCCTGGCGCTGGTCGAGGCCGGTTGGCATCAACCGCGCGTTGTTGTCGTCGGCGATGTGATGCTCGATCAGTACATCTGGGGCGAGGTCGACCGTATCTCGCCCGAGGCGCCGGTTCCGGTTGTGCGCACCACGTTTCGCGACGAAAAGCCCGGCGGCGCCGCCAACGTTGCCATGAACCTCGCCGGACTTGGCGCCTGCGTCACGCTGGTCGGTTTTGCCGGTGGAGATCGCGAGCAGCAAGCTCTGGAAGCGCTGCTGGCAGATCACGGAATCGAGCCTTCGTTCATTACAGCTCCCACTGCGCCAACGACGACCAAGCTGCGGATACTCTCCGGCCATCAGCAGATGATGCGCGTCGACAGCGAACGTACGAAAGAGCTTTCGCCTGGTAATTACGAGCAACTGGTGGAGGGTGCTCGCGCTGCGGTTTCGGATGCATCGGTCGTCGTGCTCTCCGATTACGCCAAAGGTGTTTTGACGAAAGAGGTTTGCCAGGTATTGATTGGCGAGGCCAGGCGTCGCGGCGTTCCCGTGCTGGTCGACCCCAAGAGCCGGGATTTTTCCCGCTACCGGGGCGCAACCGCCATTTGTCCCAACTTGAAGGAATTGGCTTCGGCAATGGGAGTGATTGATATCGACCCCTTGCTGAAAGCAGGTCAGGCTCTGGTATCTGCTCTCGGCCTCGAATACATCGCGGTAACGCTAGGCGAGAAGGGAATTGCCGTTCTGCAGCAGCACTCCCGATCGCACGCGCCGGCGGTTGTTCGGCAGGTGTATGACGTCTCCGGCGCCGGCGACACCGTCATCGCCGTTCTCGCGCTTGCCGCGGCCTGTGACGTTCCGGTCGAAACGGCGATTGCGCTGGCAAACGTAGCCGCCGGTATTGTCGTCAGCAAAGTCGGCACGGTTCCGGTCCAACGCGAAGAGCTGCTGGGCGCGCTATCGCAGCAAGTCGCGCTTTACATGGACGACAAGGTATTGCCTCGTGAACGGCTACTATCGCGAGTTTCAGCCTGGCGATCGGCCGGCGAGAGCGTCGTCTTCACCAACGGCTGTTTCGACATTCTTCACATCGGACACATTTGCCTGCTGGAGCAGGCGCGGCGCAAAGGCGATCGCCTGATTGTCGGGCTCAACAGCGACCAGTCGGTTCGCCGGCTCAAGGGTCCGCTGCGGCCCATCGTCCTGGAACGAGAACGAGCACGCGTACTTGCCGCGCTGAGTTCGGTTGACGCCGTGGTCACGTTCGAGGAAGACACGCCGCTCAGGCTGATCGAAGCCATCCGGCCCGATGTCCTGATCAAGGGCGGCGACTATACCGAGGACGCCGTCGTTGGCGCGGGCGAAGTCCGCGCATGGGGCGGACGCGTAGAACTGATTCCCCTCGTCGGCAACATCAGTACCTCGCGGCTGATTGCCAAATCTGTTCACAGCGCCGTGAGGAACCCAACCGCGAGGTCGTTCTCGGCATGAAACTTCTTCGTCTTCCGCCGTTGTTTTTCTCGGTTCGGTTGCCAACCATGCTGGCAATGTTCTGGCGACGCCACATCCGCCGCGCCGTGACCGCAGGCGTCTCACGCAACGATCCGCGGTCATTCATTATCTTCCGCCTCGATGCGCTGGGGGATGTGGTGATGACGACGCCGCTTTTCCGCGCATTGAAAGCGGCTCACCCCGAGTCGCGCTGCACCGTAGTCGTGCAGGAGCAATACAAGCCGCTGCTGGTCACCAATCCCTGTATCGACGAAATCCTCACGCTGCCGCGCATTCGTCCAGCATGGTTGCCGCAACGCCTCAAACGGCTCGCCTCGGCGACGTTGCTGTACTGGACGCGGCTTCGCCGCAGGCAGTTCGACTTTGCGATTTCGCCGCGCTGGGACGTCGACGAGCACCTGGCAACGTTCTTGTCGGTCCTGACGCATGCTGCCAGCCGCATCGGTTACAGCGACAAGACATCGGCGGGGAAGCAGGTGATCAATCGCGGATTTGACGCGGCTTACGACGTCTGTTTGCCGCCGGGACCCCTGCGGCATGAGGTCTTGCGCAATCTTGCCGTCGCTGAGGCCTTCGGCACAGCTGTGCTCGATGGCAGACTGGAGATTCATCTTACCGAACACGATCGCCGGAAAGCGGAGAAGCTGCTGGACACTGTCCAGATGTCGACCAAGTTGATCGCTATTGCAGTCGGGGCGAACAGTCCGGGAAGGCGCTGGCCTCTGCAGCGGTATGCAGACGTCGTGGAGCAGCTGAGCCGGCAGCACGAAGTGCAGCCGGTGATCGTCTGCTCCGCTTCCGAACTGGGCGAGGCCCTGAAGCTCGCTGGCCAATTGCGTTCGAGGCCGATTATTCTCAGCGGCGCCAGGTTGCGCGACGTTTGCGCTGTGCTGGAGCGCTGCGAGCTATTCATCGGCAACGACAGCGGCGCGGCGCATCTTGCCGCGGCCATGGATTGCAAGGTAATCGTGATCTCGCGCCACCCGCTCGATGGCGATCCCAACCACTTCAACAGCCCGGTGCGTTTCGCTCCCCAGTGCGCTCACATCAAGGTTCTGCAGCCCCCAACTGGATTGGACGAGTGCCGGGAAGGCTGCTGCGTCGCCGCTCCGCACTGCATTACCAGCGTTTCGGTGGACCGGGTTGTCGCGGCCGCTCGGGCCATGCTGAGCGAGAAGCGAACTTCAATCAGCATGCCGTCGCAGCCTTGGCCCGAGCACGCGGCGCATCGACGCCTGCTGTATTCCCATTCCGCCGAGGCGATTCGCCGCGCCATCGAAACCGTTCGCCCGGACGCTGCGCAGCCGCTGGCGCCGGTCTGATCGGACCATGTCGTGAAACCCAGTTTCTCCTCGTCGCGCTACGGCAAGATTCTCAAGGCGGTTTTCTCGGGTACGGCTGCGAGAGCGCTCAGCGCCGTCCTCTCGCTGATCTCGCTGCCGCTGGCCGTTCGCTATCTGGGAGCGGAACGTTACGGAATCTGGGCGACGGTCACCACGACTGCGGTCTGGATCAACCTGCTCGATCTCGGCGTCGCCAACACGCTGACCAACCACATCTCGCGTGCCTACGCGCGGGATGACACGCAATCCGCCGCACGTTACTTCACCAATGCGCTGCTGCTCACCGGCGGAATCGCTGCCGGTGCCGCGATCCTGTGTGCGCTTCTGTTTCCTCGAATCAACTGGATTCATCTCCTGAACGTGAGCTCGCGCGTGACCAAGGTCGAGGTCGATCGCACCATCGCCGCGGCCTGCGCATTGATGTTGCTCGCTCTGCCTTGCAACCTGGTCAGCAAGCTGCTCGCGGGTTATCAGGAGCTGCACCGCAACAACTACGCGATGTGCGGGGGCGCGGTTGCCGGTCTCGTAGGCCTCGCGCTGGGAATTGTTCTGCATGTGTCGATGCCTACGCTGTTTCTGATGTCAGCGGGATGCCTCACCTTTGCCACACTCGGCAATTTGCTCTTCGTCATCGGCCGGCAAAAGCCATGGCTTTGGCCGCGGCTGTCGCTGATTGACCTCTCGGCCATTCGTGAGCTGCTCGACTCCGGCTCCTACTTTTTCCTTATCCAATTGGCGGCGGTCGTGGTCTTCAGCTCCGACAACCTGATCGTGAGTCACTATCTCGGCGCCGCGGAAGTCACGCCGTACAGCGTCACCTGGCGGGTCGTTGGACTGGCTGCAGTCCTGCAATCGCTCATCTTTCCGGCTCTCTGGCCCGCTTATGCCGAAGCCTATGCCAGAGGCGACTTCCTCTGGATTCGCCGCACCTTTGCCGCAATCATGAAGGGAACCCTTGCGCTGAACACGTACTGCGTCGCGATTCTGCTCTTCTTCGGCCGAAGCCTGATTCGTCTGTGGGCGGGTCCATCTGCAGTTCCAACCACTGCTTTGTTGCTGGCGATGGGGATCTGGGCTCTGATCAACGGCTTCATGAGCGTCGAATCCTGCCTGCTGGCAGCGCTGAATCGCACCCGCGAGCAAGCGGTGCTCTCCATCATCGCCGCCGGCGTGAACATCGCCTTGTCGTTGTGGCTCGTAGGCCACATCGGATCGCTGGGCGTGATCGGCGGGACAATCCTGTCGTATCTCTTCGTGCTGGTCGTACCGCAGAGCCTCATCGTGCGCAGCGTGTGGAAGCATGAGCTGGCGATTGCGGGACCGCTGCGATTCACGGCTCGCCCTTCGTTATTGGCCAACGCTCGTCCGGAGCCCTAAGTCGCGCTGCCAATCAGCCGCAACCCGTCTCGCACTTTGAATTTGCTGTTGTACCGCGTTCCTTCCGGCGCTACTCTTGTGGGCAAGTCAATCTACATTGCTGACCAGCGATTGCGGTACTCTCTGGCGAAGGGAGGAGCGATGTCGCAAGCCGGAGTCCAGGCGCTTTCCGGAAGACCTGTCGGATGGGCGATTGTACTGATCCTTTTCGGCGTCGGAATGATTGTCCTTGCCGTCACTTTGCCGGCAGGAGTGGGCCCTGTTATCGCCTGGCTCATTCAGGCGGTGGGCGCGTTTCTGTTCATCCATGCAATCGAGTCGCGGCAAGAGGGCCATCTGCCCTGGAAGATCGTGGTCGGGCTGCTCTATCTCGCGTTCGGCTTCTACCTTCTGAAGCACCCCGTGCCTGAAGGTCCGGTGATCGCTGTGCTGGTGGCAACCTTCTTCGTAGCGGAGGCGGTGCTGGACTTCGCGGGCTACATTCAAGGACGCAAGTCTGGGGCCTCCAGCTGGATTCTCTTCGATGGCGTGATCACCCTCCTGCTCGGTCTGCTGGCCTGGAGGCAGTGGCCCGACAGTTCGCTGCGCACCATCGGGATACTGGTTGGTATCAGCATGATGACCAGCGGAACGACGCGCGCCATGATGAGCCTGGCCGCGCGCGCTAAAGAAACCCAGCCGACATAGCACGGAGCGCGATCTGCAAATTCCCAGTAATTATGCAATCGGGCGGAAATCTTTTTCACCACGGAGGCGCGGAGGACACGGAGTCAATTTGTGTTTAGAAGAGACATGTCTCGCGGTTGTTCAACCATTTTTCTTATAAATCTCTGGGAAAGGGACTCAACTCCGTGCCCTCCGTGCCTCCGTGGTGAAAATGCTTTTCCTCCAATCGCGGATCTGCACTCGACGAGGAATTTGCCCATTCGTGATAGCTTGAAATCATGATCCACGAGATCTTCCCGGTCGGTCCGCTGCAGTGCAATTGCTCTGTCGTCGGCGATGAGCAGACGAAGGAAGCCATCGTCATCGATCCGGGCGACGACATCACGGAGGTGATGGCCGTCATCCAGCGCCACGGCCTCACCGTAAAGCAGATTGTCGTCACCCATGCGCATATCGATCACGTAGGCGGAGCGATGCAACTCAAGCGGCTCACGGGTGCGCCCATTCTGCTCAACCAGAACGACTACGCGCTGCTGAAGATGCTGGACGTGCAGGCCGCGTGGATCGGCATGAAGGCGCCGGAGAATGTGGCCATCGACAGCAGCATCGGCACGGGTGATAAAGTGAGCGCCGGCAGCCTGGTCGCCGACGTGATGCACACGCCCGGGCACACCGAAGGCAGCATCTGCCTGTATTTCGCGCCGGAGAAGAAGCTGATCGCCGGCGACACGCTGTTTGCCGGCTCCATCGGCCGCACCGACCTGCCGGGCGGCTCGTACGAAAAAATCATGCGCTCGCTGCACGGCCCGGTGCTCGCGCTGCCGGACGAGACCATCGTCGTGCCCGGTCATGGCCCACTCACCACCATCGGCGAAGAGCGCGCCAGCAACCCGTTTCTTGCGGAGTAAGCGGGTGTTCCATGCTCACGGCCTGCAGTTGGCGATAGGAATGCGTATTGCTCGTCCGACGGATTACAACCTGTTTCAGGTCGGCGTGTCACGTCAACCGGCTACGCGCAATGATCTCCCGTTCCGGGCCGTTGTTTGAGATTGTTTTTTCCAATTGCGGATTCGTCACTGACAAACCGGCACGTTTGCGCTCCAATTTTCTTGGGTGAGCGCCCGTTGTCGGTCTTGACGGTCGCATGCCGCCGCCCCTCGACATGCCACGAATTTACTAAGACCTGCAATTTGCTGTCTCCTCAAAAAAGTGGTGCTCGCCGTCTTTCCTGAATCGACCCTCATCGCTTGGGGCGGAGGTGGACTATGCACCGCAAAGGACATTTTCACTATTCGATCTTCGGCATAACCTCCACGCCCGCGAATGTGGCATTGACCATTCTGCTGACGGTGCTGTTCTTCCTGTTGCTGCTCTTGCTCATGACTCTTGCTGCGCCTCCGGCGCAAGGCCAGACCTTCTCTGTAATTCACACATTCAGCGGGAATGACGGGGCGAAGACGCTAGTCCGAATCTTGGGGGGAGGAGGCGGACCTTTTGCCCTTCCTGCCAGCGCATGTTATTCTTAATGCCGTAACAACATACGATAAAAGAGTAGGAGCGCAGCCGATTCAGTGTTAGCCCGAGAGAAAAAAGCCGCCTTGATTGCCGATAACCGCCGAGCCGATAATGATACCGGTTCTCCGGAAGTTCAAATCGCCATCCTGAGTACCCGGATTGGCGAGTTGACCGAGCATTTCAAGACCCACAAGAAGGACCATGCCTCCCGGCGCGGTCTTCTTATGATGGTCAGCAAGCGTCGCAGCTTGCTCGACTACCTCAGAAAGTCCGACACCGAACGCTACAAAGCGGTCATTCAGAAGCTCGGCATCCGCAAGTAGCGCGGCTGCAAGGCGCTGAAGGGCTAGGCTTTGAGGCGTATCCATTTTCTCCGGCGCGGGCCGGGGAAGGCCCCGGACTTAAGCATGAAAAGCTGCGGGGCATCGGGCCAAAGAATCGGGCGCGGGTGCGCCCATAACATTCGTTTACTTCTCTCGGCTGACTTGTACTTCACTCCATCTCCCATATCGTGCGGACTTGAAGGGGCACGGCTTCAGCCGTGCCGTGGATGATGTCACACGACGGCCTTCAGGCCCTGAGGGACCGCAGCGGCTAAAGCCACGAGTTCGGGCCGGCTGTTCGACACGCCTGAAGGCGTGTCCTTTCAAAGATGGCTTTGCGACGTGCCGGAGGGCGCGTCCTTTCAAGGATGACAAGGTTGCGTTCGTAACGGAAGGAACAACAGACAATGAACGAAGAAATGACGGCCACCATGCACGGCGTCAACAAACACGAAATCAGCGTCGACTTGCCCGGCGGCAAGACCATTCGCTTTGAAACCGGAAAACTGGCCAAGCAGGCGCACGGTTCCTGCATCGTCCGCATCGGCGACAATGTCGTCCTGGCCACGGCCTGCGCCAATCCCGAGCCCCGCGAAGGCATCGACTTCTTCCCTCTCACGGTCGATTACCGTGAGTACACCTACGCCGCGGGTCGCATTCCCGGCGGCTTCATCAAGCGCGAAGGCCGGCCCAGCGAGCGCGAAATCCTGACCAGCCGCCAGATCGATCGGCCCATCCGACCGCTCTTCCCCGAAGGCTTCCGCTGTGAGACACAGGTCATCGCGATGGTGCTCTCCGCCGACACGGAAAACGATCCTGACGTCTCCGGCATCAACGGCGCGTCGGTCGCGCTCAGCGTCTCCGACATTCCGTTCCACGGCCCCATCGGCGCAGTGCGCGTTGGCCGCGTAGACGGCAACTTCGTCATCAATCCCACGTATGACGAGCAGCGCTCCGGCGACTTGAACCTGATGGTGGTCGGCACCGCCGAAGGCATCGTAATGATCGAGTCGGGCGCGAAAGAGGTTGCGGAAGACGTTGTCGTCGACGCAATTGAATTCGGCCACGAGCAGATCAAGAAGATTTGCGCCGCCATTAACGAGCTGGTGAAAGCGGCGGGCAAGACGAAGCGCACCGTCGAGCCGCCGATGATCGATCAGGATTACCTCGACGACTTGCGGACGAAGATCGGCGCGCAGCTGATGGACGCGGTCAACACCGAGAAGTATCCCAAGAACGAGAGCTACGGGCTCATCAAGAAGCTGAAAGATGAGCTGAAGTCGACCATCGACGACGAAGACGAAGATGGCCGCAAGAAAGCTGGCAGCTACTTTGACATGCTGCGCGAGCAGGTCTTCCGCGAGCAGGTGATCAAGGAGCGTCGCCGTCCCGACGGCCGCAAGTTCGATCAGATTCGCGATATTTGGATTGAAGTTGGCGTGCTGCCACGCACGCACGGCTCTGCCATCTTCACGCGCGGCGAGACGCAAGCGCTGGTCACGACCACGCTGGGCACTGGCGAAGACATGCAGCGGCTCGAGGCCTTCGAAGGCGAAGCCAAGAAGCGCTTCATGCTGCACTACAACTTCCCGCCGTTCTCGGTTGGAGAAGTCGCGTTCCTGCGCGGAGCGGGCCGTCGCGAGATCGGTCACGGTGCACTGGCTGAGCGCGCATTGTCGGCAGTGCTGCCGAACGAAGCCGATTGGCCCTACGCGATGCGCGTCGTCTCCGACATTCTCGAATCGAACGGCTCGTCCTCGATGGCCACGGTCTGCGGTGCATCGCTCAGCATGATGGACGCGGGCGTTCCGCTGAAGGCGTCCGTTGCCGGCGTGGCGATGGGCCTGGTTAAGGAAGGCGAGCAATACGCCGTCCTCACCGACATCGCGGGCGCGGAAGATCACTACGGCGATATGGACTTCAAAGTCGCCGGCACGCGTGACGGCATCACCGCGCTGCAGATGGACATCAAGGTGATGGGTATCACGCCGCAGATTATGCGCGAGGCGCTGGAGCAGGCGCGTGCCGGACGCATGTTCATCCTCGACAAGATGAACGAAGTGATCGGGGAGTCGCGTACCACCATCAGCGAGTTTGCGCCGCGCTTCTACAACCTGCAGATTCCTACCGACAAGATTCGCGACCTCATCGGCCCCGGCGGCAAGGTGATTCGCGGCATCGTCGAAGCCACCGGCGTGAAGATTGACGTCGAGGACAGTGGCAAGGTCAACGTCTCGTCGTCCGATCAGGCGGCCGCTGCCAAGGCCATCCAGATGATCAACGACATCACCGCGACCGCCGAGGTCGGGAAGACCTATCTCGGCAAAGTCACGCGGCTGGCCGATTTCGGAGCGTTCGTCGAGATCATTCCTGGTACCGACGGCCTGCTGCACATCAGCGAAGTTGCCGAACATCGCATCAACGATGTTCGCGACGAGCTGAAGGAAGGCGATCAGGTGCTGGTGAAGGTGCTGGCAGTTGACGGCAATCGCATCAAGCTGTCGCGCAAGGCGATCCTGAAAGAGCAGCGCGCCAAGATGCAGGCTGCCGGCGGCGGCGAGGGTGCACCGGAAGGCAGCGGAGGCGAAGGCGGGGTTACCTTCGAAGGTGGTCACGAGCGCGCCGACGAGCCAGAGGAGAACTTCAATCGCGATGGCGGCGAGCGGCGTGAGCACGCCGGCTCTCGTCCTGGCGGTGGCGGCGGGCGTCACGGTGGACGCGGTGGCCGTCCCGGTGGCGGACGCGGCGGCGATCGCGGTCGCGGAGGACGCGGTGGGCCGCGACGTTGAGCGGCTGTTCGGTGGAAGAGCGGACCTTCAGGCCCGCGTCTAAGCCGCGTGTATAGACCTTCGGCCACTGAGGTTCACAACCTCAGTGGCCGAATTTGTTCACACCTATGTGGACGCCAGCACGCCTGGCTCGCTACTCCTGTCGCTCCTGCCAATCCTCGTACCACGCCATCTGAATCGCCTCCAGCTTCGCCTCGTTCGACGCCTTCGGATTGTCGACGAATCCCGGCAGGTCGGTCACATAGCGATGCAGTTCGGTGAATCGCACCTCCAACGGATTCATCTCGGGATGTTTCTCCGACAGGGCAATCGCGATGTCCTCGGCATCCGTCCATCTGAGCTCGGCCATAACTCAGTCTCCACTCTCCGACACATAATTCCGGTTCCACTCCGGAATCTCCACCACAACCTCGCCAGCCTTCTCGATCACCGCCTGACATCCCAGTCGCGAGTCCAGTTGCAGATCGGCAGCCATGTCCAGGCGATCGGCTTCCTCGTCATCCATCTCGCTGAGCAGCTCTTTGCCTTTCTTCACTACGACATGACACGTCGTGCAAGCGCAATTGCCACCGCAGGCGTGCTCCAGTTGCACGCCGAAGTTCAGCGCGATGTCGAGAATCGATCCCGGCTTGCCATGATCCTGATACGGCAGCCTGCCGCATTCGAACTCGACGGTCTCGTTCTCCGGCAGAAAAGTTATGCGAACAACGTTAGCGACGGCCGTCGCGGTGCCACCAGCATTTTGTATTTCCGGTTCAGACATAAATTTCACCGCGAGCCAACGCCTCTGACAACTGACAGCCGACAGCCGACAACTGCTTTATTCAATCTCCGCCTTTGCGATGGGATGCGGCGCAGCCGGACCCTCGCCGACGTCGGCAGTCTCCATCGTCTTTCCCTTGAGCGCCGCGCCCACGGCGGAATCCATCATCATCTCCGCCAGCCCCATGGTTCCCTGATTCAGCGCGTCGATGGCCGTGCGTATCGCCTGGTAGTCGTTTTCTTTCATCACGGCGCGCAGCGCATTCTCCAGCTTGCCGACATTCGTCCGCTCCAGCGACGACAACTCGCCCCACGCAGGATTTCTTCGCCCCTTCTCCAGCGCGGCCAGTATCGTCTCTCCCTCGTTACGCGCTTCAATCACCTGCCGCTGCTCGAAATCGTCCTCAGCAAAATCGAACGACTCGAGAATCATGTTCTCGACCTGCTCATCGGTCAGGCCGTAGCTGGGTTGAACTTCGATCTTGGCTTCCTTGCCGCTTCGCAGCTCGCGCGCCGAGACATGCAAGATCCCATTGGCATCGATCAGGAATTTCACTTCGATGCGCGGCAGCCCCGCCGGCATCGGCGGAATGCCTTTCAAATCGAAGCGCGCAAGCGAGCGGCAATCTTTTGCCAGCTCGCGCTCGCCCTGCAGCACATGGATTGCGACATTCGTCTGGCCTTCGACGCCGGTGGTGAAATGCTCGGTCGCTGAGGCAGGAATCGTCGAATTGCGGTGAATGATCTTCGCCACCACGCCGCCCAGCGCCTCGATGCCGAGCGACAGCGGCGTGACGTCGAGCAGCAACATCTCTTTGGTCGCTTCCGAGCGTCCGGCGAGAATGTTGGCCTGCACCGCCGCGCCCAGCGCAACCACTTCATCTGGGTTCAGCTCGCAATGCGGTTTGCGCTGGAACAGTTCTTCAACGAGTTGGCGCACGCGGGGGATGCGCGTCGAACCACCAACCAGCACGGCTTCGTCAATCTGGTTTGGCTTGAGCCCGGCGTCCTTCATCGCCTGTCGCACCGGCCCAACCGTCCGCTCGATCACCGGTTGAATCAGTTGCTCGAACTGCGTGCGCGTGATCTCGCGCTGGTAGCGCTTTCCGCCAGCAAGTTCGACGTCGAGAGTGGTTTTGTCATTCGACGACAACGCGATCTTCGCGTCGATTACGGATTTGCGGATCGCCTGCACCGCCTCCGCATTGCGCCGCACATCCAGGCCGAGGTCGCCCTGAATATCGTCGAGCGCAATCGTGATCAGCAGATTGTCGATGTCGTCGCCGCCCAGATGCGTGTCGCCATTCGTGGCGATGACCTCGAAGATGCCTTCGTGCAGCTTGAGAATCGAGATGTCGAAGGTGCCGCCGCCAAGATCGTAAACCGTGACCGTGGCCGTTGCTGTCTTGTCTAGACCATAGGCGAGCGCGGCTGCGGTGGGCTCATTCACCAGGCGCAGAACTTCCAGGCCGGC